>OGNT01000372.1_pt1 | contig 20759 bp, 18 predicted proteins | sample 1573521 | NCBI WGS metagenome assembly OGNT01 (sample SAMEA2581922, study PRJEB24529) | metagenome | biome: Human gut stool | place: China | collected 2011
TCGGATATGCAATCCTCATTGCATTCGGATATGCAATCCTCATTGCATTCGGATAAACAAACGATACAATTCAAGCAACTCAACACAAAAAAAAGACCCGCCAAATCACTTTGACGGGCCAAACATGAAACACAACAACTTTGCTTGTCATGCGGCAAGCAAAATCATGTCAACTGGCAAATCATGCAAGATTTGCCAGCTCATTTTGAAGTTTGTCAATTTCAAGTCGTAGTGTTTCTGCTTCAGCATTGTAACGGTCAAGTATCTGTTGATGCGCTGCATAACCTTCTGACTCCGGATTGAGAGTCTGCATCTTTTCCATGATATTTGCAATGTTGCCATTGACCTGTTCAAAGACAGTTTGATATGCCTGCAATTTTGCTGAAGATGCAATTGCTTTGTTGCGTTCATCTTCATATGCAGTTGCAAACATTGCTTTGAAGCAATCAATGTTTGCTTGAGCAACAACGCGTTGTTGAAGTGCTGCAACAGTCTGAGTGACAGATTGCTGTGCTTCAATGGTTCCGGTGTTGCAATCAATCAAATTAAAGATGTCTCCATTCTTGTAAACAGCTACAAGTGCATCATTGAACACCAAGCTGTCATCAAGCAATGAAATCATGTCAAAGTAGTTTGCAATCACCACAACCGCATTTGTGATTGCATTGTTGGTGTCCCAAACATTTGCAACTTGCATCTGAACTTGCTCAGCTTGCATCTTGTCTTGAACACGTTCAGCAAATGCATTTGCATCAATGACATTGCCATCAAGCATGATTGAGTTTGCTGCAGCAATCTCAACATGACCAATGCAAGTGTCTATGACAAAGCGTTTTGAAACAAAGTTGAATGGCACAAGTTGCATTGCGCGCATCAATGACATTGCAACATCAGATGGCTGACGTTGAGCATATTGCAGCAAACTTGTGCCAGGCTGCAAAGCAAACCATTTGTTGCACTGAGGCCAACCCATGATGTCTTCATCAATGACTACAAGCATCTTGGTCACTTTGCCAGTTTCCATTGCTGCAGTGTCATTGCTTTGATAGTAAAGATTTTTTGCTTGAGCAATGAGGTCAGCAACTTCTGGGTACATGTCATATTTGTCAAGCACTTTGTCAACTGCAATCTTTGCAATCAAAGATGACACATCAGAGCCGGCAACATCAATTGCTGACTCAAGTGTTTCACCAGCAAGCTGCATGTTGTCTGACTCAGACATATCAAGTGCTTCCTGAACCAATTGTGCTTTGAATGTGAATGAGTCTCGATTGAGCACAGTGGACTGCTGTCTTGCAAATGCATTCAAGGATGCATCAGACATCTTTGAAGCAGATTCAAGAACCCAATTTGCAAAGCCAAAGCCTGCATAGACTTTCTTTGCTTTTGACAAAGCCTCATTGACAAAAGCTTGACCAGCAACAGTGGTTGCTTTGACATGCTTGAGGCTTTCTATGAAGTTTCGAATTTTGTTGTTCATGATTGTTGAATTTTGAATGTTGTGAAAAGCTGACAGCATTCACTGTCAGCTTCAAAATGTTGTCATGATGTTGTTCAACATCAGGCTTTCTTGCTAGTAGATTTCTTTGCTTCAACTTTTGCAGGTGCATCAACAGATGCAGACAATGCTTCTTCATCTACAACCTGTGCAGCAACAGTCCATTTGATGTCAAATGGTTCAGCAACTTGCAAATCTTTGATACATTCAAACATTGCATATTTTGCAACATTTGCGTTCAAAGTCAAAGTTTTGTTGCCATTTGAACGTTCACCTACAGTGTCACAAGACTCTGCAAACTCAACTTCAGCTTCACCGGCTTTGATTGCCAACTGAGGTCTTGCTTCTGCATCAGCTTTGTCAATGTTGACAACAAGCCAAGGCATGGAGTCTTTACTTTGTTCCCAAGTCCATTGTTCACGATATGCAGCATCAACATGTTCATTGTAAGATGCTTCATCATGTACAAATGCAGCTGCAATTGACTTGATGCTCTTCTTTGCGGAAACTTCAAGACGTTCGTTGATTGAGCAAAGTTCAGTGTTGTCTTCAATTGTCATGATTGACACTTTGAAGTCAAAGCTGCCTGTAGACTTCATGTTCAGTTTGAATTTTGATGCAGTGTCAAGCAATGGGAAGCCAGACTCTGGACCAAAACGATATGAGCCATCTTCTGATGCCGGTAAGTCATGCCAGCTTGGCACTTCTTCATTCGGCTCCCAATATTGAATTTTGTTGATGTCAGATGTTGTTGCTTCTGTGCTTAGCAATGCATAGACCATTGTGTTCTTGTAATCATTTGCAGTTGTTGCAACCTCAAATTCGAAGTCTTTGTTTGCAACAACATTGGGCTCCATTGTAGAAGTCACTTCAGGCAATTGCTTTTCAGGCACCGGCGGATCGACAGGCTCAGCAGGACAAACTGCTTCAGCAGTCACAATCGTGTCACCATGTTTAGCAGTTACAACGAAGTTCTGTTCCCAAGGTGATGCCACTTGCAAATCTTTGATGCATTCAAACATGACACGCTTGTAGCCGGTTGTCAAAGTTGTTGAGTCTTCAGAGCGTGTGCCAACATCGTCACAACTTGCAGCAAAGACAACAATTGCATTGCCAGCAGTCATGTTCAAATCAATTGCTGCGTCAGATTTTGTCTTGTCAATGTCAACTACAAGCCAAGGCATTGAAATTTTGCTTTGTTCCCAAGTCCACTGGTCACGATACTCAGCATCAACAATTGCATTGTAAGACGCTTCGTCAAACACGATTGCAGCTTTGACTGCTTTCAAGATTGCTTCTACAGGTGGCTGAGGCTCATCACCTGAACCAGGGTAATCGAAACCAGGATTGCTTGCTTTGATTGCAGGCAACACTGATGCATTGATGACTTCGTGTGCTTCACGAGAAGTTCCATAGAAGCGCAGCATTTTTGCGACTTCTTCGCCGTCAGACACATCTCTTTTTTCAAGATTGTCTGCAAGATATACTAAGCCTGTTGCATTTGCAATAGCTTGTTTAATGTCTTCAGAAAACTTCAGTTTCATGTCGATTGATGTTTGTATGACTTGTTTTTTGTTATATGAATATGTTTAATATATGTATGAAGTACTGTCATACAACAAATGTTTTGCAAAATTTGTCAGAGTTTTACATGATGTGCATATTGTTATAAAGAAGACTACGACAAAACAAATGCACTACTTTCACAAGCAGTGCACATGCAAAAATTCATAAAGCTGATATTTCAAAACAAAAAATTGTCAAATCAATGTAGGCAACAATTCATTGCCAAGTGGGTCTGCTGTGTTGATGCCTGTCAAAGAAGCAATGCGTTCAAGAGGTGACACAACAAGCTTGAAAAACTGATAGAGTTTGTCCATTGGCAACATCTTAGCAAATTCTTCTGGATACTCAGCAGGATTGAATGCAAATGCATCCCAATCAAATGGTTCATCAAGCAATGCTTTGTTTTTGTCAATCATGTACCAATACATTCGACCATTTTCAATGAACTTGTACTTTGTCATCAATTTGTGTTTGCGAACAAGATAGTTGTGTAAAGCTGCACCTCTATATTGCGGCAAACACCTCGGTGCCATCTTGACTTCATTGACATCATCAAGCACATATGTCTTGAATTTGCCAGCATTTACATATGCACAAAGCAACTCAATGTTTTCTTCTCTTTCAAAACGCTTCCACAGTTTTTGAATGAGCTTCTTGTAATCAACTGATGTTTTGAGTTTGTTGCCCAAAATTGCTTGATATGCATATTTGAGCATGTCTCGAACAAGTTGACTTGAGCCAGTTTGAATAAGTTCAATGCCTTTGCCTTTGATGTGTTGCAATGGGTCTTCAAACATTCGACCATCTTGCCATTGAATGCATTGAACATACTTTTTCTTTGCCATGAAAATAGCAGTGTCTGCAATTGTCTCCAAGTCAAACAATAGAACTGACTTGCCATGACGTCTGTTGACAATGTCTGTCAAGCCCTTGTCAAACATTGCAGCAAGTCTTTCATCATTCATGAACACAATCAAGTCAGCCCAATGTTTGCCATGATAATGAAGACTTTCAAGCAAATCTTCAAAGTCAACGTATATTGAGTCAGTGTCTATGTAAAGAACTCTATCTTTTTCCGGCAACTGCTCAATTGGACTGCTCAAATCAACTTCATCTTTGAACAAAGGATGTTCAGCAATCTTTTTGTGCAACTCATAGTCAAGATGCCATTTGTCGCGCATGTATTCATTGATAAGTCGTTCACCAGTGTGAATGTAAAATCTGCCTTCAGCTGTAATGTCTTCAGCAACTTCAATGTTGCAGAATGCATAATGTTTGTTTGAAGTTGCTCCGTACATTGAATTGCGACATGTTTTCAACGTAACTTGCATTGAACAGTGCAAAGCAGATGTTTGATATGCATGTTCACGCATCTCAAACAATTGCTCTGTACTGATGCTTGACAAGTCTTGAGTCAAATCAATGCCATCAATTTCAATCTTTGAAGTGTCAATGTTTTGCTGCATGAGTTGTTGTGTTGTTTAAAATGTCATCAAAATGGCAAATCATCGTCATCTGATTCGACATCAAAGTTTGACATCATTGGCGACACATTGACAATCAAAGCCATTGTCATGATGAGGTCATGCTCTTTTGACTTCAATGTCATGATGTCTGTGCCAGTTTGCATTGTTGTTATGCGAACTTCATATGACTCATTGTCATCAATGAAACGAAGCAATGACTTGTGAATTGTGATTGGCTGCAAATCATATTGATAGTTGGGGTCAAGCACAAACTCAAATGAACCATCTGATGCAACCAAGCCCTTTTGATTTGTTCTGAGTTCAATGCCTTCAACTGATTTGCCAAGCATGTTCAAAGAACCAAATCGACTCAATGTGTTGATTTGTTGACTTGTCAATTCAAGTTTTCGCAAATTTGTAGTGTTCTCAAACAATGCTCTATGTTCTTCCGGTTTCAACTGAACATAGCCAAGTCTAAGCAAGCCACACACAGTTCTAATTGTCAACATCGGTGATGACACAACTACTTGTTTTGCTACATGCTCACCTTGCACATTGTCACACAAAATTGTGATTGTTGCAGTGTTGTCAAAGTTTGACAAAACTCTGTCAACAAACTTTGAGCCATCAAATACAAACACTTTGACAGATGTTTTGATAGTTGATGTGATGTTTTGTGCAAAGTTTGCAATTGGCTCAGACCATTTCTTGAAAAATGACGAACCGCCAGCCAATGATGACAAAGAGCCATTTGTCATGTCAAGTTCAAAACCAAGTTTTGAGTCACAGAGCAATGAACGTTTGAACAATGCTCTCAACATGCCTATGTTGACATTGCTAAGTTCAATGAAGTCTTGTTTGTTGGATGTTGTTTCCATGTCTTTTAAAAATTGATATGTTTTAGAAATCGTACAATGAAGTGTCCCAGATTGCACTGCAGACAACAAAAGCCGGCAAAGATTTGCCGACTCGTGTTCAACACTGACAAGTGTCAATTAGTTGTTTTCTTTGAACGCTTTGTCTGTTTCTTTGCAGGCTGAGCTTGTTCAGCTTGCTCAGCTGCTTCAGCTTCTCTTGTCTTTGCTTTTGCAACTTCTTGCTCATGATGCGCAACAAACCTGTCATAAGTTGCTTTGTCATCAAAGTTTGACAAGCAAACATATGATGGCATGCGTTCTGCAAATGCTGGTGTCACCTCAACATTTGTCAAAGTTTCGAACTGCTTCCATGTTGCAACACTGTCAACAACTTTGACACATGAATTGACCATGCTTTGCTCAGCAGGCAACACAGGTTTAAATTGTTGCAAAGATTGCTTAAGCACACTAAGTTTCTTGTGTATCTTGAGAGCATCAAACACAGGCTTTGCAGACCAACACTTTGAGAAGTTGTTTGCAAAGATGCGCTCAACGAACCAATATCCTGTACATTTAGCCATGATTGTGATGATTTAAAAATGATGAGTTGTTATGAATTGTTGACTTTAAATATGTAGCTTTGAAGTGTCACAAACTGATGCTGTCAACTCTTACAACTGCGCACATCACAACAAGCTCAACAAGATAAAGCCACAAATAGTCGCCATCATGATTATCTAACAGCCACAACACAAATGGCAGCAACACAAAGAAACCGATAATCAATTGAATGAAAGTCTTGTTACTCATGATACACATCATTTTTGTCTGACATTTTGACTTTTCTTGAGCCATATTTTTGTTGCATTGCCAAAGCCATTGCAGCCTCGCTCACTTTGAGACAATTCTGCAAGTCTATCAAATGTTGCTTGGTCAACCATTGTGTATGGGTTGTTGTTGACAACATGCAATGCAAATTGCACCAAGGGCATGCCTGGCAAAATGTGCACTGCTTCAGTGCCGCAATTGACCAAGCACAAATGAATTTCACCATGATAGTCAGCATCAACAAATTCAGATGTTTTGACAAGCAAATGTTTGCTTGATATGCCTGACTTGTTGTATGCAATCAAAGCATGCCCTTTTGGCGCAATTGCTTTGATGCCACTCGGAATTTTGCAGCCTTCACCTGGCATCAAGACAAATGGTGTGACATCATTCGGCACACAAAAATCCCATGCACCAGAGTCAGGTGTTGCTTTGAATGGACTTTCTACATTTCGACATTTTGTTATGAACATGATTGTGTATGTTTTGAATGTTTTACGTTTCAGTTTTGTTGTTGAAAGTTTGCCAGCAATGCATTGTATACAATCAATGTGCATGAAGCTTCAATTTGTTTGACATCATGCAAATTGTACATGCTTGATTGCAATGACTGCTGAACAAGTTGCATCATGTGCTCAACTGCGACTTTGCGAAGTTGCCTGCTTGAATTATCATCAAGCAATGCTTTGTTAAGTCTTGTACACATCAATTTGACAGCAAATTTGAATGCATCACTGGCAGTGACACAAATCTCAAACTTGATTGCATCATCAACAAATCTTGTCAACATTGCAGTGTTGCATGACACCTTGGTTTCAAGTTGTTTGATGATGGCATATAGAGCATTCAATTGTTCATTGCCAACTAAGTCAAACTTGTCAAGTTGCGCAATCACTGACTCAATCATTTGATGTCTGCTATCATGTAAAACAAGTTGACTGATTGTTTCAGATACAATGTAATGCTGCACAATTGTTGTTGCTGCGCCCTTTGACTTGTTGTACATGCACATCACAAATTGGCGCAATACATCAATGTGATTGTCAAGGTGTGCTCCAAGTGACATGTCATGTGACATGATGTCTTGTCTAAACTTCAAAATGAAATCAAGCTCAATGTTGACAACTGCTTCACAAAATGTTGACAACTCAACAGTGTTGTATGTTGAACATTCTGTCAAATGCTTGTATAGAATTGCAAGCAATGGCACATCTATGAATGTTGTCATTGCATGTCTAATTTGCAAGTCAAGCAACTTGTATTTTGAACTTTCTGGATTGACTGCAGGATTGACTGCAATGCTTTGTTGTGCTTCAATCCACTTTTCAAATGAGTTGCACTTCAATTCAATTAAGTTGTGCAACATGGTATCATATGATGGTGCCATGATGTCAATGTCGTGTGTCAGTTTTGTACTCTTCATTGTTTTTTGCAAGCAAAGTTGCATCAAATTTTGCAACCATGTCATTGAATGACGCAAGTGAGTCCCTTACTTGATTGTTCAGCCTATCATTGTCAAACATAGATGTTGTGCAAATCCAACTTGCAAAGGTGTTGCGAACAATGTCAAACACTATTGTGCGAATTTGTGGATATTGTGTTGCAAGACGTATTGATTTACCAATCCATTTGTTGATTGTCGAAGTTGCTGCAGCATTGATGTCAACTTCATTTACAGTCATACAATCTTCAATTGCATCAACAAATGCATCTGTGCCAAGCTGCTTTGCAAGCAAATTACTAACTGCATTTGCATACACAGTTTCATCGTCAGACAGCATCATGTTGTTGGCCCAATGTTGCATCAACGTAAATTGACTTGTTGTTTGCTCAAAATGTTGCAAGAACTTTGTTGAGAACAAATAATTGACAGTTGCTTCAATGTCGTTGTCTTTTGTCACATTTGACAACACAAACACAATGTTGCGACAGCAAGCTTCTACAATGCAATCAATCGATACGTTCTCAGCAACAAGATGCTTGATGGGAGACAAACTTTTTGCTGTTGCTGTTGCAAGGTATATTGTCACTTCTACAACAACATTGGAGATGTCAATGTCATCATTGTTTGCACGCCATTCATTGATTGCTGTGACAACTTCATGAGAACCAATGATGTTTGTCAATGCATCATCAAGCTCAAAATGCTTGACTTTTGCAATGATTGTGTCAACGTCACCATGCTTTTTGATGACATTAAATTCATTGAGTGTTTGCTCAATGCGATGAACTTTCAATTCAAGAAGTTCATCAAGTGATTTGTTCTGGTTGTGTTCCATGTGATGATGTTTATGACGTTGTGTCAAATCTTCAAAACGCCTCTTCTTTCAAGTTCGGCTTCAATCAATTTGACATGATTGTTCAAGTAGTTAAATTCTCGCAGGCTTAAATGCCAAAGCTACAATCAAATCTTCAAAACGCCTCTTCTTTCAAGTTCGGCTTCAATCAATTTGACATGATTGTTCAAGTACCATAGTTGAAGTGTCTTTTCTTCATTTCTTGCAACACCCAAGTTGTCTTGAATGATTTTGTAGATGTAGTCTTGGTCATTCAGATACAAGCCGCCTGTAACTGACACAAAGTAATTTGGGTCTGCTTTGTAATGCTCAATTTCTTTTGGGTCTACAAGTCGTCTTATGTAATTTTGAGGGCTGATGTTGTGTGTTCGCATTGCACTTGGATACAGAGCCGAATAGTCGAAGCATGCTACATATCGACCATGATGTTTGAAAGGCTGTTTGACAAAACCACCTTCAAATTCTCGAACAACTTTTTCAGGACCGCCTTCTGCAACAACAATTGAGCCGCCATATTGTTCAAGCCAATAGTTCATGATTAAGCCTTCTGATTGCTTTACAGGGCCTTGACAATGGTTCATGTCAATTCCAGTCTTTTGAGACAAGCCAAGCACATTTTGAAACACATCAACTCTTGCATGTATCATAGAGTTGACTTGTGTATCGACAATGTTGTATGCAACGAATGTACATGGATGATACATGTAAAGCTCTTTCAATGTGCAAAGATAAGGCAACTTACCGACATTGAACAGTCTATGTGCAATGTAGTCCAATCGCAGATTTTCTTTAATCCAGATTGAGTAGTCATACTTGTCAACCAAGTTCATGTAGTCATCAACAAACTTGTGCATTGGACAACCATTGCCATAGACAGTTCTGCCAACTGGTGAACCAAGACCCAAATCAAAGCCATACAGTTTTGCTCTGTTCTTGATGTATGGAATATCAAATCCCCAGATGTTCCAGCCTGAAATTGCAGGACATGCTTTCAAAATGTTTGAAGTCCAAAAATGCAACAACTCATGCTCATTTTGATGCTGTATGATGCGAATTACTGGTGGCTGTCTAAGCAATTGCTTGAAACAGTGCTGACCCATGTAATCTTGTACAATCTCATTTATGAATGCATATACATCATCCATTGTAGGTGTTCGACCACCAAGTTTTGCTTTCAAATCAGGGTCACCAAGCAAATCAACTGTTGTTTGAGCAATTACATTGGCTTGTTCATCACAAGTTGAAATACAGTTGATTGGCATTTCTGCTCTATCCGGCTTTGGAAAGCCTTCACCAATTTCTGTCTCAATATCGAAAAAGTACAGCTTCGGCCTTCTATATGTGAACAAGTTGTGCTTGTCTTCTGCCGGCAAACTTTGCAAAAACTGCAGCAAATCAAATTGATTGAAGCGTTTTGCATATGCTCTTTCTACTGGCAAATTTCGATAGTCTTTGATGCCTGCATATTCAGGTCTTTGTGACTCAGCAACTTTCCAAATTGGGTATTGATATGGGATGTCACAAACATGGTAGTTTGAAATTTCTACTCCGCCTGCTTCATTGACCCAGGAAACTTCAATGCCATTTGCAAGTTGAGCAATGTCTATAATCATGATGGTGTTCTTTTGTTGTGCTATTGATGATATATGTCTATGAATATAGTGTTATAGTACTTCATCGTCAACATTGTTGTCATTGTCAACCATGTCAATGATAAGACTGTACAGCAATTGTGACTCGCATTCAAGATTGTCATTGTACACATTGCGCTTGACAACATCAGTTGGCTTGTTTTGAATGTCTATTGCAGCACTGTCTAATATGACTTGCACATTGTCATGCCACTCAACTGTGACATTCGAATAAAATTTGCCTTGTCGATATGACACAATTTGCTTGATGCTTGAAGTCTCATGTGAAACCGGCACAACAAAGTCTTGCCAATGTGTCAAATGTTTGATGTTTGTTTGCACAAGACCATTCAAAAATGTTTGTACTGTCATAACAGACAACAATGCATTGTCATGCCACACAAAATGCTTGTCAACTGTTGAACCATTTGGCAATGTTCTGTGTTCAAATGCTGGTTGCACATTGTTATCATCTGCATATGCAAATTGCACTACAACTGGTGACGTGTACTTTGCAAACTTGTCGACAATTGACAATGGTCGTTTTGAGTCAAGCCAAGTGATGTGATGTTGCTTGAAAGTCGTTGCATTGCCAAGCTGACTTGAACACAATGTCATGTTGCCAAACTTGTCAAACTCAAACATTGCAAGTTTGTTGTTGAGTGCCCATTGCATGCTAAAGTTCCATTCATGTTGCTCAACTTGCTTGACAACTTTGAAATGCTTTGCTCGAATTGCATGGTCTGAAGCAACTACTGTGTCAAGTTGCCAATCATAGACTTTGCATTCATACACTGCAAATCTTTTATTTGCATTCCAAGCCATCAAGTTTAGGCAAGCAAATGAAGTGAACATTCTAACGCCTGCAAAAATGTTTGTATTTTTGACGTGCCTACAAACATATGTTCGACCAGGTGTCAGCAACAATTTGTTTAGACTGTGCAAATCTATTTGAATGTACGCAATGATTGCACTGCATTCTGGCATAATGTGCTGTAAATTGCTCATGATTGTTGATGTTGTTTGTTTGATGTTGTTGATGTTGCAAAACCATCAAGAACTTGTTGACAATGTTTGCATGTCTTTCTAAATTGATATGCTTTGCAATTGCATTCAATGTGCATTGTAGTTGCATCAAATTTGACTTGATAGATGTCACCTTTTGAGCCAATGACATTGTGCACAGATGTTGTTGAAGTACCAAGCATTCCAAGCTGCTTGAGCAACATTGGCATGCTAACTTCTGACAATGATTTGTCAAATCCCAAGTCAATGTTCCACAACTTCAAATATTGTTGCATACAATGCAATTCAAAGTTTGCTGCAAATGATACAGATGTTCTCAAAGCATCTTCAAATCTGCAATGCATTTCAAATTCACTTGGTTTGCAAGATGTTTTGAAAGTTTGCCAATTTGGTGCCCAGTACAATTGACTGACATCTTCAATGTCATTGTCAACTTGCATCACAACATTTGACATTGCAACAAAAGTTTTGTCATTGCATTTGACAATTGCGGGAAATGTTTGCCCAATCACAATGAGTTGTTTGTTGTCTGCCAAATGTTTGTTGCCTGCAACAATTGACTGATATGTTTGTTTGTCAATGAAGTGCTTCATGTCATTTGTTGTTGAGTTGAACAATCATGTCTTCAAATTCTTGTCTATGAGCATTCAAAGCTTTTTTGAGCATCTTTTTGAATTCAATTGCATTGTCAATGTATTTTGACTGATAAGTTTTGTCTGCTTCTTCAACAATCCAATGTTTGAGTTTGCCACAAACATTTGAAAACAACAATTTGCCATATTGAGTTCTTTGAATGATTGTTCGAAGTTTTGGACAATCTTTGACATTGATTGCAATCATGTCTTTTTGAACTGCTATTGAAATGCCATGTGTTGACATGACATCATTCCAAGATGCTTCAAAGCATTTGCAAGGTTTGGTGTGCCAAGTTTGCGTGTGACTGCACCAATAAAGCATGACTTCAAGTCCAAGTGCATTGATTGCATACTGAGTTTGCCAAGTAACATCTTTGCAAGTGTCATTGTTGACAAGTGTTATGTTGAGAGTTTTTGTTTTGATTGATGTTATCAATGATGAATGATGTTTCTGGTTGTTCCGTTTTGATGTTGTTTCCATGTTGTTGATGAAAGTTTTGTGACACATTGTTTTAAAATACCGGTTTAGCAGCCAATGTCCCAGTAGATGTAGTTGATGAAGTCTGCCAAGTTTGTCAAGATTTGTATGACAAACAAGAATGCAAATGATGTTGCAACTATTACAATTGGCCAAAAGAACAGACTTCTATAAATGTTGAGCCACTTTTGTTTGAAGCATTTGCCTTTAGGTGTCAGCCAAGTGCCCTTGTACCATGATTGCAATCCATTGCAAATTGAAGATGCAATTGATTGTTTGATGTTGTTGAAATTGATGTGTTCCATAATTTGGATGTTGTTTGTTGTCATATTCATTTTTTGTTAATTTGTTTTGTATATGAGTATTATTGTATAGAAATATAGTACTACAAAATGATAACATGTGCAACAGTTTATCATATTTTTAAACTTGTTTAACAACAATACAATTTAACAATAAACTAATTTAACAGAATGCAATGATGTTTGCATAACAACAAATAAACTAATTTAGCAGAATGCAATGATGTTTGCATGCATAACAACAAATAAAGTGCATCATCGACACAAAACAAAAGCCGGCAACTGTTGCCGGCTTTTGCCAATCGAAAATGTCAAGCATGGAAACAAAGATGCATCAACCAAGCATTGCTTTCATTGAAGTTGTTGAGACAACTCCGATGATTGACGACGTTGCTCGGAAGTCTGCATATATCTTAACGTCAAAAACAAATTCTTTGCCACCAATGTAAGTGTGCAAATTGACTGTTTTGCTGTACTGGAATTGCGCAGAGTCAAGTGACACATTCATGTCAATGCCGCCACTGTAATCTGTCATTCTTGCTTGGAACAACAATGGAACCAAGATTGACTTAGCAGACCCAGGTTCAACTGCAACATTTGCTGCACTTGAACTGTTTGCAACCTGAATTGAAGATTGATTGAGTGGCGCAATTATCAAGAATGCTCCTCGAGTGTTTTGACCACTCAAGTATTTGTCATTTGTGTCAAACAAAACTTTTGGCGCATTGTCGATTGTCAGGTCTCCATCAGGCAATCCTTGTTGTTGCTCACCTTTTGCAATCAAGTTGTACTGACTTTGCAAACTCTTGAACAATTCATCAAGCTTTTTCTTTGTAGAAGTCTTGTCAGTTGCAGCAAGATATGCAATGTAGTCAGGATGTTTTGAAGACACGCAAATGTACTTGCTTTCTGCGCCTGATTTCAATGCAACAGAAATATATGCACCATCATTTGTAGGCTGAACCCAAATCTTTTTGTCTTCTTGAGCACTTTCATCAATGTCAGACTTTTCGAATATGCTTGGAATGATTGCTGATGTCAAAGTACTATACAAATCTTGAGTACCTGCAACATTCTTTGTGCCAACATACAAGATTTGACCCTTGAGCTGTCTTGAACCAAGTGGAGCAGTCCAGAATGCATCTTTGCTGTCAACATTTGTGCCTTGATATGATGAAGACAGTGGTGCAATTGGCGCATTCCAAATGTTGTCTGCTTTGATGTTGTCAATTGCTTCATTGAGAGCACCATGGTATTTGGGATAGATTGAGATTGCTTGAGTGCCAATGTTTGTGAACTTCACATAGTATTGCTTTGACAAAATTGAGCCATAGTTGTCACGATTTGACATGTCAAACTTGTCACAATATGCACCGGCATACAAAGTTGTTGTGGAACCATTGAGAACTTCTGTCTCATTGCCTTCTTCATCAAGCAGTGAAATTCTAAGCATTGAGCCTTGATTGATGATGATGTCTTGCAATTGTTTGATGGTGTTTGACATTTCAAGCATCTTTTCATAGACAGACACATTTGCAAGCTCTTGTGTGTAAAAGCCTGATGCAAGATTTTGAGCTTTGTGAGCAAAGTATGTGTTGTTTTCTGTCATTGCAGTTGAAATGTGTTCAGTCACACCTTTGTTGTCAAGCATGTTTTCAAGCATGATGTTTTGCTTGTCAATCATGAGTTCATCTTTCAATGACACAAACTGAGCATTTGGAGCAAGTGACTCTGGGAATGTGACAGACATGATGTTTGACCAGTCTGACTCATTCAAAATGTTGGGATAGCCGGCTTCACCAATTGCTTTGACACGAATTTGAACAGTCTCATTTGGATTGATGGGGATGTCAAGTTGATTGCAAGAAATTGCATCAATTGAGTCAGCATTGACAGGTTCCCACATTGTCATGCCGTCATTGATGATTTTGCGTCTCAATGGTGTAAAGACTTCATTCCATGTTGAGAATGCAGCAGTTGTAGTTTTGCCATCTTGTTCAATGTCAAATGTGTCTGCTTTTGCAACTGTGCCATTCAGTGACACATAACGATACTGAACTTTGAATTGCACAATGTGTTGCGGAGACGTGTATCTTGAAACAGAAGGGTCTTGAACCGGCAAGAAGCCTCTGATGCGGAACTTCGGGTCATAAAGTGCATCATAAGCTTGACTGTTCACATCCAGCATTTGGTCAACAATGTTCGACAAAGTTTGAGCTTTTTGAGCTCTGTCTTTTGATGCAGCAACCCATTGTTCTTGAATGTTTTTGCGTTCAGAGTCATTCTTGTAGTTTTGAGTTGACAATTGTTGCTTCAATTTGCTGATGTCTGAGTCAAGTGCAGACAACTCTTGTTGCAATGAACGTTTTTGCTCATAAAGTTGCAAAATGCGAGTCTTGTCAACGTTGTCTGTCAAATGAGTATTAAGTTGAATGACTTTGTACTCATTGACATTCAGTTGAGGTTTGTCAGGCTTGACAGCATACTTTGCAGGTGGCTGCATGTCTGTTGCAATTGCTTGAATGTATGCACCAATGTTTGCATCACCATATGCAAGCATGTATGAATTTGCATTGATGAGCTCATTGTCTTTGTTGCGAATTGTAAGTTTTGACACATCAACAAGCAATGTTGGTGAATATGCTGATATGGTGTTGTATGCATCATGCACAGGAGACAAAAAGACTGCAAACTTTTCAGAATGCTTGATTGGCACATCAACAACTTTTTGCACCACATCGTCACAATAAACAAGTTTGCTGATGTCTGCTGCAATGTTGTTGAGTCCTGCTTTTCGTTGAAGCACACAAGTGTTTGACAAAACATCAATTGCTGTTATTGTGAACAAGACATCACCTGTTGGTGTTGACAATGTGTCACCAGTCTTCAATGTCAATGAGCCTGCAACATTTGCATTTGTTGAACTGTATTGCATTGTGTCAAGTTTGACAGACATTGAAGAGTCTGAGTTCAGCTTTCTGAACAAAATGTTGAATGCACCATTTGACATTGGTCGTCTTGCTCTCAATGTTTGTGTAAAGTCTTCAACATCATAGTCAGTGCCTTCAACAAAACCATTGGATTGCAGTTCTGCCAAGAAGCCTGCATGTGTCAATTCGATGCCAAGTGATGCTTCAATTGATTGAAACTTTGCAAACATGTCATCTGACATCAAGTACTTGGTGACTTGACATTTTGTCATGTATGCACTTACTTTGCCAGTCACATCAACTTGCAAATGCATTCCAAGTGTTGTTGCTCTTTCAAGCAAATCATTGCCAAGTTGAACAACATTGTTGTCTACTGCAACAGTTGACTTCAAAGATGCAATTGGCTCTGTAGTGTTCAGCAATGACATGTGAACAAGAGTTCGAACTTCATTGTTTGCTTCAAGAAGTTGAGCATACAAGTCTTTGCCATTTTGCATGCCAACAATTGAAGCAACATTGTGCTCAATGATTGCAAGTCTTCTTTGTATGTTTGCAAATGACGGAACTTGAACAGTTGTTGTACTGCCATCTGCATTGTTGACAGTGACATCTATGATGTCATCTGTGTTTGTAATTGCTTGCTGACAAACTTCAGCATACGCCAAAGCATTTTTGTGCAATCTTTGAATGTCTGCAAGCAATTGCTGAATCGCATTCGTGTTGTATGACGAATTTGGTTCATTCAATATCGGGGTTTCCATGCTTGAAAAATATTTGATGTTGTCGATTGATGTCTACTGATTTGTTAGTACGATGAAGCAATCACCTGCAGTATCATCAAGCACTTCTTGTTTTGCCTCATCAACCCATTCTTGTCCACGTTGCTGGTACATTTGGTAGTCTATTGAGACACCACCAGGCAATTTGAAGTCAAATGAGCCAAGCACAAATCTCAACTCCTTCATGCATTCACCTGCAACATGCTTCATGAAGCGTTCATCTTCAAACAAAGCATACAAGGGCACTCTTGTGAATGTCAGCAACACAATGTCTGAGTCTTCATTGTCTCCAAGTACAACAAACTTGTGAGTATTTGGATTGAAACTAAATGTCACTGTGCGTTTCAAGATGCTTTCAAGTTGGCCGACTTCAAACAATTGCATGAAGTAGTCATTTGCAAGTCCTGGCGCAATTCCAGCAGATGGCCCTGCATAGTTTATTGAGATGTTTGAGCCTGATGTTGTTGAGCCAAAGAAGTTGATTGTGTTTGCCAAAAGACGTTCAAGTGTAAATGTTGCACGTCTCATGCTAACCTTGTATTCTGAGTTAAGCAATTCACAACTTTGGATGCTGACAATTTGAGGTGGAAGTTTCAATGTCTTGTTTGCAGACTTTTGCAAGTCAACATTGCGAATGAGATACCAACGTTCTTCAACAGCTGCTTCGGCATGTCTGAACCACCACTTTGCAACTCTTTCAACAATTTGAGGTATTCGAGTTTTTGGCAATGTGAAACTCAAAGAGCAACCAAATGTGACTTCTTGCACAATTCGTTCAATGAAACGATTTGTGACAGTCCAATCATATTGAGCATTCAAATCTTCTGACTCTGCTCTTTGTTGTTCAGTTGATGTTGCCCCCTTTGAGAACTTTGATGTCTGCCAATGTGATTGAGCATCATCTCTGTACTCTTCATGACGTTCAAAATCGCCAGGTTGCAAAATGTGTGTGTCATCTTGCTTCAGTTTGTCATTGCGTGCAAATGCCATGCTGTGTTGATTTTTTGATTTAGAAAATATATTGTGAACTTTGTGTTCTCAGATGCATCTACAAATCATCTGGTCATCTGAGATGCATTCAAGTTGTCAAGATATAAAAAATAACAGAATGCAATGATGTTTGCATATATGTCTTAAAAATTTGAATGTGCCTTGATGCATCTGAGAACTCAAGGTGCTTGCAAAGGCCCGCCGCCAGGCAATGAAGTGACAGTTTGCATGTATATGCCAATGAAGTTGCCAATGTTTTGAAATGTTGTTGCAAAAATTGTTGCAATGTTCATTGAGTCCCAGCCTGCACCTTTTGCAGAGCCATCTTGGTCAATGAAAGTTGCTTCAAATGCTTTCTTGCCACATTTAAAGCACACTGGCACAACACTTGCACTTGGTGAAGCAATCACAGGTCCGCCTGGAGACACTGGAATTGCTGGTGGCGCTGCAGGTATTGTCATGTTTTGTGGTACCCAAGACGCAATGGCTGCTGCAATTGGTTTGAGTTCGTTGCCAAACTTTGTTGCAATGTCATGTCTGTCTTCATAGCCAATGAAAGTTGCTTTGAATGCTTCTTTGCCTGCATTTGCAATGTCTTGTTCAAGTTGCTGAGTTTGTCCAGCTTGTATAGGCCCACCAGGTGGCAATCCAACGCACAGTGTCAGATAAGCAGCAACAGCAGTTGCAAACTTTGGCGCAAATGTTTGAGCAAACAAAGTTGCAATGTTGTTTGGGTCATCATAACCCAAGAAAGTTGCTTTGAATGCTTGTTGAGCAACTGGCTGCACTTGTGCTTTCAATGAGTCTGCTGGCATGGTCAATCAAGTGTTGAAACGTCAGACAATGTGTCAGGCAAAAAGTCTGAACATTCTTTGTGTTTTGAGTTTGATGGAGATTGCACAGTTGTTGCAAATGATTGAAAGCCTGGCACAAGTGGCATTGTATATGGGTTGCCTTGTGCAGCTTTTGCAAGCATGTCCATCACTTTTTGAGTGTTGCCTACAACTTCTTTCAAATAGTCAAGAACATTTTGATGTGCTGTGTTGTTCTGCTTGCCAAGAGTAGCAGGTTCTGCTGAAGTATTTTCAGTGCCAAAGCTCAATTTGCCATCAGCAGTCATGTGAATGCACCCATGTTCTTCTGAGTTGACTTTTAAATAAATTGACTTGTCTTGTCTAATGTTGATGACAGAACCATTGTATGTAATGTTCCAACCTTGTTGAGGCGTCCACCATATGCCGAATTCACCTTCACCACCATATCTTGCCGCATCATCATATACAACAACTTTTGCTTTTGCATTTTCGTCAGCAAACAAATTTCTAACAATTTCTGAACGCATGTCAAGGTGCATCCAAGTCATGTTGTATATGCCTCTTGTCATGTCAAGCCAAACATAGTCACCAACAACTGGTGCGTCATACATGCCTTGCATAATTGCATCTGCATAGCACCATGGCAAGTCATCAACAGACAATTCTGTATCATCAGTTTTTGTGAAGCCATGAATGTGCGCTTTGATGCGACATTGTTGCATGTCATCTTCAACATCTACAACTTCTGCAATCAACTTCAATGGCATGCCTTCAGACATTGAGCCAACTGCTGTTGCAGTTGTTGCTGAATTGTAGTTGCGAATCTGCACAAAGAGTTCATCTTCTGTTATGAGTTTTGCCATCACATTGAGTCTTTTTGGAATGCTGAACCAAGTTTTTTGACAGTCTTTTTGTCATTGCTTGTTTGATAGACAGACTTGCTTGGAATGCTGCCAGAACTTGACTGACTTGGAGACTTTTCAAATGCGCCACCTTGTGCGTCAAATAGGGACTTGACATCTTTCAAAGACAATGGGTCATTGCTTGACACTGCATTTTTGATGCCTGCAATTGACTTTGACAATGCAAATTGAGGATTTGTGAGTGCATAAAGTTGTGCAGCGTTGAAACCATAAGCAGACCCAAGAGCTTTGCCTGCAAGTCTTGATGCTTGTTGTTTTGCAAGTGCTTTTGCATCAAGTACTGCAGCATTTGCATATTCAGACAATGTGTCTTTTGCGAACTCAATTACTTGTTGAGCTGCTTCTTTAACAACTTTCTTTATTTTGTCTTTTAATGAAAGCGGGCCACCATTGTCACCATCAGGTGCATTTTGAACAACAGTTTGTGCTGCAGTCTTTTCACCAGAAAAGCCATACAAGTTGTCTTTTAAACGTTTCGCAATTTCTTCATCATGCTGTTTTGCTTGATTGTTTGTTGATGCTTGCACATCTATTGCGTCATTCTCAACAACAAAGTCAGACAGCACTCCACCAGCAATTGGTAAGCGTTCTTCAACAACACAATTAGACCACTTGACTTTGACATTGCTTGACACCATTGAAGGGTCTGAAGTTTTGTTGATGTCACCAAAGAACTCAGAGTTTACAGAAGACATGTCAAATTCACAATTGCTGAAGCCAAACATTGCATATGCACCTTGTTTGAGGTCAATTTTATTGTTGGACTGTGTAGCAATTGGTTGTCTATTGTCAACTTTGTCAGCATTTTCAGTAGTCAAATCATTGTAGACATCACCAGTGTTTTTGCCAAATGATGCAGCAGATATGCCAAACAACTTTTTGTTTGCATCAAAGTAATTGTAAGGTTTTTCAGAGTCAAATGACTCAGCAAACACTCTAAGTTCTGTCACATAAACAGTCATGTTGAAAGTTCTCAAATTGACTGGTAGAACATTCACCATGCGTTCATAGTCGAACAACACATGTCGAAGCAATGACCACAATGTTGTGAAGCGCCAATCAACAGACTCAGTCAATTTGAATTCCAGTGCTTTGTCTTTGACAACAACATCTTTCATTTGACGAGACCAAGCATCTTTCAAGCCACTGCAATTTTCAAAGCAATGAAAAGCAGACTCTTGGATGCTACGAAGCAACACAATAAATTTTTTGAGCTCTTCATATCGCTTGATGTCACCAATGCGTTTCAAATATGCAAGAGCACAGTTTTGCACAGAACGCTCAGAATACTTGTCAACTTCAGATGCCAACAAGCCACTTGGCTGGTTAAAATCAAAGAACACTCTAAATGTCAAATATGTTGGGTCTGACAATGCATTGCAAAGCACACCATTGATGATGTTTGCATCCAAGCTAAAGAAGCTTGCTGTGCCATCATAAAGTGCTATCTTTGATGTGAGTTGTGACATGTTGTTGAGATTGTTGTTGCTTTTTATATGAAATATGTAACATCCTCATGTTACATTCGGATATGTACTTGCAAAGTTTGCGCATGTAAAATTTGCTGTGTCATGTTAGCACAACATGCAACTACAATTTGGTGGTAAAAGAGTTTTGCTACAATGGCATGCACTTTCATTGGATTGATATGGATATCCTCGCAGGCTCGATATGGATATCCTCGCAGGCTCGATATGGATATCCTCGCAGGCTCGATATGGATATCCTCGCAGGCTCG
>OGNT01000385.1_pt1 | contig 20491 bp, 17 predicted proteins | sample 1573521 | NCBI WGS metagenome assembly OGNT01 (sample SAMEA2581922, study PRJEB24529) | metagenome | biome: Human gut stool | place: China | collected 2011
ACTAAGAAATACTATATTTACGCATATGGCGGAATTACCGGATCCTATGGCGATGCTTCTAAAGCGATCACTCTCGCTGATGAACAGATGGGCGTTGTTATGGATAGTGATTCTCATATCATCTGGGAACGTGGCGGTAAATTTTTAAGCAAAGAAATTGCCGGAATCACATATCCATCCGGTAATATTTCTACAATAAAAGCAAGCACGCAAATGTTATTGCAAGCCGCTCAAGTAACTACAACAGTCTCCGAGTTAAAAGGATCAACCATTATGAAAATGCTGCGATCCCATCTCGACACTCCGGTAAATCTCACCGGATGTACTGTCGATGAAATACTCTATTTTGTCAGCAGTGAAAAACCTGTCATTGCGATGGAAAGCAGCGGACACGCCGTCCTTATCATCGGCTATGACTCTTCCTCCGTTACTTGGATGGATCCTGCCACACACAGAAAACGCAAAGTATCATTAAATCAGGCAGAGCACATGTTTAAGCAGGCAGGATATGTATTTGTCAGCTATGTCGATTGATATCGGAATCTAAATTGATCTATAATTTCCAAAAGCTCTACGCAGATTTTGCGTAGAGCTTTTTAACTCAAACCTTACTCATTAAAAACTGCTATCGGGTCACATATTACTTACTAATGCTTCCCATACCTAAAGTTACTGTTCTAACCACATATTATGTATTAGGTCAAGAACAAAGAGTCGCTTGCGACTCTTTCGCGCTCGAACGGTGCTGTTTGCAGTCACAGCATAGTGATTACTACGCTAATGCGGAAAAAATTTAATATAATATTTTTTGTGTATTTAAACAAACATATGTTGCATTTTTTGTAATGTTTGTCAATAGACAACTTCTTATTATTTTATTACAATACTCATTACTCACAGATTTATGTTAACTTGCATTACAAGAAAGGAGTCTCTATGCAGTATATACAACAACTATTGTCTCGAATCAACCTTCTATATCTTTGTCCCTTTGTTCAAAAGATATTGCACCTCTCGCTCATACTCTGCCTTGTGGCACTTACTCCGATGTCTGCCTATGCAGCCGGTGACTCTCTCACTTCTTCTATTTCTCTTTCATTCAATAGCACAAAGAAGTTTCAGTTAGAAGCCTATGAACATTTTTATGCCTATTACACCGTGCCGTCCTCTTACTCCCGCACCAAAAATACGCTTTCTGTTACAGTTAGTAATCTCTCTAATTTTTCCATCTCCGTCATGAATAGCGACGGATCCTCTATATCCACCACAAGAAAGAAAAATATCTTATATTTCAAGAACAATGCTTTTATTGCAGAAAACCGCTATTTTATAAAAATTCATAATCAGCGTAATATACGTTCTGCCGGCTCTATTAATATTCGATACACCACCGATACAACTGCTTCTCCCAAAACAAGCCACAAAGACGCCACCAATATTGCGTCCTCTCACAAGCGACATCAGCAAAAAAGCACTAAGAGCTCTTCTTCCCGAAATGCCAGCCGACAGAAAACCACTAAGAGCTCTTCTTCCCGAAATGCCAGCCGACAGAAAACCGCTAATAACTCTTATTCCCGGAAAGGAAAAACGGCTGCTACGAATAATGCGTCCACCTCTTCCAAAAAATATATATCTTCCGGCACCACTCTTTCCCCTGTTACTCCAGCCATACACTATATTCGGCTTAAGAAGGGAACTTCTATCGCATTAGCAGAAAGAATATACACAACCGTCCCAAATCATCCCATTTCGTTTACACCCTCTTCCTCGTCTCTTCATATCACCGACGGTATCGTGTATGCAACCTCTGCCGGATTGTTTTATATTATTATTCAAGATGGATCTTATTCTTCTTCATGTACCGTAAAGGTTGATCCTTGAACTGTTACTGCCATAAGGTTACGTATTCCTCTTCCTAACTCAAACTTCGAATGTGCGAAGTTTGAATTCCTAGGAAATAACAATAGATGGCTAAAACCTTTTCCATAACATGATAACTATGTGATCAAATAATAACTCAAGAAGGAGCACTTGATATGATACACTTCAAACTTGATTCCAACTGGAAAATATTATCTGTAATACGTTGTTCTAATAGTCATGCAACGCTGTCCGTGCAGCATATTTACTCTGGAGAAATTAAAGTTTTATCCATATATGCCAAAGAACACTTTCAACACAAACTATATTCGGATATATCCCACATCAAACACAGACATCTATTGCCAATATCACAAATACAGTCGAAGCATGGATGGCGTCTTGTCTATTTTCCAATGCTCACGCCTCTTAAAGACTATATTCGTTCAAATGCACTTTCCTTGTCGGATATCCTATCATTAGCTCACCAACTATGCTCTGCATTGGAAATTCTCCACCAGCATAATATATTACACTTGGATGTGTCTCCGGATAATATCTTTGTGGATTATGATGGTTCTTTTGTATTAGGTGATTATTCCTCGTCCAGATATGTTTTTCAAAACAATTGGGATAATTATTTCACGCCACATTTTGCACCTCCTGAATATCAGCTTTTCAAGCCATCCATTCAATCGGATTTGTACAGCTTTGCCGTTCTCCTATTTGGTTTGCTTCACAATGGAATGATTCCGGATAATATTGCCTCTTTATCTCTCTCCGATTACGCTGATTACCAGAAAAAGATGGAAACTCATGGAATTTCGTATCCAATGGAATTATATTCTTGTTTTCAAAAAGCACTTCACACCGATGTTCATCAACGTTATCACGATGTTACTAGTTTTGTAGATAATTTAGAACAATTATTGCATCCTCTATTGGCACTTTCCTCCTATCATCTCCAATTAATTAAAGTTACGGAACCATTCTTCAATATTCGCACCACATCTCTAGCCAAGTCGTCCTTAAAGGATGCCAATTGTCCCAAAAACACAGCTAATTCGCCATTTCATTTTGCGAAGCCACACATAACTCTCCCGATAAGGTTCGACTTTAATCGAAGGCAAAGACCGGTTCGATCACCTAAATTTCAATTTTTTAAATTTTCTTGTATTCACAAGATTCTAGGAATATCGATCTGTTGTGCTATTGTCCTATTATTTTTTGTCGGGAGCAGATTATTACATCCTTTTCGAAATCAAACCTCACAAAATACATATCCGGAATCCGAAACCGAACATAACTTTTCAGCAAAAACAGCATCCGGCCCTTCCATCGAAATTTTAGACATTAGTAATAAGCAAGCATCTACTATTGCTGAATTATGTAACGAACAGATGTTAGAGCAAAACTGGTCCATCCTCTACGGTGAAAATAACAGGTTTTCTTCAGTTGATGAACTCAGTGACTTTTCTAATACAAAGCAATTATTTCTTAGTGGAAATAAAATTTCATCCTTAGAACCATTAGAAAACCTCACCACCCTGGAAACTTTAATTATATCCGATAATAGTTGCACCGATCTTCTTCCGATCAGTAACTTAAAGCAACTGAAAGTTTTAGATTTGTCAGGCAATCAACAATTAGCATCCATTGATTGCCTTGCCTCTCTGACAAAACTTCAAACACTTATCCTTTCGGATACATCTGTCGACCCCGCAAGTATCAAAAAGTTACAAGTTTCTCTCCCCACGTGTAACATTATTTACTGACAATATCAATACCAAGCATTGTGCATACGCAAGCTGCCATTATCATCATTAGCACTTTGCATTTCATACGCAAGCTGCTATTTACCGTTATTATTAACACTGCGCACACTGAAACAGATTTTTCTGTATATAGTGTGCAGAATTGGAGGATCTTATGAACACACTATTCAAAAAAACAGGACGACTTTTTCTATTATCATTGCTGCTATTTTCTATTGCATTTCATAATAATGCTTCTGCACAGGCAAAGCAAAAAAAACCGCAGATCAAGTCATTTTCTAAAAAATTATTTGTTGGAAAATCTTATTATGTAAAAGTCAGAAATCGTCCCAAAAAATCGACATTATCTTATTCGTTAAGTAAAACAACTCGTGCCAAGATCAACAAAAAAACAGGGAAATTAACTACTCGTAGATCTGGCAAAATCACCATACGTGTACGCATTAAAAGTAAAAACAGGAAATACAAATCACTCCATAAATCTGTCCAAATTTACGAACAGACTAATACATCAAAAATTTCTGGCAAATTCTTGCCAAACGCCACTATTAAAACTCGTACAGCGATCAACCCATGGAATCACTCTATTGTGTTATACAGCAGTCGTATATTGTTGCAAAAAGAAGTAAGCAGTTCCAAAATCACTTTAACCGGAAAATCAAATTCCACCACACCTAAACTACAGGCACACTTCGATTCATTATCTTCAGATGGCAAAAAAATAACATATCAGCTTGACAAATATAGTGAAGAAAAATTATGTCCCGGAAATGGTTCAGCAAACGGTGTTTATAAAATTACCGCACCTTTTCTTTCTAAGCCTCTTTCCATAAACTATAAAGAACGTCTAACTCCAAACAAAGTACAGGGATTTGTTTTTGATAGTGAGCAACGTCCTATTTTTGGTACAACAGTATCTCTTTGCTCAATCAACGATCAAAATAAAATCGTGAAAAATATATCCTCTGCAAAAACTGATAAAAATGGTCATTACTGTATTTCCGACATTCACTCCGGACAATACATCATCGCTTTTCAAAAGGACGAATATATTACTTCCTATTCTCAAAAATTTAATCTTTCACAAACTGTTTTATGTCAAAACATTACTCTAAAAAAGAAGCAACTTCGTCTTTCCTGCAAAATAGCTAATGCTAAACAAAATATGAAAGGTGTTTCTGTTTCTCTGAAAGATGAATCTAACACTGTCTTGACCTCTGGTCTGACAGACAGTAACGGCATGATCACGTTCTCTTATAACACGAATATTTCTCGTAAAAACTATACCAAAATCACGTATAAAGATACTATTAAAGAAAGTATTTATTGCAATAATACTTTGCCGGATGCCTACACATCATCGCAGATAAAACTTTCTTCTTACACCCCTAATAAATTATATTATTTGGAAGTTTCACCTGCTTCTCCTCTCTCCGATGATCGACTGTCATATAGTAATTACCAAACAATTTCCATTTCTTTCTGTCCTAATAATAGTACATCTGAACAATTATTTATAGACTGCAATTTATCAGAGATCCCCACCACAAAGATTAAATCGTTGTATGCAAATACGGACACAATATCTTCTTATATAAACACTGATTCTACAATAAATAACTCACAGGGAAGCTTTCGAACCTGTTTATATCAAGAGGATGGCTGTCAGATTACATCAACAACTATCCCCTTTGTCAATCTATCATTTTCCTCTCATCAAGTACAATTGACCAATGCACTAAATTCCTTTTTTACTACCTATAATATCTGTCTGCCGGATGGAAAATACTATATTTCCATTCAGCCGCTTAATGAGGATCATTCTCCCATAGCAACAGCATTTCTATCAAAGATCTCTATTACCAATAATACTATTTGTCCTACCTCTGCCTTTTTTCAAAAGGGTGTTTCGAAAACAGCAATATTGTATGGTAATTTTACGAACAAGGTCTATTCCTCTCTTCCTTATACACTGTACCAAAAACAGGACAATAAATGGTTTGCACTTACCTCGCTCCAAAGTTCTTCATTTGAACATATTTCCGATCAATCTTATCGTTCCTCCATATCACTTCCTGTCCTAGAAATCGGACAGCAATACAAATTGTGCTCTAGAAATCCCTACATCGATTTTGTTGATTCTGCCGAGATTAATACAACATGGAATTTCAATAATACTACTTCCAATCTGCAATTTAAGTGCCAAGAAGTATTAGCATCCTCCCATACTGCAACACTACACCACCACAATATAAAACAAATTATGATTGCAGAAAATGTATTGCTAAATGCGCAGAACAAGAAAGATTGTGTGTTTGTTGATTACGATAAGAATGGAACTATTATATCCGCCTGTTATGTCAATTCCAATGAAGGACATTCTTTTTATGCAAGTTCACATAATATCTTTTTCTTTGATAAAATGGAAACCGGCAAATCCATAAAAACCACTCAGGCCTCTTATAAAAATACCAAGTTTTATTAATTTGGTTCTTACTTCTCACTAGCAGAGGACTTTTACCTCTTATATGCTTATGTTACTCAATATAACCAATAATTTCAGGTACTACTTGCGGTCTCTTGTCCACAATATCATAAATATCACTAATTTTTTGCACCCCTTGCTGCAGTTTTTCTTTCGAGGAACTATATGCTATTGCAACTATATCCCCTTGTTTCACAGCATCTCCTGTTTTTTTATTAAATTTGATGCCAGCCGTCATATCAATTGGATCATCCTTAACCTCTCTTCCTGCTCCAAGCAAAACTGCAGCTTTTCCGCATTCTTCCGTATTCATTGTTCCAATATATCCGCTATTATTTGCTATTATCTCATGCTGATATATTGCTTTTTCAAATTGATCCGGATTTTCGATATAACTGCCGTCTCCTCCCTGTCTTTCTACCATAAGTTTTAATTTTTCAAGTGCAGATCCATCTGCAATAACTCGCTTTACTTTCTTCATACATTCTTCTTTTGTACCTATCTGTGCCAAATAAAGCATCGTCGATGCTATTTCAACAACTACCGCTATCAAATCTTCCGGACCTCTTCCCTTAAGAGTTTCGATTGCTTCAACTACTTCTAAGTTATTTCCAACCATTTTTCCTAACGGTACATCCATATTTGTCAAAATTGCAACCGTCTTCTTCCCGGCCCCATTTCCAATCGCAACCATTTTTTCAGCCAATTGCACTGCATTTTCTTTATCCTTCATAAAAGCACCACTACCTACAGTAACATCTAAAACAATCTTATCGCTTCCGGCAGCCAGCTTCTTACTCATAATAGAAGATGCTATCAGCGGAATGCTGTCCACTGTAGCCGTCACATCCCTCAACGCATATAGCTTTTTGTCCGCTGGTGCAATATCTGCAGATTGCCCCATAACAGCCAATCCTATTTCATTCACCATATTAAAAAAATCTTCTTCCGCCAAAGCAGTTTTCAAGCCGGGAATTGCTTCTAACTTATCAATCGTTCCTCCCGTAAATCCTAACCCCCGACCACTCATTTTAGCAACTTTTCCACCACACGCTGCAACAATTGGAGCAACAACTAAAGTAACTTTATCACCAACTCCCCCAGTACTATGCTTGTCCACTTTTACTCCCATAATACTTGATAAATCCACAATTTCACCGGATTTTGTCATACAATTTGTCAACGCCAAAAGTTCACGATCTGTCATCCCCTGAAAGTAAACTGCCATCAACCAAGCCGATATTTGATAATCAGGAATTTCATTATTTACATATCCATTGATCAAATACTCAATTTCTGTTTGGTTAAGCTCCAAACCCCTTTTTTTCTTATCAATAATTTCATACACATTCATATTTTTTCTCCTCTCTTTTCATCATCTCTCTGCGTTTCCTGTAAAACCTGTTTTTCTATCTTGTCCTACTCTTGCGCAATATTATTTGTTTTGCTTAATATCACTTTGCTTTTCTATTCAGCTTTCTGTATTTCACTCAGGTTTTTCCATTCAGCTTTCTGTGTTTCATACAGTTTTTTTCTATTCGGCTTTCTGTGTTTCACTCAAGTTTTTTCTATATTATACACATTTTTTTCAGCGTTACATACTATAGAATTTACCGGATATCCTTTTGCTTACACTATTTTATATTTTCTGGCCCAAATCCTTTTGGCAGCAAATCCCTTAATAAGTATGTGATATCATTTTCACCATCTCCTAAAATTATCTCAAAATGATCCGGATCACAGAATTCCATCATGACCTGCAGACAAATTCCACAAGGTGGACATATTTGAAGTGCTCCATTTCGTTGTCCTCCCGCAATAGCAATTCTTGAAAAATGAGTTATTCCATCACTTACGGAGGTGAAAAAGGTAGTGCCCTCGGTACAATTGGTTGCTCCATAACTGGAGTTTTCAATGTTACACCCGGTAATATATTTTCCATCCGTACATTCTAAACATGCACCTACACAAAAATTCGAATAAGGTGCATATGATTTTTTTCTCATTTCTATTGCTTTCTCCAGCATTTCTTTTGCTGTCTTTTTTACCATTGCTCTCCTCCTCATTTTTAATCAACAAATAATAAATTCTAGCTTACATCATTATTCTGCTTTTATTCTAATGTATCATATAATTTCCATTTTAACACTATTTTTATTATTTATAACTCAAACTTTCCATACCACAAATCCTCTACGACCGCATATCGCTTATTATGTCATAATAATTGCCGCAGAACGCAATGTTTTTGCGTGATTTCTTATTTTGTTAGAAAACTTTCAGAATTTTTTTCTTTAATAATGGGTATATTCATGTTATGATTTTACTATAGTATTGGAGAGAATTGTCGATTTTCGATAGTTCTTTCTCGTGTTTTGCATAAAGAAATGAGGTAACTATGAAATTATTAACCGTTACAATACCCTGCTACAATTCGCAGGATTACATGGCAAAGGCAATAGAGTCTGCCTTACTAGGTGGCGACGATGTTGAAATTTTAGTGATAGATGATGGATCTAAAGACGATACTCTATCTATTGCTCAACAATATGAATCCAAATATCAACATATCGTTCGTGCAATTCATAAAGAAAATGGTGGACATGGTTCTGCAGTCAATATGGGAATTGCAAACGCTACCGGACTTTATTTTAAGGTATTAGACAGCGATGATTGGTTTGACAAAACTGCTATGCTGAAGTTAATCAAATTTTTACGTCAGTCAGTAGTAGAATCTATGTCTTTGGACATGATCATTGCCAACTATGTTTATGAAAAACCAAGCGCCCACAAGCGAAAAGCCATCAATTATAATATGGCGATTCCTAAGAATAAGATCATCAGCTGGAGCGACGTAAAACATTTTCGTATGAGTCAAAACTTATTGATGCACTCGATAATCTACAAAACTAAGTTACTACGTGATTGTAACTTGCACCTTCCAGAACACACGTTCTATGTAGACAATATTTATGCATATACGCCTCTTCCATATGTTAAGAAGATGTATTATCTAAATATTGATCTTTATCGTTATTATATAGGTCGAGAAGGACAATCTGTTAATGAAGCAATTATGACCAAACGAATCGATCAGCAAATTAAAGTTACTAAATTGATGATTGATTCACAGGATTTAATGTCGATCCATGACAAGAAATTACGTAATTATATGATGAAATACCTTGCAATGATGATGATCGTCAGCTCTGCTTTATTAGTAAAATCTGGATCCCCAGATAACCTTAATAAAAGAGATGAACTTTGGCATTATTTAAAGGTCAAAAACAAGACAGTCTATCGTATTATTACACATCGCAAACTTGGACTTCCTCTTCAGTCTAAGAATAGAGCCGGTCGCAAGATTATTGTTTGGGGTTATTATTTTTTCAACCGCATTTATAGTTTCAACTAGATTCTGAAGATTAAAGCATTAAATATTATAGTATTAAATATCACAGGGTCCCTCATATTTGAGGAACCCTGTGATATAATACAATATTTTATATTAGTCTTCTATTTTATGCAATGACTTATTTGCTTTTGCCGCCTCTAAAGCTTGCTGTTCTTCTTCTGACAAAATCACAAATGCCTCTCCATTTACAACTTCTTTTGCATACGTATAGCATCCATCTTTTGTACTGTGCATCGAGTTTATAATAAAACCATTATTGTCCTCTGTCAGCAGTACCAATACAAAACTTAACTTTCCACCAATTTCCTTGAAAGCATCATACTTTACTAATCCAATTTTCTGGTATGCTGTAGTCAATTGATTTGTAATTTTTATTATATGTCCATTAATATTTTTAACATCATCCTGCAATTGATCTATCGCTTCAAACTTATCGGAAAATGCCTTTTCCAATGATCTGCCATTTTCTCCTTCCATAAACTGTTTATATTTTTTCCGTAGCAAATGGTTTCTTACCATCATTACAATTATCATGATCAATAGTAATAATACTACACCTGCTAAACCAATTACAACATATCCTATATCAATACCATATTGTTCAAATAAGTACATTTATTTTTCCTCCATTACTTTTGTGTGATAGCCTCAATAATTCTGTCAAAATCATCAGCAGAATAGTACTCGATTTCTATCTTTCCTTTTCCATTATTCTTTTGATTGATTTTGACTTTCGTACCAAGTTTATTTTTCAATTTTTCTTCATACTGCTCATAAATAATCTGTAATTGTTTATTTATTTCTACATCTTCTTTCTTGCTTGGCTTAGGTTCCTCTAACAATTTTTTGACCAGTTTTTCAGTTTCTCGAACTGTTAAATTTCCATCAAAAATTTGCAAAGCTGTTTCATATTGCAATTCTCCGTCTTTAATAGATAGCAATGCTCTGGCATGTCCGCTTTTTATCTTATCTTCAACAACCATTCTTCTTACACGCTCATCTAATTTTAAAAGGCGTAATGCATTCGTAATTGCAACTCGACTTTTTGACACTTTATCAGCGACTTCATCTTGTTTTAGTTTATATTCACTTATTAATCTCTGATATGCTTCTGCTTCTTCAATAGGATTCAAATCCTCTCTCTGAATATTCTCAATCAGAGCAATTTCCATAATTTCTTGGTCGGTATAGTCCTTAACAATTGCAGGAACTTTTTTTAATCCTGCTAATCTCGCAGCTCTCCATCGTCTTTCACCAGCAATAATCTGATAAAAACCCTTTTTACCTTCTTGAACAATAATTGGTTCAATCAAACCATGCTGTTTTATAGAATCTGCTAACTCTTGTAATGCATCTTCATTAAATTCTTTTCTTGGCTGATTTTCATTTGGCTCGATCTTATTGATGTCAATTTCATTCGTTTCTTTCAAAACTTCTTTGACAACTTCTTTGACAACCTTCTTTTCGTCTTTACCTGTCGAATGTTTTACTTCCGGTATTAAAACATCAATTCCTTTTCCTAATCCTCTAGCCATTTTTTCTCCATTTCTGCACTCTCTAAAATTTCTTTTAATCTTCATGTCAAGAGTACTGTTCATAAAGATTTCTGTAAAATGTTTCACGTGAAACATTTACTCCTCTTCTTTTCCTCGATTTATAACCTCATCTGCCAGGCTTCTATAACCATCTGCCCCCGCAGATTTTGGCTCATAAAGATTTATTGGAAGTCCATGACTTGGTGCTTCCGCCAATCTTACATTTCTTGGTATTATAGTTTTATAAATATTTTGATGAAGATTCTGTTTTACATTTTCAACTACCTGCAATGAAAGACAGGTTCTAGCATCATACATCGTAAATACAACACCTTCTATTTCCAATTTATTATTAAGACGTTCCTTAACAAGCTCAATGGTATAGATTAGTTCACTCAATCCTTCTAATGCATAATATTCACACTGGATTGGAACAAGAACCGTATCTGCTGTTGTCATTGCATTAACAGTAAGTGTATTTAAGGAAGGGGGACAATCAATAATCACAAAATCATAATTATCACGAACTTTATCAACTTCTTTTTTTAAAATAAATTCGCGATCTTCAACTCCAATTAATTCAATTTCAGCGCCTGCCAAACTACGTTCAGACGCAATTACAGAAAGGCCAGGGACAATTGAAGGAGTCATAGCCTCCCAAATTGTAGTTTCATTCGTCAACAACTGATAACTTGTATGTTCCACTGTTGATTTATCAATACCCAATCCACTAGTAGTATTTCCCTGCGGATCCATGTCAATTGTTAATACTCTCTTTCCTTTTTCTGCTAGACAAGCAGACAAATTAATTGCTGTCGTTGTTTTACCAACGCCACCTTTTTGATTTGATATTGCGATTACCCTTCCCATATATTCCTCCATAGTTTTACAATTGTATTGATCAAAGTGAGCATATCTACACTACTCCTTATTTTTCATAAGGATATTATCATACTTTGCATCACCAAATAACTGAACTGCCTACGCAGTTTTCTTTGGTCTTAGAAAATGTTTCACGTGAAACATTTCACCATTTAAGTATATCATATTTTTCAAAAAAGAACCACTATCAAAGTGGTTCTTTTCTTGGTTTTCCACCTTGCCGAGGATACTTTTTTGCGCATTTGTTAATTTTATCATAAATAACAAATTTTCTATTCATATCCGTATTTGGCAATTGAAAATCAATAGAAATGTTCAATTTACATCCTAATATTTTCATAGCATTTTGTGCACCGGATAATTCTTCTTCCACCTTACCGGATTTATATGAAATAAATTGACCACCAACTTTCAAGAATGGCGTACAGTATTCTAACAGAGTGGACATGTTAGCCACAGCCCTTGAAACAACATAATCAAATTTTTCACGATATTCTTCTTTACGTGATATTTCTTCAGCTCGTCCATGTATGGTAATAACATTACTCAAGTTACAAAGATTGCACACTTCATTCAAAAAGTTAATTCGCTTATTCAAAGAATCCAATAATACAAACGAAGTCTGCGGATTCATAATAGCAAGAGGAATACCTGGAAATCCTGCACCTGTTCCAATATCAATAACTTTTTTTTCATCGAAATCAGTATACTTCATGATATATATACTATCAATGAAATGTTTCAACACAACATCCTCTTTTTCTATGATTGTCGTTAAATTCATTACTTTATTTTTTTCTACCAAAAAACGAAAGTAATCATCAAACTGTTGTAACTGTGTATCTGTTATATCAAGCTCTATTTTTTTACAATAATCACTTAATAAGTCAATCATATCATTCCTCATTTCTACTACAATATATTTATGGTAAATATTTCTTACAGTCGGTAAAAAATAATAAATCTATACAAGTACTAATTAACCATTACAGTTTTTTCTGATTGTAATGTTCCAGATAAATCAGTAAAACAGAAATATCTGCCGGAGAAACACCGGATATTCTCGATGCTTGACCAACTGATATCGGACGAAGATCGTCCAGCTTCTGAACAGCCTCCTTACGAAGACTATTTACTTTTGTATAATCAATATCCTCTGGAATTTTACGATTTTCCAATTTTTGATACTGTGCCACCTGTTTCTGTTGTCTTGTTATATATCCCTCATATTTCAAGGAAATATTTACCTGTTCACAGACATCCTCAGGTAAGTTCTGTCTATCTTCATCAATTGGTGCCAAAATATCATATGATAATTCCGGTCTCTTTAATAAATCAGCTAATGTGGAACCCGACTGTAATAACGTACTACCATATTGTTCTAATAATTTTTGAACTTCCTTTTTACCACCAATTGTAGTATGCTGCAATCGTTGTATTTCTTTTTCAATCATTTTCTCCTTGATCAATAATTTTTCATAGCGGCTATCGTCAATCAATCCGACCTCGTGACCAATTTTTGTTAATCGAAGATCTGCATTATCCTGACGCAAAAGCAAACGATATTCTGCTCTTGATGTCATCATACGATATGGCTCATTCGTTCCTTTTGTAATGAGGTCGTCAATTAAAACTCCGATATATGCCTGTGAACGATTTAAGATCAAAGGATCTTTTCCTTGTAATTTTCTTGCGGCATTAATTCCTGCAATAATACCCTGTGCACCAGCTTCTTCATAGCCAGAACTACCATTTGCCTGTCCCGCACTAAAAAATCCACTGATCTTTTTATATTCCAGGGATGCCTTTAACTGCGTTGGATTTATACAATCATACTCAATAGCATATGCATTTCTCACAATTGTTGCATGTTCCAATCCCGGTACAGAATGATACATCGCATATTGTACATCCTCGGGAAGAGAACTTGACATTCCGCCAACATACATTTCGTTTGTATAATTACCCTCCGGCTCCAGAAAAACCTGATGGCGTTTTTTATCTGCAAAACGAACTACTTTATCCTCAATTGATGGACAATATCTTGGTCCTGTCCCCTCAATATCCCCAGAGTAAAGTGGCGAACGATTTATATTATTACGTATGATATTATGTGTATTTTCATTGGTATAGGTCAGCCAACAAGATACCTGTTCTCGCTCTAATTCTTCCGGTGTATTTGTAAATGAAAAAGGTACCACTCTTTCACTTCCCTTTTGCTCTTCCATCTTTGAAAAATCTATTGTTCTTCCATCTACTCGCGCAGGTGTTCCTGTCTTAAAACGTCGAACTTCAATTCCAAGATCAATCAGATTTTGTGTCAGATGATTTGCTGCAGTTAAACCGTTTGGCCCGGTATATTGACTAACATCCCCATAAATACAACGTGCTCTCAAATATGTTCCCGTACACATTATAACAGCCTTACATGGATAAATAGCATCTGATGTTGTTTTAACTCCAACAACACATTTGTTTTCCACCAATATTTCTGCAACTTCTCCTTGTTTAATAACCAAATTATCTGTATTCTCTAGAACATGTCTCATGGAATTACTATATTCTTTTTTGTCTGCTTGTGCACGCAGCGAATGTACTGCAGGTCCTTTGGACATATTGAGCATCTTAGATTGTATAAATGTTCGATCAATATTTTTTCCCATCTCACCACCAAGTGCATCAATTTCTCGAACAAGATGTCCTTTCGAACTTCCTCCAATATTTGGATTACACGGCATCATTGCAATACTATCAACACTAACTGTAAATACCAATGTTTGCATTCCTAATCTTGCGGAGGCAAGTGCTGCTTCACAACCTGCATGTCCTGCACCAATAACAACAACATCGTACTCCTCGTATGTATATGACATAGTCCACTCCATTCTGCTAATTTATTGCTTAGCTTTCCTATTCAACCAACTTAAACCCACTATTTTCCCATACAAAATTCTTCAAAGATCTTATTTACCAAATCTTCCGTTGCTGTATCACCATTAATCAATCCTAATTGTTGATAAGCTTCCATCAAATCAATAGTAAAAAAATCTTCCGGCATTCCATCCTTAATACTTTGTTCTACACGATGCAATGCATTCACTGCCTGCATAACAGCATTTTTGTGTCGAATACTTGTAAGACATATTTGATCGTTGAATTGCAGATCTCCCCGTTCAAACTTGTCCGTAATATATTGTTCTAATTGCTGCAATCCCTGTTTTGTCTCATTGGAAAATGCAATTGTATCCCATGAAAGTTTATCTTTCAGTAATTGTTCGGATACCTTTGCTTTTAGATCTGCTTTATTCAAGAGAATAACACCTTTTTTCTGTGCGATCAATGGAATAATCTGTTCATCTTCATCAGACCATTCTTCACTTCCATCAACCACAAATAGAATAAAATCAGCCTGCTCAATATATTGTTTTGCTCGATCAACACCAATTTTTTCAACTGTATCTTCCGTATTATGAATACCTGCAGTATCTATTAAATTAAGCATCAATCCACCAAGCCGAACTGACTCCTGTAAAGCATCTCTTGTTGTTCCTGCAATATCTGTTACGATTGCACGATCTTCATCGAGCAAAATGTTCATCAAAGAAGACTTTCCGGCATTTGGTTTTCCAACAATGACTGTATTAATCCCCTCGGATTTCATTCTACCATTTTCAAAACGATCCAATAATCTTTGCAAAGAAACAATCTGCTGCTCTGTTTTATCAAATAATTCATCAGAATATCCTGTCAGATCATAGTGTTCCGGATCATCCAAAGCACTTTCAATACGTCCCATCTCATATAAAATCTGTTCTCTGATCTGCTGAATATATTTTGATACAGACCCCTCCAACTGTTTTACAGCACTTTGTAATGCAAATTCATTTTTAGATGAAATCATTTTCATTACTGCTTCTGCCTGTGAAAGATCAATACGTCCATTCAAAAAAGCCCGTTTTGTAAACTCCCCCGGCTCTGCCAAAAAAGCACCTTTTTCTAATAAAAGCTGCATAACTCTCTGTAATATATAATTGCCACCATGGCAATTAATTTCAACAACATCCTCTCGCGTATAAGTTGCAGGCGCTTTCATAACAGAAACCATAACTTCATCTACAACCTCATTATTACCATCTATAATAAATCCATAATGAATGGTATGCGATTTCTGTTGTTGGAGATATGATTTATCTATCAATGCTTCATTTTCTTCGTTATTAAATTTTCCCGGATGAAAAATCGAATCAACAATTTTCATTGATTCTGATCCACTTACACGAATGATGCCAATCCCGCCACCTGCAGCACTAGCAATTCCAACAATTGTTTTTTCTTCCATTGCTGTCTCCTATTTGTCTTATTACAAAATGTGTAAATCTAAATCCACCTTTACATTATTTAAAAACTATTTCAATTGAAAAAGAAAGGAGCCAAACCAGCCCCTTTCCTCGATTCCTAATGCTATTATTCATTATCCTGAACATCTTCAGAAGAATCTTTCTCATACTCATCATATTTCTTCTGATAAGAATTATTATATTTTTTACGGTATCCTCCGTTATTTCTTTTTCCATAACGAGAATTGCCATAAGAATATTTTCCACGACGCTCGTAACCTGTATCCACACCCGGCTTCAATGTAATTACCACTTTGCGATATGGCTCATCTCCCTCGCTATGTGTTTCAACATATTTATCCTTCTGCAAAGCAGAATGAATAACTCGACGCTCATAAGGATTCATTGGCTCTAAATATACCGGTCTGTGAATTCTCTTAACTTTATGTGCCAAGTTGTGTGCTAAATTTTCCAGTGTTTCTTTTCTTCTTTCACGATAATTTTCAGTATCAAGCTTTACCTTCATATAATCTTCTGTATTACGATTAATAACTAAACTAACCAAATACTGAAGAGAATCTAAGGTAATTCCGCGCTTACCGATCAAAATACCCATCTCTTCACCAGAAAGATCAATGTTCATCTGATTTTCAACTTCATCGATCGTAATTTCAATGTTTACCTGCATTCCCATTGATTGGAACACCTTGTCCAAAAAATTAAAAGCGATAGCATCCAAAGAAAGTTTTACGCGAGCACGAATCTTTGCAGGTTTGCTGATCAATCCTAACAATCTGCTTGATCCTTCCTCAATTACTTCATATTCCAACTGATCACTTGATGTCTGCATAGATACAACTGCATTTGTTAATGCCTCATCAACTGTTTTTGCTGTAAACTCCTGCCATTCTGACATAATAAACCTCATTTCTGCACACTCTTTCACGTATCTTTTACTTCATGCCAAGTGTACGTAGACATAAAGTAAATTACTATTTGTTATCATTATTGTCTCTTGCAAGCATATTTGCATAAGAAGCAATACTTCCCTCTTTATATTTTTTATTTGTCTCCGGCCTTTTATAATCCTTATCTGCTAAAGATTTCTTCGGTCGGTTTACTTTCTTACGCTGCTGCGTTGTCTTTGTTGTAGTATTAATGTTGCTTGTACGCTGTTTTGTCACATCTGAAAAAGCAGTATTGGGATCAATCCCAAGTCTTTCATACTTTTTCTTTGCCTTTTCTGTATTTTTTGCAATAATTGCGTCCATATCAGTATGCTTAAAATATGCATCAATAGCCAATGTCTGCAATATACGAAATACATTGCCGGCAACCCAATAAATACCAACACCAATTGGGAACATAAAGCACATTACACCAGTTACATATGGCATAACTTTATTCATCATATTCATGGATGCCATCGCAGTATTATCGGAATTCTGCGTCTGTGGTGTCGATGCCATACTAAGCTTCATGCTTATAATCTGAGTAATTACAGATAATATCGGGATCAATACACTGGCAGATAATGCTGCACCTCCGATAAATGGAACAACTGGCAGATCTGAGATATTAAGACCCAAAAAGGAATTAATATGAAATGCCTGACTTCCTACATCAGATACCATGTCAGCAATTGATGAAAATCCCTTGCTATTGCATGTATTCGCCAAACTATCCCATGCATCCTGATTAAACTGTCCTAACACATCTATATAATAGTTAAGCGCAGAACTCTTCGCATTAACTGCATTCTGAATAACATACGTCTTACTGTTTGTCATCTGACTCAGATCAGAAACGCTAATTCCTAACTTACGAACAGATTCAGCCACGTTTGTGTACATATTGTATATTGGTGTTACATATGCCGGTATATTATATATAACGCGATACAAAGCAAAAAGAATAGGCATTGTGATCAACATTGGCAAGCATCCGCTTGCCGGGCTTACCCCATATTTTTGATATACAGCCTGTGTCTCCATTGACATCTTTTGCTGAGATGCCTGATCTTTTTTATTTTTATACTTTTGTTGAATTGCCATGATCTCCGGATTCATAATACTGGACATCTTAGCAAATTTCTGTTGTTTTAATACTAAAGGAAACATTAATAAGTTTACAATAAAAGTAAACAATATCATGCAAATTCCTACATTCTCAATTCCAAGTTTTGACATGAACAGATACAGCCATTCCAAAATCTGTCCAAGCATCCTAGCAATCGGTCCCAAAATGGATCCTTGATAGGTCGTCAATATAACATCAACCATTCTAATTAATCCTCCTGATTTAACAGGGCAAGCTACGGTACCGGATCATATCCACCTTTCGCAAACGGGTGGCATCTCAATATACGTTTTATACTCAAAAAACTCCCCTTCATAAAACCATACTTCTCTAATGCCTCTATTGCATATTGCGAACATGTTGGCGTATAGATACATGTAGGTCTTCCTTTCAAGGGAGATATTATCTTCCGGTATACCTTTATTAAAAAAATCAACGATTTTTTCATTCTAACATCATCTCACTACTATATTGTGCAGCTTCCCCAAATGTAATACAGCACTCTCAATTTCCTGGCATTTTCTGCCCTTTGCCGTATTTCTAGCTATTATTACAATATCATATCCATTCTCAAACTTCTCCACATTCAAACGGATACTTTCTCTTATCAACCTGGTAACCCTATGCCTTACAACACTGTTTCCAACTTTTTTACTGACTGTAATTCCGTATCTGTTTCTGTCCAGGTCATTCTTACGAACATACATAACTAAATACCTGTTGGCATAGGATTTTCCATGGCGATATGCTTTCAAAAAATCACTATTATTCTTAATTGATTCAAACACAATAATCCCTCTGCAAAAGCAAACTTAAAGTAAGGCTACTTTATAAGAAGAAAAGGTCACATAAATGCGACCTATGCAGATAACTTATGTCTTCCTTTTGCTCTTCTGCTTGCTAAAACCTTACGTCCGTTAGCTGTCTGCATTCTCTTTCTGAATCCATGAACTCTACTTCTGGATTTCTTCTTAGGCTGAAATGTCATCTTCATACTCAAAACACCTCCTTCTTCAAAATTAACACATCATGACTCAACAGGACTGTCCCTGAAAAATCACATACAAATAAAATGCATAAAACGCATACAGCCCATATTATAACGGTAAATGCCCATTTCGTCAAGCATATTCTAGCTATAACTCTAATTTTTCCTACAAACTGAAGTAAAAAGTTTGTTTGCTTGTTAATGAGCCTCAGATAAGAACAAATGAATCAAATTGTAAAATGTGAATTATTCCCCTCATTATCCACAATATAATGCACATGTTAATAATGTGAATTTAAAATTCACATCACACTAAACTAAATTTTAATCTTATATAATAGGAAGAAACTCATTTCCATTTATTTTATTCTACACACGAAGTATCATTAATATACACATTATACAGCAATAGTATTTAAACGAAAAAATCCTTGAATTTTCATAGTTCTACATCAGTAGACAGAATACACGTTCTGTATAAAGTTATAAACACACTATACACATTTTGTGAATAACTTTTTGTTTTGTCCTAATTCAATTCACAGTTATTAACAAAGTTATTCACATTATCCACTTTTTAATGTAAAAACAACGTAAAATAGGGGCTTTTAACAGTTTTACACAGTTATTAACAAATTTTGTGGATAACACACTAATAACTGTGGATATTATACTTTTTCATTTTATCCACAATTATTCACAAAAGGCTATTCTTATTATTGACATCAAATTGCGATGATATTTTCTTCAATGATAATTTATTTATGTGCGAAGTTTGCTTTATAACCCATCTTAGAACTTGTAATTTTCCCTTATTTGATATAAAATAATGTTATATGGTGCAAAATAGGCTTTTTCTCCGAAAAATGGCTGTATAAGCCTTATAATGCATTTATATAAGTAATGATTATTGTTGGAAAAGAGGGAAGTTACTGTGAAAAACGAACTTTACGAAAAATGGGATGATATTTTAGAAAATATGAAGACGGAATTTGAGATATCTGCTCCTATCTATCGCACTTTCGTTAAAACCTTAAGCATTTACCATGTGGAGGGTAATAAGCTTACTGTTTTGATCGATGACGTAAAGATTGGAAACAGTAAGCTTATTACCCTCCACATGGTAAATGCTTAA
>OGNT01000391.1_pt1 | contig 20247 bp, 18 predicted proteins | sample 1573521 | NCBI WGS metagenome assembly OGNT01 (sample SAMEA2581922, study PRJEB24529) | metagenome | biome: Human gut stool | place: China | collected 2011
TGCAATTCAAAAATATTCATTACAGCCGGAATGCTTATGTGTTGAAATGACAGAAAGCGGATTTATGGATATGACACCTTCGTTCTGTAAATTCCGTAAAACTCTGGACAAGAACGGGATTCCCTTTGTGATCGATGATTTTGGAACAGGATATTCGAATCTTCATTGTATCCGTGATATGAATCCAAGTTATGTGAAAATGGATAGGGATTTTACTGCCAAGGCGATGAACAGTGACAGGGATTATGAATTATATAAAAATATCATCCCCATGGTACATAGTATTAACGTCAGGATATGCGCAGAAGGCATCGAGGAAAAAGAATGGCTTCTGAAAATGAAAGAAATGAAGGTTGATTATCTGCAGGGATATTATTTGGGAAGACCATGTGGAAAGAAACAGTTTCTGCAGCAATATGCCAGTGGCATCAACATTAAATAAAGAAAGTAAGGCAGACTCAGCTATGTGGGGCTGCCTTATTTTATGGTTTTATCAGAAGGATGGATCCATAACGGCTTCTTTCAGTATGTGAACACACCTGTAAATAAGGTCATAAAGCAAAACTAGCCATAGTTTAAAACTATGGCTAACCGCAATTAAAATGTATTATAAATATCAAATCATATCTGATACAATTATTCTCACGATTGATTTATAACAGGAGGATACATATGAGTAAATTACATACACCTTTCAGATATGATTATGTGGGAAGCTTTTTAAGGCCAGAAAGATTAAAGAAGGCAAGAGCTGATTATGAGAGCGGAAAGATTAACAAGGCAGAGCTTACAGCAGTTGAAGACGACTGCATAAGAGAGCTTGTAGCAAAGGTTAAGGAACTTGGTTATCATGTTATAACTGATGGAGAGTTCAGAAGATCTACATGGCATCTTGATTTCATGTGGGGTTTCAACGGAGTTGAGCATAGAAAGACAGTTGACGGCAATACAACATTTGACGCAGAAGCAGCAATGATTGATGATACATATATGGTTGGAAAAATATCAGTAAAGAGCCATCCATTTGTTGAACATTTTAAATTCATTAAGGCATTAGAGGACGAGAACACTGTTGCGAAGCAGACAATTCCTTCACCGGGACAGTTCTATGCGTACTTTACAGGTGCAGAGCTTCTTTCAGATACACTTGCAATCTATGGAACAGAGGAAGCATTTGCAGATGATGTAATCAAGGCTTACAATGAATTTGTTGCTGAAATATATGCAGCAGGTTGTAGAAATCTCCAGTTTGATGACTGTGTATGGGGTGGAATGGTCAATCCAAAGCTTGCGGTTGCACTTACAGGCAGAAGCGGTGAGGTACTGGAAGATTATAAAAAACTCATGCTTAAGTTAAACAATGAGGTTGTTGCGGCTGCACCAGAAGACCTGCTTATCAATACACATGTGTGCAGAGGCAATTATCATTCAACATTCTTCAGTTCTGGAGCATATGACAGTGTTGCAGACCTGCTTTTTGGTGAGGAAAATGTTAATGCTTATTATCTTGAATATGATGATGAGCGTTCAGGCGGATTTGCACCGTTAGCAAAGGTATCTGGGGATAAGAAGGTTGTTCTCGGACTTGTCACAACTAAGACACCAGTGCTTGAAAACAAGGAGCTTGTTATTAACAGAATTCATGAGGCAGCAAAATATGTTCCACTCGATAGACTGTATTTAAGCCCACAGTGTGGCTTTGCTTCATGCGAGATAGGAAATAAGCTTACTGAGGAAGAGCAGTGGGCTAAGTTAAAGCTTGTCAAGGAAATTGCTGAAGAAGTATGGGGATAAGTCTTAGAAAATGAATATATGATTATTTAGAAGGATTGGAGATTGTGAGAGGTCTCCAATCTTTTTTTTATTTTTATCAGTTATAACTTATAGAATGCAAAATTAAAAATATTTTATCAGTTATAACTGATAAAACTGTCAAACTTTTTTCCGCATGATTTCGTATATAAATATAGAAAAGCAAGTGCGGTTAAATCAAAAAAGGGAGGGGTTTTATGAGAAAGAAATGGTTTGTTGGCATATTTGTAGCATTGATAAGTATGACATGTATATCAGGTTGTGGAGTTTCTTATAAAGATTATACGGATATACAGCAGACGGAGACTGAAACTGAGCAGACTGGTGGAATTGAGACGAATCGTGAATATATTATGGAAGAGGATGTTATGAAGTTGCCATCAGATGCAGTAATTATAGATGATTATTCTAAAGAGGGAACAATTCTTACAAGTCCACACTTAAACTATAATATTAGTATAAAGGTTAATAAGGCTATACTGGCTGATAATATGGATGCGTATAAAGAAATTGGTGGTACAGACAGTAATTTTATAGAATGGATAAAAAAGGTTAATTCAAGAGAAGCAGGATTTACTAACACATACAATGAAGCAGACGGGACATTTGACAGCAGATATGATGGAGTTGGTACTAAGATTTTTATGATATCGGCAGAACTTGTTAATAACTCAGATTCAGAAGCTGCAATTAATATTGCTGGAATAAAGCCATATAGTCTGGACAGGGAGAATGGGGAGATTACCAGATTGAGTATATGTGAATCAATATTTTATGATTATGCAGAATCAACAGGTGCAGATTATGGGAATATGACACTTAAGGCTGGGGAACACCGCAATATAGTTTTATGTATGGTTGAGCCGGACAAGATAGTAAAAAAATATTATAGAAATGAGAATGGCAGAAATGTTGCGACAGACACTGACGATATTAATTATGACAATATTTATCTGAGGTTAAGCCTTTTAGGGGTTCAGCAGGTCGCTAACGGGGAAAACTTTATAAAGTTTAATATTGAGTAAGAAGGTGATGTATATGGGGCGAATGATAAGAATAGAACTTTACAGAGCTTTTCATGGGAAAGAACTTAAAACTGCAATGTTATTAGGAGGGTTGCTGGGACTGGCACATTTTGTATTAGAAGTTATACCATCAGTCAGTCATATATTTGACGGATATCATCCGGATATTGCGTCTTCTGTTGTTGGAAATGTTACGGAAAGCTGGATGGGTGGAATGATTAATCCAGAGATTAATATATACCAGATGGTGGTATTTTTATTAATAACTATTCCGTATGCAGCATCATTTTACACAGACAGGAAGGCCGGAATACTTAAGAATATAGCTGTAAGAGGTGAAAAAAGAGAATATCTGGCAGCCAAATCTGTAGCGGTGTTTATGACTGCCGGGGTTTCAGCAGTATTTCCGTTGTTACTTAATCTTATGCTTACAATGACAATGTTTCCGGTAATTAATTATGACTGGTACCAGCTGCCGAATTATAAGGCATTGTTTATGAATCTTGCTGTTAAAAATGTGATTGCATATTGCATTGTATATATGGCACTGATATTTGTATTTGCAGGACTTATAGCGGGACTGGCATTATCACTGTCATTATATGCTAATAACAGATTTGTTGTATTATCGCTGCCTTTTCTTATATGTATAGTATCGGGAAGGCTGGTCGCATATTCGGGTAATCCGGTTATAAGAGGGCTTGCAATACAGAAGGTGTTTTATGTTCCACAGAGTTCGCCAACAACATTAGTTTCTTTATGCATATTGTTTGTTGTGCTTGTTTTATGCGGATATGCGCATTTTATGGTAAGGGGCGTGAAAATGGATGTTTTATAATGACAGATTATCGGGAAAGGAAAGAAAGCAGAAAATTGCATTGATAGTATGTGCAGTAGTTGTTCTGGCAGTATGGCTTATGCTTACAATCAGAATTAATACGATTTTTCCATCCAAAAAGATTGAAAAATGCGGATATGGAGAATGGATTAATTATACACCTGACATAGCGGATATTATTACAGTAGATGTGAGTATCTCACCGGTATCATGCAAAATGTATGACAGGGCAGGTATTTTAAAAGATTACACAAAAGAACAGCTTGGAATATTTTCAGAAGGAAAAGACGATGCAGATTATCTTGTATTTACTGTTGATATAAAAAATAACGGACAGGAGGCTGTAAACATAAACCGTCTAGCATCATTACTTATCTATTGTACAGAATTTAATGGTGACAGCAACTCTCTGGAAAGGATGAATACTGATATTAAGACAGTGGCATCAGGTGAAACACAGAGAGTACAATTTGTAACCAACATAAAGTATAAGGATGCATGGATGGTTAATAGCAGACAGAGATATGCAGAGTCTGATGTTTACATAGTTATGTCACAGTATCCATTAGAGAGAAGAATGGTATTTTCTATTGAATAATTAATAAAGGGGGATTTTATGAAGTGGAGAATCTGGAAAAGACCACCGGAGTGGAAAAAGATATCATTGTATGCTGTTGTTATTTTAGTTTCATTATTTGTGTGTGAATTCGCATTTGCAGCAAGAAAGGCAAAGGGCGTCACATGCGTGAAAGATTTTATTATTACATATAATTACAGGGTTGTTCCTTATATAGCAATTCCTGTTATTATGGTTCTTTTAATATCGTATTTTAGAAGAATGTATGATGATAACAGAATGGTGCGGTATGTTAATATAAGAAATTTTTACATTTCTGTAATTGGTGGGGGAATTGGCAGGATTGTATTATATGTAGTTATTATGACCGTCTGGATGTTTATAGGCGGTGTTGTATCGACACATGGAATTATTGACAACTGGCAGTCAAAAAATGCGATGGCAAAGAGAGTTTATGGAGCATATCTTACAGACACAAAGTTTATCACAGTGTTTTCAGGAATTTTCATAACATTAATTTTAATGATGATTATAAACATGGAAATGCTGATGATAATACACAGATATATACATAGCTGGATTGCCGGATATTTTATATGCATAGTACTTAATCTGTATATGCTGGTTGAGCAGGGAAATGCCAGAGTGCTGAAAACATTTATAACATACAGGGTATACCAGAATGGATGGAGATACAGCAGTCTTGTGTATATGGCTGTGATAGTGGCTGTACTGCTTATGGTTATATTATTGATGGGAAAATGTGACAGTTTAAGGAGAAATCGATGATGTTTTGGAATATTTTAAAAAATGATATAGCGCGTGGGATATTTAAAAGAAAATATTTATACATAATATCGACTGTTGTAATAGCTGCACTGGTAATTATTGCTGATATGAGTCTGGGAAGAAAAACCGGTTCACATGGATATACAGGTCAGGTATCAGTGGGGGATTTGTTTCAGGTGTTTTACAGGGGCAGCAGAATAATTAAACCAGACAATATGGCAGAATTTTATATATCAGAACAGTATCTGTTTATGGTTCTTGGCATTGCATTTATTGTAGGAAACTATTGCGTCAGGGATTTTGGCAGTGTGGGTATGCAGATAATAATCAGATGTGGAAGCATTGGCAAATGGTTTGCAGGTAAAGTTATGTGGTGTTTTGCAAGTGCTTTATATATGACAGCGTTGACGGATATATTAATTGTAATTATAAGTGTAATTCATGGATATGAACCGGGACTGGATGTGCATATGGAAGTGCTTCGTATATATGGATATCCAGAGAATGTAACAAATGTGGCAGCAGGTAAAATAGTGGTTATGAGTCTGGTTCTTCCGTTGCTTTCATTATTTGCCATAGCACTGGTGCAGATGTTTTTATCAATGATATGTTCGTCTGTAATAGCACTTTTACTTATATCAACAGGAATGATAATAACGATATTTTCAGGAAATGTATTACTGGTATTCAATGGTCTTATGTGTATGAGAAATAATATATATACTGCTGGAGGAACAGACAGTATTCATATGATGATTGCTGATGTTGTAATAATACTTATATCCATAATAGCAGTATATATATATGTCAGCAGGATGGATATATTAAATGCAAAGGAGATATAGTGTATGAGGGTTGTATTAAGAAATGTGTGTAAAGATATAAAAGGAGCAAGAGTTCTTGATAATGTTAATCTTGAACTTGAAAGTGGCATGGTATATGGTTTTAAGGGAAAGAACGGTTCTGGAAAAACCATGCTTATGCGTGCTATAAGTGGGCTTATAAAAGTGAAGGGTGAAATTGAGATTGATGGGAAAATACTGGGAAAAGATTTTACATTTCCACCAAGCATAGGAATTCTTATAGAGAATCCTTCGTTTGTGGCGGAATATACGGGATTGAAGAACCTTGAGATGCTGGCATGTATTAAGAATAAGATTGAAATTGAAGATATAAGACATGCAATGGAGCAGGTGGGACTGGATCCTGGCGATAAGAGAACCTATAAAAAATATTCACTTGGAATGAAGCAGAAGCTTGGAATAGCAGCGGCATTTATGGAAAAACCTGATATTATAATTCTTGATGAGCCTATAAATGCGCTCGATGAAGCGGGTGCAAAACAGGTTCACAAGATACTTGAGGAGCAGAAAAAGAGAGAGGAGCACTTATTATAATTGCCTGCCATGACAAGGAAGAACTTGAAATGCTGTCAGATGAGATAATTGAGATTTATGAGGGCAGGATTGTTGCCGGGGAAAAAGAGTGATTATGAAATGGACTTAAAAACTAAGGCAGTTAATTCTTATATAAGGGATTAACTGCCTTTAAGTTTTTTATATGAATAATAAAATTATCTCTGAACTTCGTTACCAGCGTCAGAGAAAGCGAGCTTCATAACTTCGTCAACTGTAACTAAGTTGTAATCTCCGCTTACAGTGTGCTTTAAGCAGCTTGCAGCGTTAGAGAATTCAACTGCCTTCTGAGGGTCAAAGTTGTTGATAAGGCTGTAGATAAGACCAGCACAGTAAGCGTCTCCGGCACCGATGTAATCAAGAATGTGCATGAAGAATTCCTTGCTGTAGTAAGCCTTGCCTTCTGTGTAAATCATAGACTGGAGCTTAAATGTTGTGATAGAAGTTTCTGTTCTCCATACTGAAGCAACCATCTTGAATGGGAATTTCTTCATAAGTTCCCTGGCAATGTAAGCATTTTTCTCCTCGCCATTAGCGTCGGCAGGATTCATAGAGAAGATACCGATAGCGTCATCTTCGTTAGCGATACATACATCAACATACTGGCAGATACGAGACATTGCCTCACAAGCCTTTTCACTTGACCAGAGCTTGCTTCTGTAGTTTAAGTCACAGCTTACAGTCATGCCTTTTTCCTTAGCCTTCTGGCAGGCTGTGATACAGATGTTAGTCATCTCATCAGAGATTGCAGGTGTGATTCCTGAAAAATGGAACCATGTTGCACCGTCAAATATTTCGTCCCAATTAAAGTCATCAGCAGTAGCAAGCGCAAATGCAGAACCTGCTCTGTTATAGATAACGTTAGTTGGACGCTGGCTTGTCTTCTTCTCAAGGAAGTAGATACCAATCTGGTCGCCGCCACGCACGATATGGTCTACGCCTACGCCGTACTGACGGAGTGAGTTGATTGCAGCCTGTCCGATTATATGTTTTGGAAGCTTTGTTACATAATTAGCATCAACATCAAAGTTAGCAAGGGACACAGCAGTATTGGCTTCTCCACCTCCATAAACAGCCTCAAATGCATTGCACTGAGTAAATCTTGCGTTGTTCTCAGGAGAGAGACGAAGCATAATTTCACCAAATGTAACAATCTTATCTTTCATTTTTCTTAATCCTTTCTCAATATCAGATTTCCTAAAATAAATATACAAGAATGTATTTTAGCACATTATGGCGAAAAATGGGAGTAAAATGTTCTTGATTTGATACATATTTTTTACTATAGTTACATGTGAAGTAAATATGTGCGTGAAGATTTATAATCTTTTGTACACGTTTGAAAGGATTGAATAATGTTAAGAAATGTTTCATTAGAAGATATATCGGATGGCAGACTGTATACTGAGAATGACCTTGTGCGTGTTGATACTAACTCGTGTAAGGGCTGTCAGACTGTATGCTGCCAGAATATGGGAAGTACGATTGTGCTTGATCCATATGACTGTTATAAGCTCACAACCGGGTTGGGCAAAACATTTGAACAGCTTACGATGAATGAGCTTGAGTTAAATGTTGTGGATGGTATTATTATGCCTAATTTAAAAATGCAGAAATCAGACGGAAGATGTGCTTTTCTTCGTGAAGATAATCTGTGCAATATACATACGATAAGACCGGGAATATGCAGAATGTTCCCACTTGGAAGATACTGGGAGGATGAGACACATTTTAAATATATTGTGCAGAAGGGCGAGTGTAATAAGGATAATCTATCCAAGATTAAACTGAAAAAATGGCTTGGCATCGAGGGACTTGCGGAGTATGATTCTTATATTGTCAGATGGCATGAGTATGTGAAGCAGCTTCAGGCGGCACTACCGGGACTTTCAGAGGATAATGTGAAGATTCTTAATACATTTAACTTAAGAGTGTTCTATATGATGACATATGCCGGATGTGCTGATGATAAGGCATTTTATGCGGAATTTGACAGAAGACTTGCGATGGCTAAGGAAAAGCTGGGACTGATGTAGGATTGGTTCGCAGGTGACAGAAAGGAAGATTGATTTTATGAAGACAGATTTATTTCATATAGGAAAGTTCGTAATTCATGGATACGGACTTATGATTGGTATAGGTTTTGTGTTGGCACTGCTTGTTGGCGAGTACAGGGCTAAGAAGATGGGAATGAAAGAGGAGGCTCTTATTGATATTGCGATAATTGCGGGAGTATCGGGATTTCTTGGAGCAAAGCTGTTGTATATAATAGTGAGCTTTAAGGATTTTATAGAAGATCCTATAGGTGTGCTTGGCTCATCGGGATTCGTTGTATATGGCGGACTTATTGCAGGTGTACTGTGTAACCTTATATATGTAAAGATTAAGAAGTTATCATTCCTTGAATATTTTGACCTGGTAATGCCAGAGATAGCGCTGGCACAGGGCTTTGGACGAATCGGCTGTTTTCTTGCAGGCTGCTGTTACGGAAGACAGACAGACGCAGCCTGGGGTGTCGTTTTCCCGGTTGGTTCACTTGCACCATCAGGAGTTAAGCTGATTCCTACACAGCTTATATCATCGGGTGCAGATTTCCTTAATATGGCGTTTCTTATGATAATAGCAGCTAAGTTTTCTTATACTGCTGTTATGAAGCGCAAGGCTGACGGTAAGGAAACTACCGGAAAGCATATGGCAGCAGGTAATATTGGATTCTTATATTGCATAACCTACGGACTTGGAAGATTTGCAATTGAGTTCTTAAGAAACGATTACAGAGGTGAGGTCGGAATATTCTCTACATCGCAGTTTATCTCTCTTTTTATAGTGCTGCTAGGTGTGGCTGCGATGGTTGTTAATCATAAGTTAAAAAATGCGGACAGATAGAAATACTAATATGGACTAATCAGCGTTGTATTATAAATTACACTGGCTGGTTAGTCTTTTTTATTGCCTTTTAATCTGCAATGTATTAATAAAAATACACAATTTATTAAAATGTGACAAATAATGCTGGACATATTGTTAAAAAATTGTTAATATGTAAACATAATAAAGCGAACGACAATTTAATACATGGAAATCAGTACATTTTAGTTAATATAATAAATATTTGTATATTTGGGGAATGTTTATTATTAGAATCTGAGAGGGTAGAATATGGAGAAATATATTGGAAAATCGGTATATAAAGGTACTGCCATCGGACCAGTTAATGTTCTAAAGAAAAGTGAAAGTCTGATTAAGCGTGTACATGTTGAGAATGTTGATGAAGAATTAAGACGTCTGGACAAAGCTAAAGAAAAGACGCTTCAACAGCTTGCCAGACTGTATGATAAGGCATTAAAGGAGGTTGGTAAAGTCAATGCAGAGATATTTGAAGTGCATCAGATAATGCTTGAAGATGAAGATTATCAGGATGCTATTCATAATATGATATGCAATGAGAATGTTAATGCAGAATATGCGGTGTCAATAACAGGAGATAATTTTGCTGACATGTTTGCTAATATGGATGATGATTATATGAGGGCACGTTCAGCGGATGTAAAGGATATATCTAATCGTCTGGTGAGCAATTTGAGCGGTGAAGAGCAGCCTGACTGGGAAAACACAGAGCCATCAATTATTGTGGCAGATGATTTGACACCGAGTGAAACTGTACAGATGGATAAGAATAAGATTTTAGCATTTGTGCTTGTACATGGTTCGGCTAATTCCCATACAGCAATTCTTGCAAGAATGATGAATATTCCGGCATTAATTGGTGTACCAATTGAGTTAGAATCCTTACCCAATGGAGTTAATGCAATTGTAGACGGTCAGAATGGAATTTTCTACCTGAATCCGGATGAGAATCAGATAGCACAGGCTAAGGAAGCCCAGCAGAAGGAACAGGAACAGAAAAAGCTGCTTGCTAATTATAAAGGAAGAGAGTCAGTCACAAAGAGTGGCAGAAAGATTAACCTTTATGCGAACATTGGAAATGTATCTGATGTTGCTTATGTATTAGAAAATGATGCTGAAGGAATAGGATTATTCAGAAGTGAGTTTCTGTATCTTGGAAGAGATGAACTTCCGGACGAAACAGAACAGTTTAATGCATATCGTCAGGTATTACAGATGATGGCTGATAAAAAAGTAGTTATTCGTACACTTGATATTGGAGCAGATAAAAAAGCAGATTATCTTGGTCTTGGCAAGGAGGATAATCCTGCGCTGGGTTATCGTGCCATAAGAATATGTCTGGAACAGCCGGATATATTCAAAACACAGTTGAGAGCATTATTAAGAGCTGCTAAATATGGTAATTTATCTATAATGTATCCAATGATTATTTCTGTAGAAGAAGTTGTAAGTATTAAGAAGATTGTTGCTGAGGTGGCAGAGGAACTGGAGAATGAGAATATTCCATATGAGATTCCAGAGCAGGGAATTATGATAGAGACACCGGCGGCAGTTATGCTAAGTGAGGAACTGGCAGAGCTTGTAGATTTCTTTAGTATAGGTACCAATGACCTTACACAGTATACACTTGCAATTGACAGGCAGAATAACAGACTGGACAGATTTTATAATCCGCATCACGAGGCAGTTCTCAGAATGATTGAGATGACCGTACAGGGTGCACATAAGCATGGTAAATGGGTAGGAATCTGTGGAGAACTTGGAGCAGATACTACTCTTACAGAGAGATTTATTAAGATGGGTATAGATGAGCTTAGTGTATCGCCATCAATGGTACTTGGTGTTCGTAGCAGAATATGTGAAATGGAGTGATAAGTGATGAAAATATATAAAGCAAAAGATTATGCTGATATGAGCAGAAAGGCAGCTAATATTATATCAGCACAGATTATTATGAAGCCGGAATGTGTACTTGGACTTGCGACTGGTTCAACGCCAGTTGGGTTATATAAGCAGTTAGTAGAATGGTATAAAAAAGGTGACTTGGATTTTTCAGCAGTTAAGACTATTAATCTTGATGAGTATAAGGGACTCAGTCAGGACAATGATCAGAGTTATTATTATTTTATGCATAAGAATTTATTTGATAATGTGAATATATCAGTTGATAATACTCATATTCCTAATGGAATGGAGCAGGATTCGGAAAAAGAATGTAACAGATATTCTGAACTGATTAAGTCTCTTGGTGGTATTGATTTACAACTTCTTGGAATAGGTCATAATGGACACATAGGATTTAATGAACCATCAGATTCATTTGAAAAACAGGTTCATTGTGTTGATTTAACAGAATCTACAATAGAAGCTAATAAGAGGTTTTTTGAATCAGCGGAAGATGTTCCAAGACAGGCATACACAATGGGAATCAAGACAATAATGCAGGCAAAGAAGATTCTGGTTATTGCAAGTGGGGAAGATAAAGCACAGATTGTGAAAGAAGCTTTTTTTGGACATATTACACCATATGTTCCTGCATCAGTTCTGCAGCTGCATAATGATGTAACACTGGTAGCGGATGAAGCAGCTCTTAGTAAGATTTATTAAAGCATATTAACTTGGTGGATAGAAGGTTGTGAAGATATGATTATAAAGAATGCTGATGTTTATACACAGGATAATGTATTTGTTAAGGGGGATGTCGTTGTAGATAACGGTACATTCACCAAAGTGCTGGAAGCCCCTGATTATGTTGGCAATGAAGTTGTAGATGCTACAGGACTTAAGATGATTCCCGGACTTGTTGATATTCATTTTCATGGATGCAAGGGTGCAGATATGTGTGATGGTACTAAAGAGGCACTTGATATAATTTCCAGGTATGAGGCTTCTGTCGGGGTGACGAGTATATGTCCGGCAACCATGACGATAGCTAAGGAAGAACTCGTTGAAGTTATGAAGAATGCCGGAGAGTATTCATATAATGGTGGAGCCCATCTGGTAGGAATTAATATGGAGGGACCTTTTATAAGTCCACAAAAAAAGGGTGCACAAGCAGCTGAGAATATTATGCATTGTAATTATGAGTATTTCTGTGAACTTCAGAACGCTGCACATGATTTAATTAAGATTGTTGATATTGCACCAGAAGAGCCGGGGGCAATGGATTTCATAGATAAAGTAAAAGATAATGTTGTTGTTTCGATTGCACATACAGCAGCGGATTATGATACTGCGATGGAGGCAATTCAACATGGTGTAACTCATGCAACACATTTATACAATGCAATGCCCCCTATGAATCATAGAAAGCCCGGTGTTATAGGTGCAATAAGAGATTCATATCAATGTCATGCAGAACTGATATGTGATGGAGTTCATATTCATCCATCAGTAATACGGGCAACATTTGCTATGTTGGGTGTGGGACGCATAATACTAATCAGTGACAGCATGAGAGCAACAGGATTAGAGGATGGCGAATATACTCTTGGAGGACAGCCTGTAGTGGTAAAAGGTAATCTGGCAACCTTACATGATGGAACAATTGCCGGCTCAGCAGCTAATTTAATGGATTGTCTTCGATATGTCGTTAAAAAAGCAGGGATTTCATTAGAAACAGCTGTTATGTGTGCAACAGAGAATCCGGCAAAGGAAATTGGTATATATGATAAAGTCGGAAGTATTTCTGTAGGAAAACAAGCAGATTTCGTGCTTATTGATGATGAATTGAATATTAAGAGAGTATATATTGATGGAAAGGAGATAATATGCTAGGTTTTTTCAAAGGAAAATCAAAGGATAATATTATTTATTCTCCATGTAAAGGAAAAGTGGTGCCAATTACTGAAGTTTCAGATCCAACATTTTCAGAAAAGGTTCTTGGAGATGGATTTGCAGTAATCCCTTCTGAAGGAAAGATATATGCTCCGGCAGATGGTGAGATTTCAATGGTGTTTGATACTCTTCATGCTGTGACAATGACAACCAGTCAGGGAACGGAATTATTGATACATATTGGGCTGGATACGGTAACGCTCAAGGGAGAACCATTTATTTCACATGTTTCAGGTGGTCAGCAGGTAAAAAAGGGTGATTTACTTTTAGAGGCTGATCTTGAAAAAATAAAGTCGGCAGGATTGGATACGATTACACCAGTCCTTATATGCAATACCGACGATTATAATAAAATTAATCTAATAAAGGAGGGTGAGGTATCTATTGATGATGAAGTCCTGAAAATATCATAATTACTCAGGACTTCACAATGTGCGTGATTGGGATTACCCCGATTAATAATGATGTAAAGGAGGAGAAAAGTATGAAATTTCTTCAAAAACTGGGAAAAGCGTTAATGCTTCCTGTGGCAGTACTGCCTATATGTGGTATCCTTATGGGTATCGGTTATATGCTGTGTCCAGAAACTATGCAGGGTGGAGATATTAAGGGCGCAGCTGATATGATTGGTCTGTTTCTTGTAAAAGCTGGTGGAGCTTTAATTGATAACATGGCAATCCTTTTTGTAATTGGTGTCGGTGTAGGTATGTCAGATAAAAATGATGGTACCGGAGGAATTGCGGCACTTGCTTCGTGGCTTATGATGACAACACTTCTTTCTACAAAGTTTGTTACAGTAATTATACCTTCTATAGCAGACAGTGCAACTAAAACTCTTGCATTTAACAAGATTGAGAATCCATTTATTGGTATTCTTGCTGGTATAATCGGTGCTATGTGTTATAACAAGTTTAAAGATACAAAATTACCAAACTGGTTATCTTTCTTTAGTGGAAAACGATGCGTAGCAATTGTTTCAGGAGTAGTATCAATTCTTGTATCTGTTGTTTTATTATTTGTATGGCCATTACTGTTCGGCGCATTAGTAAGCGTTGGTAAGGCAATTGTAAAGCTTGATATTGTTGGTGCAGGTATCTATGCATTCTTGAACAGATTGTTAATTCCTACCGGATTACACCATGCGTTGAACAACGTATTCTGGTTTGACACTATCGGACTTGGAGATTTACAGCACTTCTGGGCAGGACAAACATCAAGTGATGTTTCATGGAGTCTTGGAATGTATATGTCAGGCTTCTTCCCATGTATGATGTTTGGTATTCCAGGTGCAGCTTTAGCAATGATTAAATGTGCAAAGCCAGCTAAGAAAAAAGTAGCTATAGGACTTGTTGCTTCTGCAGCATTATGTGCATTTATCTGTGGTGTTACAGAACCATTTGAATTTGGTTTCATGTTCCTTGCTCCTGGACTCTATGTTATCTATGCACTTCTTTATGGTATTTTTACAATGATTACAGTTGCATTAGGCTTCAGAGCAGGATTTAGTTTCTCAGCAGGTGCTACTGACCTGTTATTCTCATCATCTCTTCCGGCAGCACAGAAGACATGGTTGATAATTCCTCTTGGTATAGCAGCATTCTTCGTATTCTATTTCGTATTCTTATTTGCCATTAAGAAATGGGATTTAAAGACTCCTGGCAGAGAAGATGATGATATAGAAGCAGAAAAGAAAGTTGAACTTGCAAGTGACGATTATACAACAATTGCAAAGACAATTCTTGAAGGCTGTGGCGGAAAAGAGAACATTGCAAGCATAGATAATTGTATTACAAGACTGAGACTTGAAGTAAAGGATATTACACTTGTTAATGATAAGGTTATTAAATCAGCTGGTGTTGCTGGTGTTATGAAACCTGGAAAGACATCTGTACAGGTTATTATAGGAACTAAGGTACAGTTTGTTGCAGATGCATTTTCTAAGCTTTGTGAATAATTAAAATGTAAAAATAAAGATAATAAAAAAATCCCCGGTAAGACTGCCAGAACAGCAGCTTATCGGGGATTATTTCATGTATTACTTTACCATGTTTAAAAATTCTTCATCAGATATCTTAGAATTCATTACAGCATTCTTAATTGCAGCGGACATAACGCGGGCAGCAAGTGTTCCTGCAAAGTTGATATCAACATGTACAGCTTCGCTGTCGCCTCGTTTTGCAGTACTTGCAGCATATATTGTATCTCCGTCTGCCATTGTGCCGACTGGATTAATGCAGCGTGCATACGCATTTCTTGCCATAGATGCAATTTTGTTAAGTTCAGCCTTGTTAAATGCAGCGTTGGTTATAACCGCACCGATTGTTGTGTTGCCTGTGAACATATCGCGAGGTGCCATGAACTGATAAAGTGCTTCTTCACAGCTTACATACTCGGTTCTGTCAGCGTTCTTAAGTCCGGCAAGCTTTTTACCGGTTTCATAATCTGATATATCGCCAAGTGCATTTACAACAACAATTGCTGTCATTGTAAATGTGCCGGCTTTCACTGAATATATTCCAAGTCCTGACTTTTCAGCCTGCTTCATTCCCATAATCTTTCCGACAGTTGCACCTGTTCCGGCACCGATACAGCCCTGAATGGGTTCGCTGCTATCCGAATTGGCAGCGGTGGAAGCATCAGTATTGACAACACCGGCCTTCATAAGTGCCTGAATGCAGGCCTCATATCCCATAGTACTGTCCGGGCGTATTTTAGAGCTTCCATATCCAAGATCAAATATGCATGACTGACATACAAGCGGAACAAGTGAAACGCCTGTGTTATATCCTATACCATGTTCTTCAAGACATGTCATAACTCCGTCAGATGCGGCAAGACCGTATGCTGAACCACCTGACAGCACGATGGCATTAATCGGATTGTCAGCAGTCATAGGCATAGTAAGAGGTGTTTCTCTTGATGCCGGACCGCCGCCGCTAATGTCACAGCCTGCCGTCGCGCCGTCTGGAAAATATATAACAGTTACACCTGTGCCAGCTTCCTTATTGGAAGCATGACCTAATCTAAAATCATTAATATCATTAACTGAAATCTCTGTAAACAAAACTAATCCTCCGTTGATTAATGTCCGATTTATTCAATCAAAGTGACTGGTTAATTCTGGTTAAGCTTGAGTGCAGCATATAATGCACGGGAAACCACACTGGCAACAATAAAGCAGATACCTGCCTCTATAAGTCCCTGAACACCAACAAATAATACTACGAATATAAGTGGGTTCTTAGCTCCGAGTGCAGTAACGAAGGCCTGTACATAATCTGTATTATAGAAGAAGAGAACAAGTGAACTCATGAATAATAAAGTATTAAGTAAAGGACAGCAAAGACTTGCTATATAATAAGAAAATTTCTTAACTCCCTTAATACTATGAAGTCCCTTGAATATAAGTCCTGTAAGGAAGCCTTCAAGAGTTCTTGTTACTACTGTTGTTACAAATGTACCAAATGGATTAATTCCGAGAAGAACAGTTCCCATTGCGCCTCCAACGAAGCACTGATAAAAGCTTGTAAGTCCGAATGCCAGACCACAGATTAAACCGCCGACAGGTCCTAAGATGATAGCACCTACAGCTACAGGAACAGTTAAAAGGGTGATAGAAAGTCCAGGGGTACGGATGTAGCCTAATGGGGTCAGTGACATAACGAGTATGACCGCAACCATAAGTGCCAGCTCCACCATGTACTTAGTGTTGAACTTCGTTGCAGAAGTTCGAGTTGCATTAATAGTATTCATATTGTCTCCTTTGCGGAAAGGTATGCAGCCCTTCCGGCTTGTTAAGATACATCTCCGAAAAACGGATGACGTTCGCGCGTATAATAACATATATATTGTTATTATTCAAACATTCTTTATAAATTATTTATAAAAATACATTTGACATTAATTTACTATGATGAAAATCAGTGATATTATAAAAAACGCTTATTTATTATTGAAAGCGGATTTTTGAAAATATTTATCAATAAAGATGGGAGAATGTTTATGAGCAGAATTATTAAAAATGTGCTGCCATACTGGAAGTCGATAGTGCTGGTATTTGCGCTGCTTATCGTTCAGGCAGTGTGTGACTTGTCGCTTCCTGCGTATACTTCAGATATCATTGATACAGGTATACAGAATGGAGGCATAGAGCATACTGTGCCAGAAAAGATTACCAAGGAAGAATATGACACTGCGAAGCTTTTTATGACAGAGGAAGAAGCACAGCTGTGGGAACAGTCGTATTCTTATAATGAAGATGATAATGTCTATGAATTAAGTGTCAAAGGTTCTAAGAATAAGACTGATTTAGATGACACGCTTTTTACCGCACTTATAATTAATAATCAGATGTCTTCAGTGACTGAAAGTGCATTCAAAAGCCGTATGGCAGAGCAGATGCATGTAAGTGAAGAACAGCTTGCAAATGTTTCGGTAGAAGATATTGGAAAATCTATGGGTGTGGAACTCATTACATTTACACAGATGATGGAAGATTCGGATGGTAATGAGGTTGAAACTATATGTGTGGATATGAGACAGATAGTGAAGGCAATGTATAGTGCAGGGGCTATGAGTAAGGACGATATCCTTTCTATGCGAAGCGAATTCCAGAAGACTATTGATACCATGGGAAAGACTCTTGTTTCGTCTATGGGTGTTGCTTATGCAAAGAGCATGGATGCCAAGGCAGGAATGGACATGGATTCTATCCAGACTAAGTATCTGTGGGCAGCTGGTCTTAAGATGGTTGCCATGGCACTTCTTATGGCGGTTACTTCTGTATGTATAGGCTTCCTTGCATCAAGAGTTGGTGCAGGCGTTGCAAGAGATATGAGAGGAAAACTGTATTCTAATGTCATGGGATTCTCTAATGCTGAGATGGACAAATTCTCTACAGCATCACTTATCACAAGAACAACTAATGATGTACAGCAGGTTCAGATGGTTACGGTTATTATGCTGAGAATGATTCTGTATGCACCAATTCTTGGTGTTGGAGGAATTATAAAGGTTGTTGGAACGGGAGCCGGCATGGGCTGGGTTATAGTTATGGCTGTTGCGGTTATCATTGCATTTGTAATGCTTCTTATGGTAATTGCGATGCCTAAGTTTAAGCTTATGCAGAAGCTGGTAGATAATGTCAATCTTGTATCCAGAGAGATTCTTACAGGTCTTTCTGTAATAAGAGCCTTTGGAAGAGAGAAGAAGGAAGAGGAAAGATTTGATGAAGCTAATAAGAAGCTTACTAAGACAATGCTCTTTACTAACAGAACAATGACATTCATGATGCCAAGCATGATGTTTATCATGAATGGTTTGTCAGTTCTTATCGTGTGGGTTGCCGCACACAGAATTGATGCCGGAGTTATGCAGGTAGGTTCTATGACTGCATTTATAACATATTCGATGCTCATAGTTATGTCATTCCTTATGCTTACAATGATGTCTGTAATGCTTCCAAGAGCGATGGTTGCAGCTGACCGTATAGATGAAGTTATTAATACACATTCTTCAATAGAAGACTCTGAGAATCCTGAGACAATTGAGTCTGCAAAGGGTGTAGTTGAGTTTAATCATGTTAATTTCATGTATCCTGGTGCTAAAGCGAACGCACTTGAGGATATTACATTTAAAGCAGAGCCGGGTAAGACTACAGCTATTATAGGAAGTACGGGCTGTGGAAAATCAACGCTCGTTAATCTTATTCCAAGATTGTATGATGTTACAGGAGGAAGCATTACTATTGATGGTCATGATATAAGAAATATTTCTATGCATGACTTAAGAAGTGAGCTTGGTTATGTACCTCAGAAGGGAATGCTTTTCTCTGGTACTATTGCAAGTAACTTAAGATTCGGTAATCCTGATGCGAGCGATGAAGATGTCGTTAAGGCAGCACAGATTGCACAGGCAACTGAGTTCATTGATAATAAGGCTGAGAAGTATGACAGTCCTATAGCACAGGGCGGTACTAATGTTTCAGGCGGTCAGAAGCAGAGACTTTCTATTGCAAGAGCAATAGCAAAGCACCCAAGAGTGTTTATATTTGATGACAGTTTTTCAGCACTTGATTTAAAGACTGACGCAATTCTTCGTAAGGAGCTTGCTGCAAATGTGTCTGATGCCACTGTTATTATTGTAGCTCAGCGAATCAGCACAATCCTTCATGCAGATCAGATTCTTGTTATGGATGATGGTAAGATTGTTGGCAAGGGAACGCATGAAGAACTTATGAAGACATGTGAGACATATCAGCAGATTGCAAGTTCACAGCTTTCTGATAAAGAGCTTGGAAAGGAGGCCTAGTCAGTATGGAAGATAATAAAGATATCAAAATGCCACCGAAAAGAAGAATGGGACCTCCGGGAAGAGGAATGGCACCTGTTGAGAAAGCCAAGGATTTCAAAGGATCAATAGGAAAGCTTATAAGATATATTGGAAGTTATAAGATTGCGATAATATTTGTTGCAGTTATGGCTGTATGCTCAACAGTATTTTCTGTTGTAGGTCCGAAGGTTCTTGGTAAGGCGACAACAGCTTTGTCAGAAGGTCTTATAAAGAAAATCGGTGGAACTGGCGGAATTGACTTTGGAAAGATTGGAACAATTCTTATATTCGTGCTTTGTTTGTATGCCGCAAGTGCAGTATTTAACTTTGTACAGGGCTGGATAATGACAGGCATTACACAGAAGGTCTGCTACAGATTAAGAAAAGAAATCAGCGAGAAGATTAACCGTATGCCTATGAAGTATTTCGAGAGCAGGACATATGGTGAGGTGTTATCAAGAATTACTAACGATGTTGATACGCTTGGAATGGGACTTAACCAGAGTATTACAACAATCATTACATCTTTAACTACTATGATTGGTGTTCTTGTTATGATGTTAAGCATTTCACCGCTTATGACACTTATTGCGGTTATAATACTTCCAATATCAGTCGGACTTGTTTCTTTCGTTGTTAAGAAGTCACAGGGATATTTCAAAACACAGCAGGAGTATCTTGGACATATTAACGGACAGATTGAGGAAACTTATGGCG
>OGNT01000407.1_pt1 | contig 19752 bp, 10 predicted proteins | sample 1573521 | NCBI WGS metagenome assembly OGNT01 (sample SAMEA2581922, study PRJEB24529) | metagenome | biome: Human gut stool | place: China | collected 2011
GAAAAATCAGCTGTTAACTGTTAACCTGTTAACCTTGGGATGAGAAATATTTCTCGAATGCCTTGTCGTAATCCTCACTGTTGCCCAGCTTTCCGTTGATGAGGCAGACGAGTTCTACGGTTGCCTTGAGGCAGAGCTTCTCATCGCTGGCACGGAAGATGTCCTGATGGAAAACGTATCTCACGCCCTGCTTCTCCAGCCACAAGCGCGAAAGGAATTCGTCATCGCATTGCAGCGGAACCTTGTACTGCAGGTTCATTCTCGCCACCACAGCATCCACACCCTTATTGTGCATTTCGGCAAAGCTGAGGCCGCATTCCTTCAGGAAGAGATGGCGGGTATGCTCCATGTAGTGCAGATAGTTGGCGTTGTTCACGATGCCCTCAATATCGCACTCGTAATCCCTCACTTCCATCTTTGTCTCGAATATGTATTTGCTCATCATTTTCTATTTTTTAGTTACTAAATGAGGCTAAAAGCCCTAAATCACTGCAAAAATAACCAAAATTTTCTATTTATTATTATAATAACAAGGATTTTTCAAGGTTTTTCGAAGAAAAATGTGTATTTTTGCCGAATAGAACAAATAAAATTTAGATAAAGATGAAAATTGCTTTGATCGGCTACGGAAAGATGGGACACATGATCGAGGAGATCGCCCTGCAGCGTGGCCACGAAATCGTATGTAAGATTGACGTGAATAACCCTGAGGATATCGACAGTCCGGAGTTCTGCTCTGCCGATGTTGCCATCGAGTTTACCAACCCTACTGCCGCTTACGGCAACTATCTGAAGGCTTTCTCTCACAACGTGAAGGTGGTTTCGGGTTCTACAGGTTGGATGAAAGACCATAAGGAAGACGTGGAGAAGCTCTGCGCCGACGGTAAGCAGACCCTCTTCTGGGCCTCTAACTTCAGCATCGGTGTGGCTATCTTCTCTGCCGTAAACCGCTATCTGGCTAAGATTATGAACGGTTTCCCACAGTACTCCGTATGCATGCAGGAAACCCACCACGTGCACAAGCTCGATGCGCCATCAGGAACAGCCATCACTCTTGCCGAGGAAATCATCGACAACATCGACAGAAAGAAGGATTGGAAGCGTGGCGTAACCTACTGGACAGAGGATGGTCATCACGATGAGGGCGATGCCAACATCACCGATGAGGATTTGGTTATCAACTGCGTACGCGATGGCGAGGTTCCTGGAATCCACGCCGTGATGTATGATTCAGATGCTGATATGATTACCATCGAGCACAGCGCCCACTCACGCAAGGGCTTTGCCCTGGGAGCCGTTCTCGCAGCTGAGTTCACAGCCAACCATTCCGGTTTGCTCACCACATCAGATTTATTTAAGTTCTAAAGAGACATGATCGACAAGCAGAAACAAAACCTCAATATGAAGGTGCAGTGGGCGAAGTTCGCAGTGGTTCTCGCCCTCTACCTCCTCTTCCTGATATGGGTGGAGAGCTGGCTGGGACTCATTGTGGTTCCGTTCATCTTCGATGTTTACATCACCAAGAAGATTCACTGGCAGTGGTGGAAGGATGAGGAAGGTCCTATCCGTTTCATCATGAGCTGGGTTGATGCGCTCGTATTCGCGCTCGTAGCGGTTTATTTCATCAACCTCTTCTTCTTCCAGAACTATGTGATTCCATCATCATCTCTCGAAAAGAGTCTCCTCACGGGCGACTATCTCTTCGTGAGCAAGGTAAGCTACGGACCTCGCATTCCTGAAACCCCGCTCACCATGCCTCTGACCCAGCACACCATGCCGCTGGTCAACGTGAAGAGCTACGTGGAGTGGCCTCACTGGGATTACCGCCGCGTGAAGGGATTGGGCAACGTGAAGCTCAACGACATCGTGGTGTTCAACTATCCTGCCGGAGATACGCTCTGCAACGAGGAGCGCTATCAGGCGAATGATTACTATCAGATGGTTTACTCCATCGGCGACCAGATATTGGAGCAGAACGGCCAGCAGCAGGATGTTCGCGTGCTGAACCCATTGCAGCAGCGCCATTACTTCGAAAAAGTGTATGCTGCCGGACGCAACTACATCGCCAGTATGCCGGGCGAATATGGCGACATCATCAGCCGCCCTACCGACCGCCGCGAGAACTATGTAAAGCGCTGCGTGGGCTTGCCTGGTCAGACCCTGCAGATCAAGAACCGCATCGTTTATCTCGACGGCAAGGCAAACAAGGAGCCTGATAATGTGCAATATACCTATAAGATGAAGCTCAAGGGCGAGTTCCCTATCGACCTTGCCGATGAGCTGGGAATCACCAATGAAGACCTGCTGATGTACAATCAGAGCGGCGTGATTCCACTTACCAAGAAGGCTTACTTGGCGCTGAAGGCGAACAAGAACCTCGTGGAGAGCATCTCCATCAATACTGATGCGAGATACGGAGACCTTTATCCGCTCAACGCCTACACTGGTTGGACATGCGATAATTACGGCCCTGTATGGATTCCGAAGAAGGGCAAGAGCATCGCTCTGACGCTGAAGAACCTGCCTGTATATGAGCGTTGCATCAAGGTTTACGAGGGCAACGACCTCAAGGTAGATAGCCAGGGCAACATCTTCATCAACGGCAAGTTGGCGAAGAGCTACACCTTCAAGCTCGACTATTACTGGATGATGGGCGACAACCGCCACAACTCGGCCGACAGCCGCTACTGGGGCTTCGTGCCAGAGGATCACATCGTGGGCAAGCCAATCTTCATCTGGTGGAGCCACAGTCCTGACCATCCAGGCTTCTCAGGCATCCGTTGGAACCGCCTGTTCAACTTCGTAGATAACATCAAGTAACAGAAGTTTTTGAAATCAAGAAAGCAAAGATAGATTTGAAAATCGCAGTTAAGTTCCTAATAGCTTTAGGCTTGTCGCTGCTCCTGGTGTGGGCGGTGCGAACCTATGCCTTCACTGTCTTCACGGTGCCTGCGGGAGGTCTTCCCCCGCAACTGAAAGCTGGCAACCGGGTGATAGTGAATAGGATTGACTGCGATTTTTTCAATCGTGGCGAGGTGGTGGTTTATGCCGATACCGTGGTTCAGCCGCTTCGCAACCAGCGGCGCAAGAAAGTATTCATGGCTTATTTCATCGGTAGGGTAGAGAAGCTTCCGGGCGATACGATCCGCATCGATACGGCGAGTTTCATCATCCCCATGGTATGCTGCAGGCGCTGCGGCTGCAAGGATTGCCGCTTCTATCTGCTGAAAACGCCTACCGGGCAGCAGGTGGTGCATAAGCATCAGATGATAGGCAAGGCGTATAAGCTGTTTTAGCCGATCCCATCGCTCGCCCTTATTATTAATCCTTAATTTAAAATTCAAAATTGAAAGCCCTTCTTTCTTCCACATATTTCGGCCCCATCCAGTGGTATCAGAAGCTGAACCGCTACGATGAATGCCTGATAGAGCGCCACGAGAGCTTTATCAAGCAAACCTATCGCAACCGTATGATCATCCCAACCACCAACGGCCCTCTCTCGCTCACCATCCCAACGAACCACAACACATCGCTGGCGATGAAGGATATCCGCATCTCCGACCACGCCAACTGGCGCCACGTCCACTGGAATGCGCTCCTCTCCGCCTACGGCGAGAGCCCTTTCTTCGAGTATTACCAGGACGACATCCGCCCCTTCTTCGAAAAGAAATACGAGTTTCTCTTCGATTTCAACATGGAAACTACCGAGAAGATGATAGAACTTCTCGACATCCGTCCCAAGATTTCAATCACGGACGAGTATATTTTAAGTGAAGAACGAAGAGTGAAGAGTGAAGAATTCGATAGCATTGCTGATCATAAAGTTCAAAGTTCAAATCTCAAAGTTCAAAGTATAGTTGATTTCCGCGATGCGATTCGCCCAAAGAAGCCGCTTCCTGACGCTGAATTCGCTCCCAAGCGCTATTATCAGGTTTACGAGCAGAAGCACGGTTTCCAGCCGAATATGAGCATCCTGGACCTCCTCTTCAATGAAGGTAACGAGGCGATATTCTACCTATAAATAATCAAGGTAGAGTATCGCCTCGCAGTTTTCTTATAATTCAATGAGCCTGGTTCCGTAATTAGAAGTAGTAGGCCAGCTTTGCGCGCAAGCCATTGTGATCGATTCCGTATTTATATTTGCTGCCGTCCCAGCCTGCCGGCTGCTTGTAAGCGGAGGACATGCCCCCAAGATTCACGCCAGCCGACCAGTGCTTGCTGAGCATGTATTCGCATCCCATTTCCGCATAGACGCCAAAGCCATCTACGGTGGCGAATTCGTCGTCTGTGCAGGCGTAGCCAAGGCTCAGCAGCAGATTCCAGATGAAGCGCTTGTTGGTCTTGTAGGCCATTTTGTAACCCGCACCGACGAAATAGTTCATGATTACATCGTTGACGTCATTGCCGCCGTTTCTAGGGATTTCCACCTTGGTTCTGCTGCCCATGCCATTAATGGAGAAGCCTATATAAAAAGGACGGCGGGTGTTCTTCAGTTTCCACAGATGGGCGTATTCCATGGTCACGTCGAAGCCGGTAGGCGTTCTGCCCAGTTTATCGCCGTTGTCCGTAAGAATTTCGTTGCTGAGCCATGAATATCCGCTGCTTACGCTGATGCTGTTGGCTGGCAGATAGCGCTTCTCGTTGTCTGCATCTTCTACCACAACCTTCTTCTCCTGCTCTTGCGCGCAGGCCTTCTGTGAAGGAATTCCACTCAAAAATAGCGCAAATGAGGCGCATGCAGCCAATTTTGCTGCTGATTTTGAATTCATACTTTAAAAAATTCTGTTGTTAATATTTTGGCGGCAAAGGTATAAAAAAAAAACGGAATCCCATAGAACATACATGAAAAATATATAGAAAATGTAACGTTAACGAATCTAACTCGCTCTAAATTAGACTTTGATTGAATATCAAGAACTTGGGCGTTTGCCTATATTATATAGGTAACAATATGGAAACGAGCGGACTTCTGCTCGTTTCTGTATTTTGCAATATGCAAAGAACGCCTCAATTCGGTGGCAAAGATACGATATTTTTCTTAATATCCCATAATTTACAAGAAGAGAAATATAGAAATTAGGACTTTTTTACATGAAATCTCAAACTTGTGAACATAACCCCATCATAAAATGAATAGCAAGTATTCCTGCTGAGTTTATCAAATCAGGACCATTGTTGTTGATGACGACTCTACCATCAGCTCATATATACCTTTCCGATACAAGCATATCTTGTTTTCATTTGTACCCCGAGTGTGTACAGTTCCAAAACATGATTCACATTCTAACATAAGAAACTGAAGCCGTGACCATTTGTGTATTTTTGCCAAACTAACTCCAGTACATACAACAGATGTAAAAGATTTCTGCAAAATCGACCGAAATCATAAGAAAAAAACACCAAACCAGCAAATTTCTTAAAGATTATATCTGTTTATTAAGATTATTTTTGTATATTTGCAGCATTATTTTGGTGGTAAAGCCTGTTGGCCTGCCACGTGACAATAGGACCTTACGGAGCAAGCCTATATCACAATTCTTCTCCGTAGTAACAGTCCGTTCTCTCTCACTGGTCTCTCCCTGCGCGGCAGAGGCATACGTTTTTATATTTTTCAAACACTCCAAATTGACAGCGCATGAGAAAGTTTACTTCTTTGTTACTGTTAGGCTTCGCTCTCGGCAGTTTCGCACAAACGCCCGGAGGAGTCAGCGGAAGCGAACTGTGGTTCAAGACTGCGCCTTTGAACTCAGACCTGCAAGGTTATTACCGTTGGCAGGATTTCTCTGGGGATTCCATACGGCTGATGCTATTGGACAGCCGTGGCGTCAAGTCTGAACTTACTCTTCCGAACAGTTCAGTCCATTACTTCAACTTCAATCCGAGTCTCTGGCTCGCAGACGGATTCCGTAGTCTGAGTGCCAAACTCAAGCACGGCGACCTCTCACAGGCTACCGTCATCGGTGTCTTTTCACCGGAACTGGCAACCATCGGCAAGGATATGGTTGTCTATGCTCTTGACGGCCGCAAGGGCGACGGAGCCATTCTGAGCAAGGACAAAGCCGTAAGGGGTAGAGGTGTTGAACCACTGGACTATGGTTCAGCATCGGGTGAAGACCTGCTTTATCAATCAAGTGATTCTTTGTCCGAGAACGGTTTTAAGGAAAGCGCTCTGCGAGTTGTGTCCTACTTCAAGGTAAGCAATCCTTCAACAGCATTGTGGGGAGACAACTCCAACACCACATTATTCATCGGAACCCCTTCCACCTCTGGCAGTTTCGGTACGGATTTCCCGACCTCGCTCTTCGGTAATGCTTCCATCCGGGGATATGCCCCTGAGCTTATTGTGTTCAGCAGGATGCTTACACCCGATGAGCGCAGAAAAGTGGAGAGCTATCTGGCGGTAAAGTACGGCATCACCCTCAAAGGCTCGTATCTTGACAGCGACGGAAACCTGACTTGGGATATGGCGGAGAACCAAGCCTACCACCATAGGGTCACAGCTGTTGGAACAGACATAGTAGGAAGTCTCTCCCAACCGCTTTCCGCAACATCATATGAGGAAAGTCCGGTGTATGCGGCCTTGAAGGAGAACGGAACTTATCATGACGCAAATCCATACAACCCTTCATCCGCTTCCCGTCTGCTTGTCATGGGACGTGAAAACGGCAATCCGATGCCGGACAGAGGCTTTACTTTCTGGGGCGACGATGATGTGGCACTTGCAACATATACCTCACCTACAGATTCCCTGTGGCATGTCATGAAACGTACATGGATGGTCAAGACCAACGTGCCGTCAAAGCCCGACAGTACAGTGGCAAGATGGACTGCGCAAGGATTTGAAGTGTCAAGGAATGGCTTTACTGACAATATCATCCAAGAGAAAGCCGCTTCCGGAGCTTATGCCACGACCCCAGCCCTTGTTGGAGGTGGCGGTGCCTTTGAGTTCACCTGTCCGACAAGTCACCCGACTTTTGACGTTGGCTTCGGAAGCATCGGTGGCAGCACATGCAAGTATGGATTCCGGTTCACCAATGCTGGAGTTGTTTATCCGATCATCAACGGAGCGGTCTCAAATTCATACATCGCCACGGATGTTGACGGAACGGACATCTCTATCCGCAAGGAAGGCAAAAACATCTATCTGCGTGTTGACGGAACAGGAAGTGCAACAAGAACCATATCCCTTTCGGATGCAACTGACACAGACACAAATGTGGGCATTATCCGAACGGAAGGAGCAGAGTCCGCCTTGAACATGGCAGGCTTGAGGACAGGAGGAATAGATGATGTCGGTTATATGGCAGAGTTGAGCTATGACCTCACACCGGACAGGGAGTTCTCGGACTATTGCCGCAAGCGTACCGTCATGCTCATAGACCCAAGCGGAGAAGGTGATTTCGACATCAACAGCAATAGCAACATAAGATGCTCCAAGCCTGATATGACGAGGGGCAAGACCATATTCCGCAATATCCTATGGGATGCAGACGGAAGCGGAAGCGATGTGTTCACATTCGCCTATTATGACGGCATTTCCTATGATGCCACTCCTACGCCGTCAAGTTGCGAGAATGGAGTTCCACGCAATGACGGGTATATCGACATCGGCATCAACATCGGTACACCAGTCTATTCCTATGTGCTCAGCGTTGACACCGTTGCAGGAAAAGTAAAAGGAGAAACCATTGCCAGAGGAACATTCTTCGGTGACACGCATAGAATCACGAATCTTGCCCCCGGCGCCTATGCGCTGTCCGTATCACAAGGTGGAGGCAACGAGATTTATGCCACTGGCAACGCACTCTACACCTCATACTCGCATGACACCAGGACCTATCTGTCTGGCGACATCTCATGGACGGTGAACGATACAAAATCAAACTACCGTGTGGGATTGGAGCCAAGCCTCACGGACGAGATCACCCAATATGGCTTCGACGTGCGGGGCGACAAGGCGCATATCATAACCGGTGGATATACAAGCCTAACCAAATATGTCACCATCAAGCCGGGCGATGTGCTTAGCGTAACAGTCCGCAATATGCAGGTCACATACAAGTTGAACGGACAGACCGTGCATCATGAATATGTCTGGTCACTTCGTGCATGGCGGTTCTGCATCAAGTACGGAAAGGGCGAGACACATATCACAGACCTTACCGTAAACGGTACGCCTGTAACCTCATTCACCACAAGGGGCAACGTGCAGATAGAAACACCCAAGAAGTGTACGACAACGATGACCGTCTATGTCGGCAGCGAGTGTGATGCAAGTATGCCTAACGGAACACAGGCAAGGGAGAGCCATGTGGGCAGCTCGGACAGACAGGCTGACAATACCTTCATTTCTGGAGAAGACGAGGATTTCACTGTCAATGGCAACGGTTCTACGACAGGCATCTACGAGGCTAAACTCACACAGGACAAGCCTTCTGCAGCCACATTGATGGTGTTTGACGTATCAGGCAAACTGGTAGTGTCACGCCAAATGACAGGCGAAAGCGTCAAGCAAGCCGACTTCAAGGTTCCCGCATCGGGTGTGTATGTCGTGAAGGCAATCTCCGAGAATGGGGAGCATACAAGGAAAATCTCAGTAAAGTAACTTAAAGGAAGATACGCATGAAGAATTATATACAGAAGGTGGCGTGGGCATTGGTTTTACTGCTTGCCGCCACACTGTCCCTTTCGGCAAAGGACGGGACAGCCGTGAGAAAACTCTTCAAGAAGGGTGTCTCTGACAGTATCTCCGTAGGAGGTAGCAAACTGGTCGTTCTTCAGAAAGACCTCATTCGGAACAGAAGCCTTTCCGTGAACTCTATCGGAGAGGAGAATGTTCCTGAACTTGACTTTGCCATGACCAACGTCACGGCAGGAGGACATGGCTACCGTTTTCTCCCTCACGGAACCCATTTCACAGGCGAGGGCGCGACAGTCAAGATAAAGTATGACCGCACGAGAATACCAAGCGGCTATACCGAGGACGACATCCGTACCTATTACTACGACCCGGCCGAGAAGCATTGGGTTGCGTTGGAGCGTGTGCGTGTGGACAAGAAGGAAGAGTGTGTCGTTTCAAAGACGACCCACTTCACCGACATGATTAACGGTGTGATACAGGCCCCGGAGTCACCGCAGACCGAAGGATTTGCCCCGACGATGATGAACGACATCAAGGCGGCAGACCCGACGGCGAAGCTCAATGTCATTGCGCCTCCAAGCGCAAACAACCGTGGCTCTGCCAACTTGCAGTATCCGTTCGAGATGCCGCCAGCACGAAACGGTATGCAGCCAAGCCTCGGCTTGCAGTACAGCAGCGAGGGCGGTAGCGGTTGGCTTGGCGAGGGTTGGAACGTCAGCGTGCCAAGCATTACGCTTGACACCCGGTGGGGCGTGCCTCGTTATGACATGTCAAAAGAGACGGAGACTTATCTCTTGTCCGGTTCAATGCTCTCCACTATGGATGACAACGGACAGATGGGAGTTGCACACCGTGGCGAGAAGATGAACAGAAAGGCTGACCGCCAGTTCTACACCCGCCAAGGCGGTGATTTCAGCCGTATCATCCGCAAGGGTGACAGTCCTGCCAACTATTATTGGGAGGTTACAGACAAGCAGGGTGTCAAGTACATCTATGGCGGTGACGGAGCTGTTGTAAAGGGCAATGTCACCGATGCTTCGGGCAATACCCGTGAGGTGATTGCCGAATGGAAGCTGAAACGTGTCGAGGAACTCCACGGTGACTATATAGAATATGTGTATGACATCGTGGATGAGGATGTGCGTGGCGGCTTGAAGGCCAAGGCTGCATATCTGAAGGAGGTTCACGCAGGTAATGCAGGACAGGAACCGCACTCCGTTGTACTCTTTGAAGGCAACAAGATAAAGCAGGTAAAGACCAACAATGCCCGCTATGGATTCCTCGCCTCCTCCAACAGGCTGTTGGAGAAAGTGACCGTGAATTTCCAGGGCGAGACATTGCGCAGCTATGCCTTTGACTACAAGGAAGGTGCATTCCACAAGGAAATGCTCACAGGTGTCAGACAGTATGACAACACAGGAAAGGAAGTGGCTTTCCAGAACTTCGACTATTATGATGATGTGCAGGCTGAAAAGGGATATGTTCCGTTCAAGGACGATTCCGAGAAATGGAACACGCATGATGACGGACTTGACGCAGGTTTCGTCAATCCATTGAAGACTGTCAGCAAGCGCTTCAGCGACAAGCCAACTGCACTTGGCGGAACGACAAGTTCTTCTGTAAGCGGTTCGTTCTATGCAGGTGTGGGACCTTGGGACGGAAGCAAATGGAAAAGCAATACAATAGGAGGTTCTTACAGCTACTCCAGCGATACCAGCAAGGGACTTTCCGCATTCGTTGACTTGAACGGTGACGGACTTCCTGACAAGGTATACAAGTCTGGTGGTTCCGTATATTATCGTCCACAGGTCAAGACTGACAACGGAGAAGTAGTATATGGTGAGCCTGTCAAGGTAAAGGGCATCAGTAACTTCTCGACAACCAAAAGTTCTACGAACTCTTTCGGTGCGAAAGCCGTTGTCGGTTGGAATGTTCTGACTGCCGTTGTCGGAACGGACAAGTCAACCACTAAGACAAAGACCACTCAGTATTTCAGCGACATCAACGGTGACGGACTTGTTGACCTCGTTTCCAATGGCAAGGTATATTTCAACCATTTGGAGTTTGATCAGTCTGGCAATGCCGTGCCTACGTTTACATTGAGCAGTGCCGACACGCCAAGCCCAATCATCTATGGTGGCAAGGTTGACACTTCTGTCATGGAGGTCAGTAAGGATGAGCAGGCGGAAGCCATCAAGAACTCACCGATGGAGGATATTGTGCGTGTATGGCAGGCTCCTAAGGACGGAAGTGTCAGCGTAACTGGTCAAGTAAGCCTCATTGCACCAACAGATGACTATGATGCTGACGAGTATCAGAAGGCAGACGGCGTAAGAATTGCCATCCAAAAGGGAGGCAATGAACTTTGGAACAAGACGATAGCCAAGGGTGACAACAGTCCATACAGCGCAGCCGTATCATCTGTTGCCGTCAAGCGTGGTGACAGAATCTATTTCCGTGTGCAGTCGGGTTCTGAGGAAACAAGCAACGGTTCTTTTGACAAGGTGAACTGGTCGCCTACTATTACATACGCTGGCGAGTCAAACACCTTACCTAATGGTCTTTCTTCAACAGAGTACAAACCTGATGATGGTGCCATCTATGATGTGAACACCTCTGCAAATGTGGAGAATGGATCAAGCGTTGAAGTTCACAGTGCCTTCCACAAGCCAGCAACAACCGACGATGTTGTTCTCAGCATCATTGGCAGCAACGACAAGAAAGACAGTGACGGAAACGACAACCCGAACTATATCGAGAAGACGGTCTTTGCTCGTACATTAAAGGCTAATGAGACTTTCAATGGCGATTCACTCAACATCAGTCTGGAGAATACTGAAAAGCTGACCAACTTCAGCTTTGAGATTTCATCTACCTCAAATGTTGATTGGAAGAATATCGGTTGGCAAGCGTCTGTGACTTATAAGGACTCTACCAATATCGAACAGACTGTAGCCGTTCCTGCACACTACAAGATATTTGCAAATGCCTTGGCAGAGGGCAAGCCATACTTGACCACTGCGACTGATACCGTTTTGGTTGTGTCTCCAGTGCTTACCCTTTCGGACAATTCTATCAACGGTCAGATTACTTTGACCGCAAAAACAGAGGATGCGCTTGTTGGCAAGAAGTCTTTCACTATCGAGAATGGCATCTTGAAAGCCGATACTCTGCGATTTGCAACTACTGCAGGAAAGAACATCTGGTTTGAATACAGCTATCCGGCAGCAATCTCTAATGAAACTGTTACTTCAGCCTCTGTTTCCATTCTGAAAGATGCGGCAGGTCTTGTAACAGAGAATGTGCTTGCTGGATTCTATGCAGAGAATGACAATCTTGGCTTCGGTATGCTTTACCGTGGCTGGGGAGGTTTTGTTTATAACTCGGCAGAGGGCAGATATGCAAAGCCTATTGACGAGTCATTGCTGAAATTGCCTGAAAACGAGAACGACAAGGTTGACCCTCTCACGATGGCATTCACTCCATTGGGTACAGACCAGACTTCTATGGACAAGTGGGTCGGTCAGCGACAGGACATCTATCTTACTGCAACCGAGGCAAGCACAGCCCGACTGACCGAGCAGGATGTTCTTCTCTCCAATCCGTTGGAGAACGATACCGAGGTAGCAGGACTTGCAGGTGAGTATTTGCAAGGTACTGGTGCTGCGGCAGTAAGCCAAGTGATGTCCAGCAAGAGCACGGTAGTGCAAGGCGGTGCGCTTGGTATCACACACAACGATGCGAGCGGTAGTGCCAAGACAGAGGTCACCATGATGGACATGAATGGTGATGGTTTCCCGGACATCATCGCTGGTGGTACGATTCAATACACCAACTCTCTTGGTGGACTGAGCGGCGAAATCTATAAGGGCATCGGCTCCAGCAACTCCGACAATGCTTCACAGGCATGGGGATATGGCGGTAACCCTGTGGCTTCAGCGTCAAGCATCACAAATCTAATCTCCAAGGGCAAGGCAACCATACTGAACCAGCAGACTGCATGGTTGGCTCAATTCTCCATTTCTGGCAGTGCGCCAAAGAATACGGATGAGGCAGTTGAATCTTTCATTGACATCAATGGCGATGGACTTCCCGACAAGATTCTTTCAGACAAGAAAGTAAAACTGAACCTTGGCTATGCCTTCACTGAGCCTGTTGACTGGGGGCTGGACCGCATCCAAGGCGGTAAGTCTCTTTCCTATAATTTTGGTGCAGGTGCAGGGGAAGATTTTGGTTGGGGAACTACCCAAAATAAGAGCACAAAGCAGTCGATAAACAAGGCCTCCGGCAGTTTCTCAGCAGGCTTTGGCATCGTAACCTCTGAAAGTGAGGAGGAATACAATCTTATCGACATCAACTCCGATGGCCTTCCAGACAAGGTATGGAAGAGCGACCATGGTATCATTGTTGCCCTCAACACTGGTAACGGCTTTGACGAGCCTATCAGTTGGAAGGGTGCAAGTGCGCTCAGTGAATCTGCATCAACATCAGAGTCTGCAAATGCAGCGTTCACTTTGACCATCAACATTCCTGTCATAAGCATCAAGATTTCAACCAATCCTGGTGCTTCTACCTCTCATAGCATCAACCGCCCTACATATTCTTTGCAGGATGTGGACGGTGACGGCTATCTTGACATCGTTGAGTCTGAGAAGGAAAGCGAGTTAAAGGTTACACGCTCTGCCATTGGCAGGACAAACATGTTGAAGTCTGTCACCAACTCCTTGGGCGGCACTTTCACACTCGACTATGCGCATACCACTCCTACCTACGGACTTCCTGGTGGCAAGTGGGTAATGTCTGCCCTTACCGTTGATGATGGTATCCATGACGATGGACCTGTAATGACTACCGCCTTTGAGTACAAGGACGGCAAGCGTGACCGCCATGAGCGTGAGTTCCTCGGTTTCGGTGAGGTTATCACCAAGAACCTCGACACGGAGAATGGCAATTCTGTTTACAGACAGGCTGTTGAGAACTACGATGTAGCCAACTACTACACGCAGGGCAATGTTACCGCCACATCCGTAGAGGATGCCAACGGCAACAAGTACACCGAGACAAAGAACCGTTACGACAGCTACTATCTGACTGCCGACGGTGACAAGTACACGTTCGCAAAGCGTGACGTGAACCTTTGGAGTGACCGTGCATCTGCATTCGTACCTCTCCGCTATACGGCAAACTTGCAGTATGAGGGAGCGGCAAACGGTGTGGTTACATCCGAGGCATGGAATGAGTACTACCTCAATGGCTATCATGGTGAGTTGAAGTCTTACAAGTACAGCGACAAGGGCAGTCTTGGCGAGGACGGAAACGGCAAGTTCGATTATGCGACCGCCATCAAATATACGGACAATGCCACCAAGCACATCTTCGGACTTCCTGTTGATGTTACTGTTACAGGCGGTGACGGCTCACTCTATCACCATGTGACGGCGAAGTATAATACCAACTACGCCAACCACATCACGCAGATTACGCAGCAGTTGAATGACGGTGCTGCAGTTACTGATTACAAGTACGACTCTTACGGCAACATCATCCAGAAGACTCTCCCTGCCAACGGCAAGGGACAGCGTATGTGGTATAAGTACCGCTATGAGCCTGAGATGAACATGTATGTTGAGCGCATTGACGATGCGTGGGGTTACCGCAGCGAGCAAGGCAATTTTGACTATCGCTATGGCATTGCCAAGGAGCATCGTGACCTCAACAACTTTTACTACGAGACTGATGTTGACGACCTCGGTCGCATTACTGGCGTGCGTGGTCCAAATGAGTTGGCTACGGGCGTGCCTTATGCCATCGCCTTTGAGTATCAGCCTTTGGCTACCTTTGGTGAGAGTGGCATTACCGCTCCTGCTTACGCAGTGACCAAGCACTACGACATCCAGCATCCTAACGATGACTTGGAGACCGTTACGTTCGTTGACGGTTTCGGAAGAGCCGTGCAGGTGAAGAAGGACGGTGTTGTGACAAGTGCATCCAAGGGAAGCTCTGCCAAGGACGGGAATGTGATGATAGTCAGCGGAAGAAACGTGTATGATGCTTTCGGACGTGTGGCAAAGGCTTTCTATCCTACAACGGAAGGCATTGGCTCAAAGTCAACCTTCAACAAGTCATTCGACAATGTATCTCCAACAGTTACTGTTTATGACGTGCTCGACCGTGCAACCTCAGTGGCTTTGCCGGACAACTCTACGACAACTACGGCATATACAGTTGACAATAGCAGTCATGCACTTGTTACAACCGTAACGGATGCACTTCATAATGTGCAAGCTACCCATACCAACGGCAGCGGCAAGACGGTGAAGACCATCCAGAAGAGTGGTCCTGACGGTGAGATTACCACATCGTTTGAGTATGACGGCATACAGCGTCTTGTCCGTGTTACCGACACGGAGGGCAATGTTACCACATCCACTTACGACATGGGCGACCGCCGCACGGAGGTAAGCCATCCTGCAAGCGGCATCACCAGCTTTACTTACGATGCGCTCGGCAATGTGCTGACCAAGCAGACTGCCAACCTTGCAAAGGAAGGCAAGTTCATCACCTTCGATTATGACTATCAGCGTCTGACGGGTATCAATTATCCTGACCACCCTGAGAATAACGTGAAGTATTATTATGGAGGTCGCAATGCTTCTCAGAACCGCATCGGTCGCTTGATGCTCCGTGAGGACGGAACGGGTGCCATTGAGTATTTCTATGGCAAGATGGGCGAAGTCACCAAGACTCGCCGCACGATGATTGTGCCTAACCAGGCGATAGCAACCTACGTGACGCAATGGACTTACGACAGCCACAACCGTTTGTTGGAGATGATTTATCCTGATGAGGAGAAAATCACTTACTCTTACAATCTCGGTGGTCAGCTTGAAAAGGTTCATGGCTACAAGTCATACGGCTACGATTATGTAAGCAAGATCGGCTATGACAAGTTCGAGCAGCGCACATACTTGAAGTATTGCAATGGTGCTGAGACTTTCTACACCTACGACCCACAGCGTCGCAGATTGCAGAATCTCATGGTGAATAGTGGTGGCAACACCATTATGGATAACGCCTACACTTACGATGCGGTGAGCAATGTGCTCAGCGTGATAAACGGTGCGTCAGTTCCAAAGAGTGGCAAGGCTGGCGGACAGATGGCTCATACCTATACATACGATGCACTCTATCGTCTTGTCAGCGCAACTGGTACATATACAGGTGCGGACAACAAGACCGCAAGTTATACTCTTGCGATGGGCTATGACAATATGCACCGTATCACATCGAAGCGTCAGATTCTCACGCAGAACAATGTGCAGTTCAACGGCACATTGAATGCTGGCTATGATTTGTCGTACACCTATGGAACTGATACAGGAAAGAAGTTCCAACTTGCCAATGTGAAGGATGTGAACTACCGCACGGAGGAGACACCTTCAGAAAGCGAGAATGTGAACAACAATCATGCTTATGAGTATGATGCCAACGGTAATCTTGTTTATGTCAACACAAGCCGTACAAAGAAGGACGGCATGGCTGACGAGAAGACCACGGAACGCAAACTCAAATGGGATGAGGAGAACCGTCTCCTTGCTTCTGACGACAATGGCTTCGTGACCAACTATTGGTACGACGCAGACGGAGAACGCACGGTGAAGACATCGGGCGAGAGTGACCAAGTCTATGTAAACTCAGAGTTTGCAGGTGGTCGCACAAACACTGCAAAGTTCTCTTTGTACGTGTCTCCTTATCTCGTTGCTAACCAAGGCGGACGCTACACCAAGCACATCTATATTGGTAGTCAGCGTGTAGTTAGCAAGATTGGAGACTTCGACTCTTATGGTTCTGACCCACGCCGCATCCAGTATGCAGGTAGCGAGACCGATGGACTTTCTGTTGACTATAAGGTTAAATATGCTGAGCAGTTGCAGGTTATCAAGGATAATTATGCAACCTTTGCAGTGCCGTACAATGGCGAGGATAACAACGATTATGTCGATGGCAAGGGCTTCTGCTGCAATGACGGCAGCTTGGAGGCTGCGCAGTCACGCGTAATGGCAAGAGCAATGAAGAATAATTTCCAAGAAGGCGATACATACGAGAAGATGCAATTCTACTACCACCCAGACCATTTGGGTAGCAGTAGTTACATCACCAACCTTGACGGCGAGGTGGTGCAGCATATCGAGTATGTTCCTTTCGGTGAGGTATTCGTAGAGGAGCGCAATAACATTTGGAATACGCCTTATCTTTTCAATGCGAAGGAATTCGATGAGGAGACGGGATTGTATTACTATGGGGCAAGATACTATGACCCAAGGATAAGTTTGTGGATAAGTACAGACCCATATGAAGATAAGTATCCTTTTGTAAATAGTTATTGTTATGTCTTAAATAATCCTATAAAATTAATAGATCCAAATGGTAAAGATGTTTACATTTGGTATAAAGATAAAAATGGACATGACCGTACATTCCACTTCAGTGGTTTCCATGGTAAAAAGAGTATAAAAATTCCAAATAATCAATATATAAAGGATTTCATACAAGCATATTTATATAATGCGAAAAATGGAGGTGGAGAAAAAACTATTGAGGCTGTAACCAACCATAAATATAAAATTTATGTTTCTGATTCAGAACATGATGAATCACACTATACTGGAGGAGATAGACAACCAACTGTTTATTGGGAATCCAGACAAGGTAGTGTAACAACTGAAGGAGGCAAACAATCTGCGGCAACAATCCTTGAGCATGAGATGGATCATGCTGTTGATGATGCACAGAACCATAAAAATCACGTTGATAGGGCAGACATTTATGATGCTCAATATGATAACAAAGAAGAAAGACGTGTAATAACTGGTAGTGAAGCAAAAACTGCAAAATCTAATCATGAAGCTCTTAGGCGTAATCATCGAGGTAAAAATTACAAGACAACAAGTCCTATATCTACAAAATCCTCAAAATAAGGATTGCCAAAAGAGGTTTAGGTAGTTAAGTCCCCCTCGATTGTACATTATTGAAATTGTCATTGGCATCTGCTTGATAGTGGATACCAATGACATAATATATTTTATAATTTACTCTTTTTTGATTATATATTATGCTTAAATATAAATTCTTTATATATATATTGTTGTTTATTACATTTGTTAGTTGCCGTTATCGTCAAAATGTGACAGACAAGAAAGTTTCCATATTCTATTTTACTGGTAATATTGACACATATCGGCAATTAGAGTGTGAGGACATCGAAAAATTTAGCGAGAATACGAAATACGATGACACTTTATTTGTCAAAAAGTATGTGATTGAACAAGTTTCTCAAAAAATCCAATATGCCAAACGTGACACTTCTAGGTGTTATACGAATGATAGTCCAATAATATATGTAGACATTCATGGTATGAAATTATGTATAAATGCTAAAGGTAACATTTGTTGGATTAAAAAGCATGGTAGATATGAGTTATATAAAATAAGTGATAAAGTGGCATATTTATTAAAATGTAATTCAAACTATTACAATAATATGTCAATGAATGATTTATTTAATGATTATGGTATAAAAAAATACGGAATACCAAATGGTTATAAAGATATAAATGCAAGGAAAGATAGCAAAAGGAAAGAATCTTATAAAATTCTCGTTTATTTTAATTAAAGAGTTGAGCCCACTTGAAAAAGTCATTTATACGAAAACGTGCTATTGATTGTCAATAAGTTACAAAGACGAAAAACATGATTCGGGACTTTTTCAAGTGGACTCAGAGTTTCAGTTCGGTAGTGAAAATAGAAACTTTATTAAATAAAAAAAACAGGCAATATCGTCTGTAAAATGCGTACAGAGGAGTTTTAATTGCTTCTGTACGCATTACTATATGACGATTATGGCTACCCATATTTTCAGTTTACTGCACTACATTCTGCATTCAATTTGCGCTTTATTCCGTTGGTTTCTTTAATGAGTAGATTGGCAATACTGTCTTTGTATATTGCCATTTTAACCATTTTACAGTGATGGTAAACAGAATCCTCATAAGTAGCAACACGATTTCTTACATCATCTATAACTTTCTCATCTCGGTAAACAGAAAAATGCTTTTCGATGTAGTGAATATTCGGGTCATCAGATGGAAGAACCATTTTCAATGCCCTATATTTCAAATCTGCCTCCTCCCAATCTTGATGCTCTCGCCATTGGGTGAGATTGCCCCAAATGGAAATGACAAGGGATAGAGCCAAGCCTCCAATGAAAAGAAGAACTTTCTTTGAGGTTGGCTCGAAGCGATGGGTTACAACCTTCTTTTGAGGTGAATTGTTCAACACTTCAAGTTTGTCCTGCAATACCTTCGAGAAAACATCATTCCCTTGTTTCATCTGCTTGACTGCATCAACCAAGAACTTGCTTCGCTGCTCATTTTTGCCAAGTTCAACCTTAATAAGGTCTGCAAAAACGACAATGGCATCTCTTAATTTGGATATTTTACCTCTGACTTCCTCTTCTTTGATAAACATCGCATTGATTGACTTATCCAACTTGGTTATGTCATTACTTGCAGGAACGGTTTCCGCTCCTGCGTTCTTTGTGGAGACAGAAAGTTCATCAACTTTCTGCTCCAATCTCTCAACTGTGCCGTAGATGGCTTCCAATAGTTCTTCTTTCATGTTCGATTCTAATTTTAAGTTTGTAACTTGCATCAAAGGCTGAAGCCCTTTCTGCGTTTTCTCTTTTTCTTCTTGGCGGATTCATCCTCTGGGAATGGCTCATAAGTTTGGGCATTAGACGGAGCGAACAAGCCGATGGAAGAAATACCACTCCAAGGGGCTTGGGTATGTTCTGCCGTTGGTTGAGTCTGTTCTACTTGGTGACAACTTGGTTGTCCTCCCTGCATAGATTCGGCTCTTGGCGATACACGATTATACTCTGTGCCAAGTCTTGCATCCAACTTGACAAAGCTGTATTCTCGGCTAATCTGCGTACCCTTGAAGCTATATCCATCCTTGCAGAAACGGATGCCTTGAACCTTGGTTCGCTCCTTATCCTTATAGACAAACTCTAAGTGAACACCTCGTTTTGCAAGTTCACTTTTGAACTCGTC
>OGNT01000445.1_pt1 | contig 18764 bp, 10 predicted proteins | sample 1573521 | NCBI WGS metagenome assembly OGNT01 (sample SAMEA2581922, study PRJEB24529) | metagenome | biome: Human gut stool | place: China | collected 2011
CGCCTAAGTCTAACCTTATTTCTATTTATCTACGAAATAGTTATTATCAATATTGTACATATCCAGCAAAGATAAGCAAAAAAAACAAAGTTCACAAGGTTGTGGACCACAAACTTGTGAACTTTTAATGTTATTTTGTAAATCAGGCATTTAAAGTAACTACTCATATCCATGGGGTGCTTCAATGGGTGCAGAGGTAAAAGAGTTGTTACAAGCGCAGAGTAATCTGCGTGTTTTTTGACAATCTTACTGTGAATTAAGAAATATGCACTGGGTAGAGTGCAATTTTCGTTAAAAAGTGCACCGAACTCAGTGCACTTTCGCTATTTATTCGTATATTTGCAGCCAAAGAATAACTACCAAGAAAAGACTCACTCAATGTGCAGGCAGAAGATTTATTCGGTTTTCTTTGCATAATTTAAATGAATAACGTATGAAACAGGTAGAAGAAAGATACATCAGCTTGTTGACCGATTTCGGCTTCAAGCGCATTTTTGGAACGGCAATGAATAAGGATTTGCTGATTTGCTTCCTCAACAGCTTGTTTAATGGCAGACAGGTTGTGAAGGATGTTTCGTATCTGAATCCAGAGCACGTGGGGGATGTCTATACCGACCGCAAAGCCATCTTCGACGTGTATTGTGAAGGGGAAAACGGCGAGAAGTTCATCGTTGAAATGCAAAACGCCTACCAAGCGTATTTCAAGGACCGATCTCTCTTCTATTCTACTTTCCCGATTCGTGAGCAGGCACCTAAGGGGAATGACTGGAATTTCAAACTCAATTATGTCTATACTGTTGCCCTGCTCAACTTCAAGATGAACGAGGATGCCTTTGACAAGGAGAAGATTCGCCACCATGTGCAGTTGTGTGATACCGCAACGCACAAGGTGTTCTATGATAAGCTTGAGTTTATCTATGTAGAGATAGCCAAGTTCAATAAGACTTTGGAAGAGCTTGAAACGCTCTACGATAAATGGCTTTATGCGCTGAAGAACCTCTATAAGCTTACCCAGCGTCCAAAGGAGTTATGCGATAAGGTTTTCGATCGCCTTTTCGAGGAGGCCGAGATTGCCAAGTTCACGCCTCAGGAGGTAAGGGAGTATGAAGCAAGTAAGAAGGCTTATCGGGATATCAAGAACTCTATTGATACGGCGAAAAATCAGGGTAAGGAAGAAGGTCTTGCCGAGGGCATAGAAATAGGTAAGAAAGAAGGACGAAAAGAAGGAAGAATTGAAGCTAACACCGAAACAGCTCAGCGTTTGCTGGCTATGGGGCTTTCTGCCGAACAAGTAGCCGAGGCTACTCAGTTACCTTTGGATATCATTGAAAAACTGAGCAGATCTTAATAGTTTGCTCCCGCTAGGCGCTTGCTCCCGTCAGGATGCCTAGCGGGGATAATGTCTGATGGGAGCAATACGGTAGATGAAAGAATGTGGTGAATAATAACTAATATGGTAAAATATGAAATCTATTAACTTGATTATCTTGTTTTTGATGGCTGTATTGCCAACCTATGCTCGTGGCAACCTACACAATCTGCAGCAACAGCAAGAAAAGAAAAAGAAAGAACATAAAGTAGAAATTTATGGTGACGTGAAAGATTCGTTTACCCAAGCCTATCTGAAGGCTTTTGTCACGGTGATGGACAAGGACAGCAACGTGATAGATACCATGACTACGAGTGGATGGGGAAAACACCTCTTTTATCATACTCAAGTCCCAGCACGTCCCGCTACTTATATCGTCAAGGCAGCGTGTGATGGCTATGAGTCGAAGTGTATCAATCATACCATCAAATACATAGCACGCAATAAAAATTTCTCATTTCCTTCGCTTTTGCTCAAGAAGAAATTCAATCAGGATGTTGCCCTCGATGACGTGGTGGTGACTGGCACCAAGGTGAAGCTGGCTTACCGTGGCGATACGCTCGTCTTTAATGCCAGTGCATTCAATGTGCCTGATGGCTCCATGCTCGACGCTCTTATAAGACAGATGCCGGGAGCCGAAATGAAGAGTAACGGCGATATTTACGTGAACGGCAAAAAGATAGATTATCTGCTCCTTAACGGAAAAGACTTCTTCAAGGGGAAGAATCAGGTGATGCTCGACAATCTTCCTTACTATACCGTGAAGGAACTGAAGGTGTATGACCGTTCTTCTGAAAAAAGCCGACTCATGGGGAAGGAGATGGAGAAGAAAGACTATGTGATGGATGTCGCCTTGAAGCGTGAGTACTCCCGTGGATACATCGCCAACATGGAGGCTGCAGGGGGTAGCGAAGACCGCTATCTGGCTCGTCTCTTCGGACTCTACTACACTGACAATTCACGAATCTCGGTATTTGGAAACCTGAATAACACGAACGAAACAAGACGACCGGGAAGTCAGGGCGACTGGTCGCCTTCCAACAGTCCGCAGGGACAGAAAACTACCCGCCAGGTGGGCGTTGACTTTAATACGTCATCGAAGAGTCAGAAAATAAGTGAGCAGGGAAACGTTACGTTTGCTTGGGACAATACGCATGACTTGACTCGCAGTTCGCAGGAGAATTTTGCCTCTACCGGCAATATCTACAGTAGAAGTATCAATGATTCGCGCAGCGATAACCATAGTTTCAACCTCTATAATAACTTCCAGGTGGATGGGAAGTTGGGGGTTTGGTTGGATACCCGTATCGACTACTCCGACAGAAAGTCATCATCGTCAAACCGTAGTGCTACCTATTCTGCCAACCCTAAAAGATGGGGTGATATCAGTCAGACCATCGATTCTACCTTTGCACAGAATGTAAGTGGCAGCCTGTACGACATCATCACCAACCGTTCGCTCTATCAATCACGCTCAAAAGTGCATGCTTTCACTGGTAGTCAGCAAGCTCTGGCGTGGTATAAGTTGCCTTGGGGTGATAGAATCGAACTGAACTTGAGTGGAAGCTATTCCAGCTCTAAGCCAAACGAGACTTTCAGCCTGAACCGCAATGAATATTTCAAGACTGGCGAGAAGGACTTACGTAACTATTACAACGATAGCAGATCGAACACATATAAAATAAGAGGCAGCTTTAAGTATGGAATAGAAATTCCATATACTAAGTGGACGATGTTGGTTGGTCCAAAGTTTAAGCAAACCTATCAATCGGTAAAGGGCTTGAAATACCGTCTGGACGAGCTGGGCGGCGACTGGATATCCAATCCGGAACTGATGTTTGCTACGCTGCCTTCTAACATGGAGCAGCTTTCGGGGGTGATGGACGAAGATGTGAGTAGAAGCTATCAGACGATGAGAAAGGATACGGGTGCAGAACTTGAATTCCAAAGAAATGCTCCTTCTTCGTTCCTGACTCTATCGCTGAGTCTTTCTAAAGAAAAGGAGCGTATCAATTACCACACATCGGCTCTCGACACGATAGCCAAAAGAAGCCGTATGGTATTCGGACCTACGTTCATGTACGGTTGTTATGACGATAAGAAGTCTATCAGCTTAACTTATTATATGCAGAGTCAGATGCCTGATTTCTTCAGCATCATGCCATACAGAGACAATTCAAATCCGCTGGCGGTGAGGGTGAACAATCCGGATCTGAAGAATTCGCTGTATCATCATTACGATGTAAACATCCGTTTCAACGGACTCAAGAATCAGCAGTATGTGGGATTCTTCGCTACGGGTAATTTCTATCACAATCTTGTGGGTACCCGCACTACTTATAATTCGCAGACGGGTGGTTACACCTATATGAGTGATAATATTGGTGGTGGCGGCAACTGGGATTTCTGGACAACGACATCTTATGGTGTGGCTCTTGACAAGGCAAGATTGTTCCGCCTGGATTATCGCCTGTGGTTTAACGGTTTGCGCCGCAAGGATTTTGATATTGCTTACGATGATAACTCTACTCAGCTTTGCTATGTGCTCAGAACCGAGTTGGGAAACAGTTTGTACTTCAAGTATCAGAAAGACAAGTTGAGCATCAACTTGGGTGGAAAGGTGGAGTGGAAGCATGGTACGAGCGACCGCAGCAATTTCGAGAAATTGAATGCCTATGATTTTGAGTATGGTGGCAACATGACTTACACCTTGCCTCTGGGCATTTCTCTCTCTACCGACCTGAAGGAATATTGTAGGCGTGGTTACAGCGAGAAGTCGTTTAACACCAGTGATCTGGTATGGAATGCCTCGCTATCTCGTTCGTTCTGCAAAGGCAAGCTGACGCTGAAGGCAGAGGCTTTTGATATTCTTCAGAATCTCTCGAGCACCGTGTATGAGGTGGGCGGACAGGGCAAGACCGAGAAATGGAACAATACCCTGCCAAGCTATGCGATGGTGCATTTGATGTATAAATTCAGTAAAACGCCTAAGAATAAGAAATAATTGTGGGGACTATGAGGCGGGGTGTGGCATAAGTCACACCCCGCACGCCCTGAAAGGGCAGAAGCTCCTAGCCCAGGGCAATCGCCCTGGGTTATTATGATGCAAACCTGTCGCCCTGTAAGGGCAAAAGCTTTCAAATACCTGACAATTTATAAAGCTTTTGCCCTTTCAGGGCGCTTTGTTGACTGCTATTATACCCAGGGCGATTGCCCTGGGCTAGGAGCTTCTGCCCTTTCAGGGCGTGTGGGGAAAAACTTTAGCGCAGATTTTATTATCTTACTCTTCTCAAGATGTTCTGCAGCTCATAAACTATGGTAGGATGAGTATCGGCTACATTATCCTGCTCATAGAGATTGTCGGAGATGCGGTAGAGCTGAGGAAGAGGATTGTTGCCGGTCTCTATCTTCGGACCCCACTTGATCATCTTGGAACCATCGTTCGGCTCGATGTATTTCCACTCCTTGGTGCGGATGGAAAGTACATGGTTGCTCGACATTTCGGCTACCCATGGACGATGGGTGGTGTCGGTGCCGAGCAGATTGCCAAGATGGTTCCTGCTGTCTGGCGCACTGCCCTTAGGGAAGGTGGCACCAATCAGATTGCCGAATGAAGCCATGAAGTCGATCTGTGACATCAGAACATCGGAGGTCTGACCTGCCTTCACGTTCTTGGGCCAGCGCACGATGACCGGAATCGCCGTACCTCCCTCGAAGGCACTGTATTTGTTGCCGCGCCAAGGACCCGCTGGCTTGTGACCATTCAGGAGTTCCTCTGCCTGGTCCTGATAACCGTCATCTACCACAGGACCATTGTCGCTGGTCAGCAATACGATGGTGTTATCCGCAATACCCAACTTATCCAGAGTCTCCATAATCTTACCCACCGACCAGTCGAACTGCACGATGGCATCGCCACGCACACCCATGGTGCTCTTTCCACGGAAACGCTCGTGTGGGAAACGAGGCACGTGGACATCATTGGTGGCAAAATAGAGAAAGAAAGGATTGTTGCTGTTCTTCTTGATGAAATCGATGGCATGGGTAGTGATGGAATCGGCGATGTTCTCGTCTTTCCACAACGCCTTGCCGCCACCCTTCATATAACCGATTCTGCCGATGCCGTTCACGATAGACATGTTGTGGCCGTGGCTCGACTTCATATTATAGCACAACTCAGGGTTGTCCTTTCCGGTAGGTTCGCCAGGGAAGTTTCTGTAATAGCTTACCTCGATAGGAGCCGACGGATCGTAGTTAGCCACCTTGCCGTCTTCGATGAATACACAAGGTACACGGTCGGCAGTGGCAGCCATGATGTAATGATGGTCGAAGCCGATATCCGCCAGGGCAGATGGCAAGGGGGCATTCCAGTCTTGCTTGCCTGTTTCTGCACCTAAGCCCAAATGCCACTTACCGATGGCACAGGTAGAATAGCCTACGCTCTTGAACATATCTGCCATGGTAAACTGGGTAGGCTTGATAATCATTCCCGCATCGCCCGGAGCCACATCGGTGCCCGGCTTGCGCCACGCATATTCGCCCGTGAGCAGAGAGTAGCGGGATGGGGTACTGGTAGAGGCGATGGCGTGGGCATCGGTGAAACGGATTCCCTGCTTCGCCAGCTTATCCACATTCGGCGTCTCTACGTTTTTGGCACCATAGCATCCCAGGTCGCCATAACCCAGGTCATCGGCAAGGATGATGATGACGTTAGGCTTCTGCTGATTGCTTGCCTTCGCCTTCTTGGCTCCCATCGCAGCCGTGCAAGCCAGCGGCGACAGCAGGGCGATGGTGATATAAGTCTTGTTCATAATGATAATCGCTAGTTATTTTTTAAAACATTCATGATGTTGGCTGGTGGACGCTGGGCGAGGAGTTCCCGCTTCATGAAGTCCATGTAGGGAGCCACATGCGAATAATACTGGTAATATCCCTGACAGAGATAGTTCAGTCCCGGCTCTCCATACTTGTCTTTCTCGAAACGGTTCTTCGGACATTCACCGTGACAGGCAAACTCCATATCGCACTCCTTGCACTGGCGGGGCAGCGAGGTATGTTTCAACCGGCTGAATGCCTGCTGTTTCTCGCCGTAAAGCATGTCGATGAGTGACTGGTCCCGGATGTTTCCCAGCTTGTATTCCGGAAAGACGAAGTGGTCGCAGGAATACACATCGCCGTTGTGTTCCATCACGCCCGCATGGCCGCACTCCTTGGAATAAGCGCAGATGCCCGGCAGCACACCCATCCAGTTGGCAAGCGTGCAGTCGAAGATTTCCACAAACATCTTACCCACATCGTGGCGCACCCAGTCATCAAAGATGGTGCAGAGGAAGTTGCCCCACTGTTCTGGGGTAACCGAAGCATCGGCAAGCGGAATCTCCCGGTTGTCGGCAAGACTCGCCAGGGTGCGACCGTCTTCATGTTCTGTCAGTCGCTCCACGATAGGGGTAAACTGCAGGTACTGGCAACCGTTGTCCCTGAAGAAATGATAGAACTCCAGCGGATGCTCAGCGTTATAGGCGTTGACCACCGCCATAGCATTCCATTCCACCCGATGTTTCTTCAGCAGGCTGATGCCCTTCATCACCTTTTCCCAGGAAGGCTTTCCGGCAGGAGTTACGCGATAGTGGTCGTGATACTCCTGGGGGCCGTCGATGGAAATGCCTACCAGCCAATGGTTCTGTGCAAAGAACTCGCACCACTCGTCGGTGAGGAGAGTGCCGTTGGTCTGGATGACATTGTCTATCTGTTTGCCGTGGGCGTACTTCTTCTGAAGCGCCAGTGCCTTTTTGTAGAAGTCGATGGAACGCATCAGCGGCTCACCTCCGTGCCAGGTAAAGAGCACCTGGGGCATGGTCTGTGCCTCGATGTACTCCCGGGTGAATTGCTCCAGCATCTCATCGCTCATCAGATGTCGGGGAGTGTTCTGGTAAAGATGGTTCTTTTCCAGATAATAACAGTATTTGCAAGCCAGGTTGCAATGGGCGCCTGCGGGCTTCAGCATCACATACAGGGGCTTGGCAAATGGAGTTGCTATGTTGTCGTTCATCATTTTTTTCTTTTTAAAACTTAGGCAGGGTAATCTTGAAATCCTGGTTGTCTCTGTGCTCCTTCTGGATGGCAGCCAGGAGTTCCTTTACGATTTCAGGATGATCTGCCGCAACATTATGGTCTTCGTGGATATCCGATGCCAGGTTGTAGAGACGTGGCTCGCCCTTTACCACTACCATCTTCCAGTCGCCCTTTCTCACGCCAATCTGGTCGGTCTCGTGGAACTCCCAGTAGAGGTAGTCGTGGTATTTCTGCTCGGCATCCTTGCCCAGAAGGGTAGGAGCGATGGAGATTCCGTCGAAACCATCACCTGCCAGCTTCTTGTTGGTGTAGCGCTTGGCGAAGTTCTTGATTCCGGCAAGGTCGCAGAAGGTTGGCATCAGGTCGTAGAAGGCAAACTGGGTGTCGTTTACGCAGCCTGCCTTGATATGCTCTGGCCACCAGGCGATGAACGGGATGCGGATGCCGCCCTCGTAGCACTGGCGCTTCAAGCCCTTCAGCTTGCCGTCGCGACCGAAGAACTTTGGGTCGGCGCCGCCCTCCTCGTGAGGACCGTTATCCGAGGTAAAGATCACCACGGTATTCTTGTCGAGACCCTTCTCCTTCAGCTTGGCGAAGATTTCGCCTACATACTGGTCAAGACGGGTAATCATTCCGGCAAACTGGGCGTGGGTATGAACCACGGCGTTGTATCGGGAACCTTCCTGTCCGCCCCAGGTCTTGTCCTCGAAGAACTTCTTCTGATAGTTCTCCAGGATGGAATCCTCCGGCTGAGCCAGTTCGGCATGAGGCAGGGTATAGGTGAGGAAGCCTACGAATGGATGCTTACTGTCCTGACGGTCGATCCACTCCAGTGCCTTGTCGTGGATGATGCGGGCAGAATACTGGTTGCGCTTGAAATAGTCCTTGCCGAACATCGGATACTGGATGTTCTGCTCCATGATGTCTCTTACCACAGCGGTATCTCCCAAAGCCTTGCTGTAGCGGTTGAGGAAGTTAGGATAGTAAAGATGTGCCTGGAACTGACAGATGTAGCCGTAGAATTCATCTATGCCACGCTTGTCGGGAGTAGAGGCAGAACCTTCGTATCCGCCTGCCCACTTGCCGAAGACTCCGGTGCGATAACCCTTGTCCTTCAGCATCTCCGGAAGAATCTTATGCTGCGGGTCGTAAGGTTCCTGACCCACAACAGAAAAGTCCTCGTTTACTCCATACTTCACCATCGGCACGTTTCTCCAGTACTCCTTGTTGCCTCTTACGTGGGTATGACCGGTATGCTGACCCGTCATGATGGTAGCACGTGATGGGGCTGAAACCGGAGAACCGGCGTATGCCTGGGTGAATCGCATACCCTCTCTTGCCATCTGGTCGATGTTGGGGGTATGGATGTAAGGCTGACCGTAGCAGGCAAGATCGCCATATCCCATATCATCGCAGAGGATGAAGAGGATGTTGGGCTGCTGTACGTTCTGTTTGGCGTACACCAGGGTAGGCAGGCAAATCATACCTACCCCAGTGATCCATATTGTCTTGTTTGTCTTCATAAAATTCTGTTTTTTTAAATCTATTCATCTACCTTCAGATTCTTGCGGTAGTTGGCGAGCAACTTCTTCAGTTCCTTCTCAATCTTCTGAGTGCCTGGTTTGCCGTAGATATTGTGCAGCTCGTTAGGGTCGCTCTTGATATCATACAACTCCCAGTAGTCGATGTCGGCATCATCGGTGAAGTAGTTGATAGACTTGAGGGCATTGAAGCAGTTGTTCTCTCTTGTGCCAGGCTGTCCCTGGTACTTGTTTTCTACCACGGCTCTCTCGCCACCCTTGCCGTAGAAGTGAATCAGCTTGTAACGCTCGGTGCGCACACCGTCGTGCTTGCGTACCAGGTGGTAGGTAGGGTAATCATAATAATGATAGTACAGGCTCTTGCGCCACTTCTTCACAGGCTGACCGGCAAACAGAGGCTGGAGTGAAGTGCCAGGCATGTACTTAGGCTTCTGCAAACCAGCCAGGTCGAGGAAGGTAGGTGCGAAGTCGATGTTCTGAACCATCTGGTTGCACTCGCTCTTTGGCTGGATGTGCTTAGGATAGCTGATGATGAGTGGTGTATGGAATGACTCCTCGTACATGAATCGCTTGTCGAACCAGCCGTGCTCGCCCATGTAGAATCCCTGGTCGGATGTATAGACGATGATGGTGTTGTCTGAGAGATTGTTCTTGTCGAGGTAATCCAACAGTCTGCCCACACTCTCATCTACAGAGGCAATCACAGCCATGTAGTCGCGGATGTAGTTCTGGTATTTCCATTCGATCAACTCCTTGCCAGTCAGGTTCTTGCTCAGGAACTCACGGTTTCTTGGCATGTAGTAGGCATCGATGGCTGCACGCTGCTGTGGAGTCATGCGGTTCATCTCGCCCATCAGTCCGGCATAGGAATCTCTACCCTCAGGAGTAGATGGATCGTACATCTCAGGAACCTTCAGGTCGCGTACCATCTCCATATATTTGTCGATAGACATCTTCTGGGTGGATGCAGCAGAACCACGGGTCTCGTAATCATCCCAGAAAGTCTCTGGCAACGGGAAGTTGACGTTGGCATACTTGCTTACATACTTGGTGTTAGGCATCCAGAGACGGTGAGGTGCCTTGTGGTGAACCAGCAGACAGAATGGCTTGTTCTTGTCGCGGTTGTTCAGGTACTCGATGGCATGGTCGGTGATGAGGTCGGTGGCGTAGCCCATCTCCTGCTTGAAGTTACCGTACTGGCCGGTAGAAGCGAAGGTTGGGTTGTAGTACTGACCCTGGTCATCCAGAACATGATAGTAGTCGAATCCCTTCGGACTGCAGGACATGTGCCACTTGCCCACTACGGCAGTAGAATAGCCTGCTCCCTGCAGCAGTTCTGAGAAGAAGGTCTTGGTAGAGTCGATACCCTCGGCAAGCTGGCGCTGTCCGTTCTGGTGACTGTAAAGACCCGTCATCAGGCACGCACGGCTTGGAGTAGAGAGAGAGTTCTCCACGAAAGCCTCGTTGAATTTCATTCCCCTTTCAGCTAGGCGGTCGATGTTAGGTGTTGGTGCCAATTTGGAGATTGGACTACCGTATGCGCTGATGGCTTGCATGGCATGGTCATCACACATAATGTACAAGATGTTTGGTCGTTCTCCCTGAGCGAAGAGCGACAGCGGCATTACCTGCAAGGCAGCGAATGCCAGTAATGAACGATTGAGTTGATTTCGGTTGTTATTCATCATGATTCTGGTGATATATCGTTAATAATGAATGAATTGTCGGCAAAAAAGTAGAGGTTGATAAAATGCTAAAAAGAGGGGGCACCACGAATGGCGCGCCCTCTTCAATTTTAACCTGAACCCAACAATTTCTTCAAGAGAAACTGTTGAGTTATTCTTATAATAAACAAACCTAGCAAGCTTTTATCTCTTCAGGTTAGGGTTCTTCTCAACGTCTGTTGTTGGGTAAGGACAGTAAATTCTATCCTCTGTCCAAGAACCAGAAACTGTAACTTGCTCCTTAGCTGTAATGTCCTTACCCTTAGCATCTTTTGCAATAAAGAGAGGAGCATTAGCAACGCGGTAGTCGAAGTTCTTCTTCAACTCGTTCATACGAAGCTCGTCAGAACGGCGGGTAACCATAGATACCCAGTTGCCGGCAACTTCCCATCCGTGCTCAATGTAGCAAGCCTCAGCAAGCTGCTCTGCATTCATATCAGCAATCTTTACGGTAGTACCATTGCTCAAAGTAACGTTCTCAACATCGTTTACGGCACGGCTGCGAACCTGGCGGAGGCACTCCTTAGCCTTGTTCAAGTCACCACCAGAGCGAGCTGCACTCTCAGCATACCAGAGAAGAATCTCTGAGTAACGGATGAGGTTGTGACGGCGGTCGTTAACCATACCACCCCAGTTAGGAGCCAGATAATCGTAAGCCTGACGGAGCATGTTGCCGTTCTCGTCTGAGTTAACGGTGAAGATACAGAACATTGGGTGATAAGCCTCAACCTCAGGTGTCTTTCCATCTTCTTTAAGAGCCCACCAATCTACAACCTTAGTAATAGTGTTTCCATCCTGGAATGTTACCTTAGGAGCGTAGATAGCATTCTTGCGAGCACCCTCTGGGAATCTCTTCCAGAATGCGATTTCACCCCAGGCATCACCCCAGCCACCATCGCCGAGACCTTCGAAACGGCAGCAGGAAGAAAGCTGAGAGTCATGATCCCACCAGCCACGAGCGTCGTTGTTGATGCCAAGCACAGTTTCCATGTTGTAGTTGTTACCCATAGAGTAAACATCCTTCCACTCTGGGTTCAGGATGAAACCGTAAGAACCGTTGTTGTCGATGACAGACTTAGCCTGCTCTGCAGCGAGCTTGTAGTACTCTGTACCCATATTGAGTGGGTAGCCAGCCATAGACATGTAAACTGCTGACAGGGTAGCCTGTGCAGCCTGCTTTGTAGTCCAGACATCTACACCGAACAAGCGGCTAGGTTCCTTCTCATATTTAGTAGGAAGCTCGTTTACAGCAGCCTTCAAGTCAGAAACAATCAGTTCATATACCTTTTCTACACTTGATGGAGCAACCTCCAACTGTGAAACGTCGGTACCGGTAATCAATGGCACTGGACCAAATACACGTACCAGATAGTAGTAAGCGTATGCACGCCAGAAATGTGCATTACCCAAAGCTACATTGATCTTATCCTGAGCAACAGGAGCCTTGCTTGCACTCTCAGTAATCAGGTTGGCTGCCTTGATTACTGAATAATGCTGGTTCCAGGCATCAGTAACGCCCTTGTTGGCACCATCAGATGCAAAAGCATCGAGGGCAGCACAAGCCTGCTTGTTAGAACCAGGGTTGGCTGTGATATCATCACCCTGCCACTGTGGGTACATAGGGTTGGTCCAACTCTGTGTTTGGTTTACTCGGTCATACAGTGCGTTAACACTTGCTGTCAGGTCATCTTCGCTATTGAAGAAGTTATCTGGGGTCAACTGTCCCTTAGGTTCCTCATCCAGGAAGTCTCCACAAGAAGAGAAGGTAAGCAAGGATGCTGCCATGAGACAACCCATATATAATAATTTTCTAGTTCTCATAATTATTTCAGATTTTAGATGATTGAAGTTAGAAGTTTACACGTACGCCCATTGTGATGGTACGAGGATTAGGGTAAGCACCCATATCCAAACCGTTATCACGGTCAACACCATTATCACTGAATGATGCACCAGCTGGGTCGATACCCTTATAGCCGGTAATGGTGAAGAGGTTCTGAGCTGAGAGAGAGAGACGGATGTCCGCAATCTTTGTCACGCTGCGTGGGAATGTATAAGCAATGCTGATATTCTCGCAACGCAGGTAATCTGCATTCTCCAACCACTTGTCTGAGTTACCGTATGTCTTGTTCTCGGCACCTACTGTTGGCATGGTGATTCCGATGTTGTTGAAGTAATCCTTATCGGTTACGAACATAGAGGCACCTACCATTGAGTTCATGGCGTAACGTACCATGTTCAAACGCTTAGCTCCGAAGGCTGCATTGAAGAATACGTTGAAGTCCCAGTTCTTGTAGCTTACGGTGTTGTTCCATCCCAAGGTAACGTCTGGGTTTGAACGGCCTAATACGAAGCGGTCCTTTGAAGCATCTGGAGTAGCGGTAGTTCCACCGTCTGCTGTGTAATAGGTATCAATCCACTCGCCCTTGTCGTTCTTCTGCAAACCAGCCCACTTGAAGCCGTAGAATGTACCGATAGCCTCACCTTCCTTGATGATGGTACATGGGTCAACAGTACCTGGAGAAGGGCTGGTACCATAGAGAATAGGAGAATCTGCTGTCAACTTGGTTACCTCGTTCTTGATGTAGCTGGCATTCAAGGTTGATGACCATGACCAGTCTTTGGTCTGGATAATCTGTGCATTGATGGTTGCATCAATACCCTTGTTGCTTACCTCACCGGCATTTACCCAGTAAGATGTGCCACCCAGGTAACCTGGAGCTGATGTGGTCAGGAGGGCATCCTTGGTCTTCTTGTTGAAGTAGTCTAAGCTGATGTTCAAGCGGTTGCCGAAGAAACCGAGGTCAACACCGAGGTCAAACTGGTGAACCTTCTCCCATGTCAAGTCTGGTGTAGCAAGACCATTTGCCCAGTAACCTGTATATGACTGATTGGTACCGTATGTGAAACCGGTTGTACCCAATGAACCGAGAGTAGAATATGGAGAAATATCCTGGTTACCGATGATACCATAGCTGGCACGGATCTTCAAGTACTCTACTGCATCCTTGATTGGCTCCCAGAACTTCTCGTTAGAGATAGTCCAGGCTGCAGCTGCTGATGGGAAGTAACCCCACTTCTTGTTGGTGAAACGGCTAGAACCATCCGCACGGAAGGTACCGGTCAGCATATAACGGTCTGCATAGTTGTACATAACGCGAGCTACACCTGAAAGCATGGTCCATTTGCTGTAGCCGTTGGATGGTGTCTTGGAAGCTGCATCTGCAATGTTCCAGTAACCCAACTGCTCGTGAGCAATACCTGTACCAGTCATACCCATGCGGCGAACCTCGTTAGAGGTAACTTCCCATACACCTGTTGCTGTCAAACCATGATCACCCCACTTGTTGCTGTAGGTCAAGTTGTTGGTTGACTGCAAAGCGGTTACGGTAGCATCGTTGTTGCCCATTGAATTACCAGACTGGTTCACTTTGGTAGAAGTGAAGTTATACCACTTGTAATCGTTGTAGTCGATACCATTGGTAGTGGTGAATGTCAAGCCCTTGAGAAGGTTGAACTTCAAGTCAACATGACCAGTTACCATGGTACGCTTGCGGTCGTTGTCACCACCATGAAGAATACCGTAAGGGTTGTTCTGGATGTTGTTGTATGGGTCCTTGTTGTAACTACCGTTTGCATCCATCATCTCCATAGTAGGAGAGTAGTTCAAACCAACCCAGATTGGGTTAGACTGGTTCTGAGCGAAGCCAGCACCTGAGTTGTCTGTCTGAGCAAGGTTGAGGTCGGCGGTCAACTCCAACCAGTCGAATACCTTATTATGAATGTTTGCCTTGATAGCGTAACGTCTAGACTTGGTGTCAACGATTACACCTTTCTGATCCATCAGGTTGGCAGAGAAGTAAGTCTGTGTTTTCTCGTTACCCTGTGACAAGGCAACCTTATAGTTCTGAGTAATACCTGTCTGGAGCAACTGATCCATCCAGTCGATACCTGGCTTGGTACCATTCAAATAATCCTGTACAGCGCTCTGAGCCACACCCTTGTGGTCAACCAAAGCCTGTGCATACTGCTTGGTACCCATTACCTCTGGGATGTTGTAAGCGTTAGAGAAACCGAAGCTGCCGTCGAAGGTAACCTGGGGTGCACCTGCCTTACCGCTCTTGGTCTGTACCATTACAACACCATTGGCACCACGGGCACCATAGATAGCGGTAGAAGAAGCATCCTTCAATACCTGGATACTCTGGATATCTTCAGGGCTGATACCCTCAAGACCTGTCTCACGAACAATACCATCTACTACGTAGAGAGGGTCGTTGCTCTTGTTTACTGAGCTGGCACCACGAACACGAATCTTCATGGAACCACCAGGTACGCCACTAGACATAACCTGTACACCAGACATACGACCGTTGAGGGCATCCTCAACACGTGCAACAGGCTGATCCTTGAAACTCTTGCCTTCCATCACAGCAACAGAACCAGCCAAGTCTGCCTTCTTTACAGTACCGTAACCGATGACTACAGTCTCCTCGAGTACGTTGGCATCGTCTTGCATAGTGATGTCTCTAATGGAGTTCCGTTCCAAGTGATTGTCTGGGCCTTGTAACCTACGTAAGTAATAGTGAGCTTAGCGCCCTTAGTCAAATTGTTAAGGACGAAGTTACCGTCAAGGTCGGTCACGGTACCGCCGGTCTTGCCATCGATACGGATGGTAGCACCAATGATAGGCTCGCCAGAAGCGTCCTTTACAGTACCTTTACATGAGTTTTGCTGCTGGGTAGCGGTTGCAATTGCTGAATTGCTCTGAGCTGCCAATGCAGTGACAGTGCTAAGTGGTGACATGGCACCCAACAGCGCTGCAAAATACAAATTTGCTCTTTTGTTCATAGGACTAATATATGTTTTTGGTTTATTTCATTTATTATCATCAGCTACTTCTTCTGGAGTAGTCTTATATATGATTGTTAGCTATTTATCTTTAGCTTTGTTGTTGTCTTTAGAAAGAGGGGGCGCCATCGGTTGGCGCACCCCCTCGTAATTCATATCATTACCCCCTTACAAGGAAGTAACTTTGAACTCAGATTTGCTGCAAACTACAATTTGCCCCTTTGTGTCATAGGTCATTTTAAATTGTTCTCATATAGGTGTAGTAATATTTGCATTTTTTGTCATCAAGCTAAAAGCTAGAATGCAGCGGATAATGTTGATATATGGGCACCTATTCGCGCCGCCTAAGACGATGCAGATGCCGCTAGTCGTGATAGGTTTTATATTGTAAGCAACTTCTGTCGAGCTATCAGACACGCTCCGATGACACCGGCCTGGTCTTTCAGCTCAGAAGTGACGATTTGTGAATCTTCGTTCATGACATTGAGCGAATACTTCTTGATTCCCATGTTCACTGGCAGGGTGAGATAATCGCCTGTGACAGACATTTCTCCGCCGATGACCAGCATCTCTGGGTTGAATATATTGATGATGCCTGCCAGTTGCTTGCCCAACTCATCTGCGATGTGTTGCAGGGTGGCGAGGCTCAGTACATCTTCCTTAGCGATGGCATCCATGATGTCTTCCAGCGTAAGCTCCTCTTTCTTCTTGAGTACCTTGTCCGAGAGAATGGATGGCTTGCCTGCCAGGATATTCTCCGTTAGTTTTCTCTTGAGTGCTCTGCCCGATACTTCTGTCTCCACGCAGCCAATCTTGCCGCAGTGGCAGATGATGTTGTTGTTGTAGGCGGTCATGTGACCGAACTCTCCAGAATATCCCGACTTGCCGTAGTACAGCTTGCCGTCGATGATGATTCCGATGCCCAAACCCCAGCATATGTTGACGAAGATGACATCTTTCTTACCTTTACAGCATCCTTTGATAAACTCTCCGTAGGTCATACTGCGGGAATCGTTCTCGATGCAGGTTGGAAGTTCCAACAGCTCTGTGAGCTTCTCAGCCAGAGGTTCTTCCAGGAAATTGAACATATTGTAAGCTCTTCCTTCCATAGGTCTCACTCGTTCGGCTACGTTCACGCAAACTTCCAGGATTTCTTCTCTTTTAATAGGTAGATTGTCGATAAAGACATTAATAATCTTTCCCATCTCGGCAAGGCTCTCAGGCGTATTCTCATACACATAAGGAACTTTCTGCTTCTCTGTGATCAGATTGCCACAGAAGTCGCTCACTGCCAAAGCGAGGCAGTCCATTTCCGGGTTCACACCAACAAAGTAACCTGCGGTAGGTTCCAGGTCGTAAACCATCGGGATTCGGCCAGCGGAATCGGCTTTCTTTCCGATCTCCCTGACAAGTCCCTGTCCCATCAGTTCATTCAGAGCGTTCGTCGTTGTCGGGAGGCTCACCCCTATACCCTTTGATAATTCAGGTATGGTAGAAGCACCCTTTGCTATGAACTGCTCTAGTAGTCGTCTAGGAACAGAAGGTTTTCGGTTGATGTTCTTAATATATTTTATTATGTCTTTAGCCATAACTAAAATTTTTTTGTTGCAAAGATAGTCTTTTTTAAGTTTGGTACAATGATTTGCGAGTTAATAAAACTTAATTGGGGCTATTTTTTTGCAAATTTCCTCTTCGGAGCTTCGTGATTTAGTATTATACCTATTTATATATAGAGACATAAGAGTGATTTTATCTGCAATCATTTCAGCAACAGATAAACCCTATGTAGCCATAACTGATTGATATAATGGTAAAAGCGACACTTATTAATGGCCGCTTCTTGTCAATAAACTAAAAAAATAAAAGCCTTTTAGATTTATTAACCTAAAAATGATGGAACTAATTAATAAAAGACGTATCTTTGCAAAATAAAATATTTTATTAAGTATTCAACTAAAAATAAAAGATATTATTATCGAGGTTTCTAACTAACATTAATATATATCTACTTTGCCTTCCAGCCAGCAAAAAAGCTGGGAGGCAATCATTGCAACTAACACAATATTCAACTTTATATGAAGAAAATCAACAAATTCTTAGGTTCGTTGGCAGCTTGCGCAGCGATGTTGGGGGGAGTCTCAACTCAGGCAGTAGCTGCAGATATTAATATTATCCCTGTGCCTGTGAAAACACAGGTGCAGAAGGGTGAGTTTGTATTGCCTCAAAAGGTAGTGATCTCTTATCAGACTGCGGATGGCAAGAACATCGCAGAGTATATGGCTGATAAGCTGAAGGCATCTACCGGCTATGATGTAACCGTAGGCGGAAAGAAGGGAAATATCTCTATCCAGATTTCTCATTCCATGAAGATGGCTGAGGAAGGCTATCGCCTTACTGTTACCAGCAAGGGCGTAGTAATCAAGGCGAAGACCGGAAAGGGTGCTTTCTATGGTATGCAGAGCTTCATGCAGCTCCTGCCTGCACAGGTGGAGAGCGCTACCAAGGTGAGCGGCGTGAAGTGGGTGGCTCAGTGCTGTGACATCCAGGATGCGCCTCGCTTCGGCTACCGTGGCTTCCATCTCGATCCATGCCGTCACTTCATCACCGTAGAAAACGTGAAGAAGCAGCTCGACATCATGTCTATGTTTAAGGTAAACACCATGCACTTCCACCTCACTGAGGACCAGGGATGGCGTATCGAAATCAAGAAATATCCAGAGCTGACTTCCATCGGCGGCTATCGCCTCCAGGGTGACGGCTCTACCTATGGCGGTTTCTATACACAGGAGGAAATCAAGGACATCGTGGATTATGCAGCCAAGCGCTACATCACCGTGATTCCTGAAATCGACCTTCCTGGTCACATGATGGCAGCAATCGCTGCTTATCCATCTCTCTCCTGCAAGGGCGAGCAGTGGACTCCTAGAATGGTTTGGGGTGTTGAGGATATCGTGATGTGTCCGGGTAAGGAAGATATGTTCAACTTCCTGGAGGATATCGTTCGCGAGGTAGTGCCTCTCTTCCCTGGCAAATATTTCCACATCGGTGGCGATGAGTGCCCTAAGACCAGCTGGAAGAACTGTCCTACCTGCCAGAAGCGCATCGAGGCTGAAGGCTTGCAGGCTGACGGCAAGCACTCTGCTGAGGAAAGACTTCAGAGCTACGTGATCAAGCGCATGGAAAAGATGCTGGCTAAGTACGGCAGAA
>OGNT01000467.1_pt1 | contig 17927 bp, 14 predicted proteins | sample 1573521 | NCBI WGS metagenome assembly OGNT01 (sample SAMEA2581922, study PRJEB24529) | metagenome | biome: Human gut stool | place: China | collected 2011
CTTCATTCATAGATGATGATTGGAACAGCCGGTTCGTGAGAATCGGCTGTTTTTTTGTTTCGTTTGTTTGCATATCAACGGCGGTAATATGTTACTTTTGCCCTAAAACCGAAGATAGGCTGCACCTCAGCATAAAAAATGGACAAGTTCATTTTATTTTGCATTCGGTTTGTACTATCTTTGCGAGAAATAGCTGAGATGGTAGGAACTGTCTTTGCAAAGATTAGTCTATATATGGAACAAAGCAAGAAATTTATCTCTCCGGGGGCATGGTTCTCCATGACTTATCCGGCAGACTGGAATGAATTCGAGGACGGGGAAGGCTCTTTCCTTTTTTATAACCCCAATGAGTGGACCGGTAATTTTCGCATTTCGGCTTTCAAAGGGAATGCTACATATGGCAAGGACTCCGTGAAGCAAGAGTTACGGGAAAACTCCTCTGCCATTCCGGTTAGGATAGGCCGGATGGAATGTGCATATAGTAAGGAGATGTTCGAGGAAGAAGGTGCGTACTATACTTCTCATTTATGGATAACGGGTGCGGATGAAGTTGCCTTTGAATGTTCGTTTACGGTGAAGAAAGGAGAGCCGGTTGCAGAAGCGGAGAAGATTATCGCTTCGCTGGAAACGCGGAAGGATGGAGTGAAGTATCCAGCGGAGATAATTCCGGTGCGCCTTTCGGAAATCTACCAGATTAATGAAGCATACGAGTGGGTGGATACTACTATAAAGGAATTGTTGAAGAAGGATTTCCAGGGAGCCGAGGAAGACATTGCCAAGATGCAGCAGATGATGGAAGAAAGCAACATCAGCCCTAAAAAGAAAGATGCGTGGCTGGCTTTTGGCATTGTGCTTTGTGTTATTTTCGCCAATGAAGTGGACGGTATGGAATGGCGTACCTTGGTGGACGGAAACCGGGAAGCGCCCATATTGCTGAACACGTCTACCGGTGAATGGATAGACCCCATGAAGCTGGTTTGGAGCAAAGTAAAGGCAGGAGGTAAAGTGAATCTGCCGGAGATATACAGCTCCTTGTTCTAAGGTCCGGTCATCTCGGTACTGTGATTTTCAACTTTCAATTTTCATTTTTCAACTATTAAAGCATTGGCAGCAGTAAATTCAATTCTTCAGGTGGAAAACTTGACCAAGTCGTTCGGTGACTTGGTACTATTCGAAAATATTTCTTTGGGCTTGTCCGAGGGACAGCGTGTCGGGTTGATAGCCAAGAACGGCAGTGGCAAGACGACATTGCTCAATATCCTTTCCGGCAAGGAAGGGTATGACAATGGCACCATTTCCTTCCGTCGTGATTTGCGTGTGGGTTATCTGGAACAAGACCCGCAATATCCCGAAGAGCTGACCGTGCTCGAAGCGTGCTTCCATCATGGCAACAGTACTGTCGAGTTAATCAAGGAATATGAACGTTGCATGGAAACGGAGGGGCATCCCGGCTTGGACGAAATTCTGGTGCGTATGGACCATGAAAAGGCTTGGGAGTACGAACAGAAGGCAAAGCAGATTCTATCCCAACTCAAGATACGTGATTTCAGTCAGCACGTAAAATACCTGTCCGGTGGGCAGTTGAAGCGTGTGGCACTTGCCAATACTCTTATCACTGAACCCGATTTGCTGATACTGGACGAGCCTACCAACCACCTCGACCTCGATATGACGGAGTGGCTGGAGGAATATCTCCGCCGGAATAACCTCAGCTTGTTGATGGTGACACACGACCGTTATTTCCTCGACCGTGTATGCTCCGAAATCGTAGAGATAGACAACCGGCAGATTTATCAGTATAAAGGCAATTACAGTTATTATCTGGAGAAGCGCCAAGAGCGTATCGAGGCCAAGACTGTGGAGATAGAACGTGCCAATAACCTCTACCGCACAGAGCTGGAATGGATGCGCCGCATGCCGCAAGCCCGCGGGCACAAGGCACGCTATCGGGAGGATGCCTTTTACGAGTTGGAGAAGGTGGCTAAGCAGCGTTTCAACAACGACAATGTAAAGCTGGACGTTAAGGCTTCTTATATAGGCAGTAAGATATTCGAGGCAGACCATCTGTACAAATCCTTTGGTGACTTGAAGATTCTGGATGATTTCTCCTACATCTTCTCCCGTTACGAAAAAATGGGTATCGTTGGGAACAATGGTACGGGCAAGTCGACCTTCATCAAGATACTGATGGGGTTGGAGCAGGCAGACAGCGGCACGCTGGATATTGGCGAGACAGTCCGTTTCGGTTACTACTCGCAGGACGGCTTGCAGTTTGACGAACAGATGAAAGTGATTGATGTAGTGCAGGACATTGCCGAAGTCATAGAACTGGGCAACGGCAAGAAGCTGACGGCATCGCAATTCCTGCAACATTTCCTGTTTACTCCCGAGACACAGCACAGCTATGTCTACAAGCTGAGTGGGGGAGAACGCCGCCGCCTCTATCTGTGTACGGTCCTGATGCGCAATCCCAACTTCCTGGTGCTGGATGAGCCGACCAATGACCTCGATATTGTGACGCTGAATGTGCTGGAAGAGTATTTGCAGAATTTCAAAGGATGCGTGATTGTGGTGAGCCACGACCGTTATTTCATGGACAAAGTGGTAGACCATCTGTTAGTGTTCAACGGACAAGGGGACATCCGCGACTTTCCCGGCAACTATACACAATATCGCGACTGGAAAGATGCGAAAGTCCATCAGGAAAAGGAGAAAGAGAAAGAAGCCGCCAAGGCTCAGGAGGACAAGACGGCGAAGGTGCGTCTGAACGAAAAGCGGCGCATGTCTTTTAAGGAAAAACGCGAGTTTGAACAATTGGAGCAGGAGATAGCCGACCTGGAAACCGAAAAGAATGCAATTGAAGAGGCTTTGTGCAGCGGTACTTTGTCTGTGGACGAACTGACGGAGAAGTCGAAACGTTTGCCGGAATTGTCGGACTTGATTGACGAAAAAACATTGCGCTGGCTGGAGCTGAGTGAGATAGAATCGAACTGAAGTTCGAAATTGAAAATTAAGAATTAAAAATTAGAACTGAGAAAGTGGGAAATCTGACGAATTATCATAGCCATAGCCTTTATTGTGACGGGCGTGCCGGCATGGAGGACTTTGTGCGTTTTGCATTGAGTGAAGGTTTTACATCTTATGGCTTTTCATCGCATGCTCCATTGCCTTTTTCTACGGCATGGACTATGGAGTGGGATATCATGGACGACTATCTATCTGAATTCCATCGTCTGAAGGAGAAGTATGCCGGACGTATCGAACTGTATATCGGTCTGGAGATTGATTATCTGAATGAAGCGAGTAATCCGTCCATCGCCCGTTTCAGGGAGTTGCCGTTGGACTACCGTATTGGTTCTGTACATCTTCTCTACAATGACAAAGGGGAAGTGGTGGATGTAGATGTACCTGCGGATACCTTTAAGACCATTGTAGACGGACATTTCTGCGGTGACTTGGAGCATGTGGTCCGTCTCTATTATGGTAGGTTGACGAGGATGCTCGAGCTGGGTGGTTTTGATATTGTGGGCCATGCCGATAAGATGCACTACAATGCAGCATGCTATCGCCCGGGATTGCTGGACGAGCCTTGGTATGATGAGCTGGTTAGGGCGTATTTCGCAGATATTGCCCGTCGCGGCTATCAGGTAGAGGTCAATACCAAAGCCTATCATGACTTGGGCACTTTCTATCCCAATGAGCGGTATTTCTCCTACCTGCATGATTTGGGTGTACGTGTGCAGGTAAACAGTGATTCACACTATCCGGAACGGATAAGCAACGGACGTCCCGAAGCTTTGTGTGCCTTGAGGAAAGCTGGATATGAATCGGTGATGGAACTACACGGAGGAGAATGGAAAGAGATGCCTATCGTGTTTTGAGTGAATAGGATACAGAAACTCCTGACTTGCCTTTTTGTAAAGGTAGTCAGGAGTTTTTTCTTTCTATTATGAACTATTCTGTTTTCAGTAAAAAGTCGTCAATCGCCTTTTTGTAGGTAGCCTTATCGGCTGCTCCGCGGAAGAGCTGAGGCTCTCCATTCATAGGGATGAATACAAAAAGAGGGATGCTTGTTGCATTGAACAACGCTGCCAGTTCCTTTTCCTTATCCACATTGACTTTGTAGACAACGATTTTATCGGCATACTCTTTGGCCAGTTCCTTCATAATGGGAGTCACCATGCGGCAAGGTCCGCACCAGTCGGCATATAAGTCTATGATGGCAGGCTTGTTTCCCTTGTATTTCCAGTCCTGGGATTTCTCATAGTCGAACACATCCTTGATGAACATGGCTTTGTTCATGACGATAACTTCTCCGTTTGTTTGAGCATAGGCCAGCATGCAAGAAAACACGAGGGCAACCATTGCTATAATCTTCTTCATTTCTTCTTGTTAAGAGTTTTGTTCTATAACGGCTTTCAAATCCTTACCGCTGATGACACCCGAATGGCGCCATACGGCTTCACCTTTCTTAAATACGATAAATGTCGGTACTGCTTGTATGCGGTAGCGGGCAGCAAGCTCTTCGTGCTGGTCTACATCTATTTTGGCGATACGGGCAGCATCTCCTATTTCGTTTTTGAGTTCCTCCAGTACCGGATGCATGGCCTTGCACGGGCCACACCAGGTTGCAAAGAAATCAACTAAAACGGGCTTTTCTGATTGTATCAATTCTTCAAACTTTTCCATAATTTTTTCCTTTCTGTTTTTATTTATTTGTAATGATAACAAAATAGGAGGAGGATTTGTTCGCTAAATCATTATTTAATCGTCATCTCTTCAATGAGATGCGAAGCTCCCGCGTATTTGTCGATGATGAACAAGGTGTAGCGGATGTCTACACATGCTGCTCGTTGGGAGGACGGACGGAAGGCAATGTCGCCAGTCAGACCTTCGTAATTGCGGTCAAAGCCGGTACCTATCAGTTCTCCTTTGGCATTGAACACTGGGCTGCCGGAGTTTCCACCGGTATTGTCTGTGTTGACAATGAAGCAGATGGGCATTTCGCCGTTCGGCATGGCATAACGTCCGAAATCCTTTGCCTGGTACAGCTGTTTCAGTTTGGCGGGGACTACAAACTCCCAATTGTCGGGATCTTCCTTCTCCATAGCTCCTTTCAGAGTGGTGTAGTAATCATATTTCACACCGTCTGCCGGAGCGTAGGGGAGCACTTGACCGTAGGTCAGGCGCAAGGTGGAGTTGGCATCCGGATAGATGGGCTGACCATTGGCAAGTTTCATGTCCATCATGCCCTTTACCCATACCTTGTGGGCGGCATTGTAGTTTTTATTGGCATCCATCATGGCAATGGAGGTCTGAAGCAGGCCGTCCGTGATGGAATATTTCAGCAAGACCATCCAGTCTGTATTAATCTTGTAGAGGCTGGGCTTGCGGATGAACTTGGCAAAGTTCTCCTTGTTGCCGAAGATGGAATGTTCAAAGCAGGCGTCGATGAAAGCGTCGCTGTTGCCCTTGAAACGCTTGTCTATGATTTGGAAAATACCGATGCGTTGTTCGGCAGGGATATACTTCATGTAGATTTTCAGCATTTCCTTGCCAACAATACGTTCCACTTCGGGGAAGGGGACAGAGGCAAAGTAGCGGTCGGCTGCCTTCTGAAGGCTGTCTTTAGCTGCTGCAATCTGTTTCTTGTCCTTGTTCTTCAAGGCAGATACCAGTCCTGCGGTGCTGGGGATACGCATGAAATCGAGTCCCGTCACCAGTGCTTCCTGAATGGCTTGCTGGTGGTAGAGGGCTGGACGGCGTTGCTTTACGATGGCGCGTATCTGGTCGAATGCTTGCTGATAGCTATTGTCGTTCAGCGAGCGTCCGCGTGCCAGGAGTGCCTCTTGCTGTGCACGTTTAGTGTCCAATACTTTCAGACGGACGAGACCTTCGTTCATACCGATGGCATTTTTCCAGTAGTTGGCAGAAGATGCATACTTGCTGGCATAGTGGATGCGTACGGCATCGTCTTGCAACATTTGTTTCATCAGAGCTTTCTGGCGGACATCGCGCACGTGGTGGCGCATGAAGTTGGTGGTTTGCATACGCTCTTCCACCTCGTCGGAAATCATGTAGCGCCAGTTGCGTCCGGGGAATCCCATGACGAAGGTAAAGTCGCCCTTGCGATAGCCGTCAAGGCTGATGGTGAGATGTTTCTTCACTTTTAGGGGAACGTTGTCTTTGCTGTAAGCGGCGGGTTTCCCGTCTTTGTCGGCATAGATGCGGAAGATGGAGAAATCTCCCGTGTGGCGGGGCCACATCCAGTTGTCGGTGTCTGCACCGAACTTGCCGATGGAGGAGGGGGGAGCGCCTACCATGCGGATGTCGCTATAGGTGGTCTTTACGAACAGATAGTATCTGTTTCCACCGTAGAAGGCTTTCAGTTCCAGTTTGCGGCCGGGTGTCAGGGCGATGCCTTCGGACTTGGCGAAGCGGTCGGCTACTGTTTTCAGGTATTTGGGAGACAGATAATTGGTGCCGTTCGGGTCGTCGTCGGTTTTCAGTTGTTCGTTTACGTAGTCTGTCACGTCCAGTATCCGGTCGATGTAGGTGACGGTGAGTCCCTTGCAGGGAAGCTCCTCTTCGCGGGACATAGCCCAGAAACCGTCGGTCAGGTAGTCGTGTTCCACCGAGCTGTGTTGTTGTATGGCGCCATAGCCGCAGTGGTGGTTGGTCAGTACCAGGCCTTCGGCAGAGATGACTTCGCCGGTACAGCCACCGCCGAAATGCACCACGGCATCCTTCAGGGCAATGCCGTCGGGATTGTAGATTTGGTTGGCGGGGATGCCCTGACCGATTCTTACCGGACCGCGCGCATCCACATACCTTCGTCGGCGTGTGCGGCAAGGACAGAAGATGTAATGAATAATGATAATAGGATCCTTTTCATGGTGATGTGCGTTAGAAGAGCATCTGAGAGGGGGGCTATTCAGTATACGACTGAATAGGGTTAAGTATACGACTGAATGGCATTCACTATACGACTGAATGCCATTCAGTATGGGAGGTAATCTCTCAGAGGCTTTAATTTATTCTATAATGTTCATTTCTTTTATCAGATGACTGCAATTGCCCAGTTTGTCGAGGATGAAGAGCACGTAGCGTATATCCAGTGCAATGCAACGCTGCAGGTCATTGTTGAAGTTGATGTCACCGCTCAGAGATTCCCAGTTGCCGTCGAAAGCAGTACCGATGAGCTGTCCTTCGCCATTGATGACGGGGCTGCCCGAGTTGCCGCCGGTGATGTCGTTCGTCGTGAGGAAGCAAACCGGCATGGTGCCGTCTGCCATGGCGTAGCGTCCGAAGTCTTTCTTTTGAATCAGTTCTTTCAGCTTGGCGGGTACCACGAATTCACGGTCTTCGGGATTCTCTTTTTCAAGGATACCGTCGGTAGTGGTATAGTAGTCGTAGTGTACGGCATCGCGTGGGCTGTATGATTTTACATTACCATAGGTCAGACGCATGGTGAAGTTGGCATCCGGATAGGAGGGGACGGGCTGTTTCATTTCACCCAAGCCACGGATGTAGGCCTTGTGGAGCAGTTCCATTCCGCTTTCCAGTTCCATGTATTGCTTTCCGAGTTCCTGCAGCTTTTCGTTCTTGGAGCGCGAGTAAGCCGTAGCAGGGTCTTTCTCGATGGCTTTCACGGTGGGCTTTGCCAGGAATTTATCCAGGTTCTTGCGGTTGGAGAGGATGGAGTTGTCGTAAATGTTGTCTACGTATGCGTTGTAGTCGCCCTTGAACTCTCCGTTGATGGTTTGGTAGAAGGAGGGCAGCTCGTCGGCGTTCAGTGCCTTGGCAAGGGCGGGCAGGATGGCTTTGGCTACGGCGCGGTCCACTTCGTGGTCGTAGTCTTTATTGTGGATACCATCGTATGCATTTTCCAACTGCTTCTTCGAAGCTTGCAGCAATGAGTCGTTCTTCTCTTCGAGCGCTTTCTTTATGTTATCCATAATAAGGTAGGTACTGCCGAATTCGATAGCACCGCGCAATGCTTCGTTGGTATAGTAGAGCTGGCGCAGCGTGGGGGTGCTTTTCTCGATGATGGCATCAATTTTCTCTACCACACCCTCGTATTCGGGTTTTCCTTGGGCAAAGGCGGCATACTTTTTCTCGATTTCGGCTTTGGCGCCCAACACGTCATTGTCGATGATTGCCTTGTTCATACCGATGGAGTTCTTCCAGTAGTTACTGCTTCCGGCAAACTTGCTGGCATACTGGATGCGGGTCTTGTCACTGGCATCCATATACTTGCGCAGCACTTCGAGGCGTACGCCGCGCATATCAATCATTGCCTGATTCACGGCGTTCATGCGTTGCTTCACTTCGCTCTGGGTGAGGTAACGTTCTGTGCTGCCGGGGAAGCCCATAATCATGGCGTAGTCACCTTCGTTCAGACCTTTGATGGAGATGGGCAGGAACTTCGGGGTTTTCAGGGGTACGTTGCTTTCACTGTATTCAGCCGGCTCTCCGTTGGCATCGGCATAGATACGGAACATGGAGAAGTCGCCCGTGTGGCGCGGCCACATCCAGTTGTCGGTCTCACCGCCAAACTTACCTACCGAGGAGGGAGGAGCGGCAACCATACGCACGTCGCTGTATACCTTATAATAGAACATATAGAATTTGTTTCCTGCATAGAAGGGGAGTGCGCGCACTTCAATGCCCGGTTTACCCTTCAAATCGCTCTTCTCCAGTTCCTCTTTTGCCAGTTTGTTGAGGAACGGGGAAGTCAGTGCATCGATTTCCGTCACTTCGCCTGCCTTTATTTTAGCGTTGACAAGGTCGGTGATGTCTACAATGCGGTGCACGAAACGGAATTTCAATCCCGGGGTGGGCAGTTCTTCACTGCGGTTCATGGCCCAGAAACCATCTGTCAGATAATCGTGTTCCACGCTGCTGTGCTGCTGTATGGCACCGTATCCGCAATGGTGATTGGTCAGAATCAGTCCTTCCGGAGAGATGATTTCGCCGGTACAGCCACCGCCAAAGATACCTACAGCATCTTTCAGTGACACGCCGTTGGGATTATAAAGGTCGTCAGCCTCCAGCTTCAGTCCTTGCTTTTTCATCATGTCGATGGAGTTCTGCTGCTTCATCAGTTGCAACAACCACATTCCTTCGTCTGCACGCGCAGAGCAGACTGTCAGTGCGGCAATGGCCGCAAGCAAACCTTTCTTAAATGTAATCTTCATATAATCAATTATTAAGTAATGTCTTTGAATTTCATTGTTATCGCTTGTGGGCTTATGGCTTGATGGCATTGTTTCTTATTGCTTCCATAATGTTTGCAGGCGGACGCTGGTTCATCAGTTCGTTCTTCATAAAGTCCATGTATGGGGCTGCGTGACTGAAGAACTTATGATATCCTGCACAAAGGTAATTCAGTCCCGGCTCCCCGTCGGCTGTACATGCAAAACGGTTCTTTGGGCATTCGCCGTTGCAGGCAAACAGCCATTCACACTCCCTGCATTGGGTGGGGAGCGATTGTTGCTTCATCAGTCCGAAGGCTTGTTGCCGTTCTCCGTACATCATCTCCACCAGTGTATTCTGATGGATGTTGCCCAGTTTATATTCGGGGAAAACAAAATGGTCGCAGGTATATACGTCTCCGTTGAACTCCATGACGCCTGCATGGCCGCAAGTCTTTGCCATGGAACATACACCCGGTTGTTCGCCTATCCAGTTGGCAAGGGTAGAGTCGAATAACTGTATGTAGTAAGTACCCACGTCCTGCTTTACCCATTCGTCGAACAAGGCGCATAGGAAGTCTCCCCATTGTTCCGGCGTGACGGAGAAGTCTGCCAGCTGCGTGCTCTTTTCTTTGTCTGCCAGGGAGGCAAGATGGCGTCCGTCCCCATGAGGGGCAATGCGCTCCACGATGGGGGCAAACTGGATGTAATGGCATCCTATCTCCTTGAAAAAATTATAGAAGTCCAGCGGATAGTCGGCGTTGTAGTCATTGACCACTGCCATTCCGTTCCATTCCACACCGTGCTTTTTCAGCAGGTTGATGCCCTGCATCACCTTGACGAAAGAGGGCTTGCCCTGCTTGTTCTTCCGGTATTCGTCATGGAACTCCTGAGGCCCGTCTATGGAGACACCCACCAGCCAGTTGTTTTCTTTGAAAAACCGGCACCATTCATCGGTCAGCAACGTGCCGTTGGTCTGTATGCAGTTGTCTATGGTCCGTCCGTTGGCATATTTCTTTTGCAGCTCCATGGCACGTTTGTAGAAAGAGAGCGGACGCATCAGCGTCTCTCCGCCATGCCAGGTGAACAGAACCTGGGGCATGGTCTGCGAGTTGATGTACTCCTCGATGAACTTTTCCAGCAGTTCCTCGCTCATCACATGCTTGGGGTTGTCTCTATATAGTTTGGATTTCTCCAGATAATAGCAATAATCGCATGCCAGATTGCATACCGCACCTACCGGTTTCAGCATTACATAGAGCGGTTTGGCAAAAGGTGCATAGGTTGACATGTATATTTTCTCTATTTTTATGATTTATAATTGTGCAAAAATACGTAAACCGAATGAAAAATCCTTTCTTTCTATTCGGTTTATAAGGAATATTAATACCTTTGCTGGGTGTAATTCAAAAATCGTTTCTTGCATGATTAGAATGAGTGTGAACCGCATTTTACCCTTTTTGCTCCTGCTTGTGCTCTTTACTTCTTGCAACCGCAAGTATAAGATAGAGGGCAGTTCCTCGGTAACCAGCCTTGACGGAAAGATGTTGTTCCTCAAGACGCTTCGGGACGGGCAATGGGTGAACGTCGACTCGGCAGAGGTTATCCATGGGCATTTCAAGATGAAAGGCCGGACCGATTCCGTGATGATGGTGACTCTTTATATGGACCACGAGGGCATTATGCCTTTGGTGCTGGAAGACGGCAAAATCGTGGTTTCCATCTCCAATACTCAGTTGATTGCCAAAGGGACTCCTTTGAATGACAAACTGTACGAGTTCATAGACAAGCGCAATTCCCTGGAAGTGAAGATAGAGGAGCTGGAACGGAAAGAGGCGCGTATGGTGCTGGACGGTGCCAATCTGGATGACGTGCATGGGCAGTTGGCAAAGGAAGGCGAAGCACTTGTGAAGGAGATGAACGACTACGTCCGGCAGTTCATTGTAGATAACTTTGAGAATGTGCTGGGCCCCAGTGTATTCATGATGATGTGCAGCACACTGCCCTATCCGGTGATGACTCCGCAGATTGAGGACATCATGAGAACTGCTCCCTTGTCTTTTAAAGAGAATACTTTGGTGAAAGATTTCCTTACAAAGGCGAAGGAGAACATGCAGCTGATTGAAGAGCAGAAGCGCATGAAGCAAAATGCTTCTGTAGGAGGACAGAAATAAACAGGAATGAGTTGATAATGACAAACGGGAATGCCTGAATATCCTATCAAGATATTCAGGCATTCCCGTTTGTCATTATGTCTTTATCTGTCCTGGTCTTCGTTCTTCACCATCCCTTTATACTTTTCCGGCAATGCACTCTCCACCGCCGCATAAGCCTCGTTCATGCTTGCCTTGATGTTTTCTGCCCCTTTCCCTTTGGGAGGAATAGGTTCATGGATGGTCAGTATCATCCGGTGGCGGTGTATCCACTTTCCGGTGCGTGGAAGAATCTCGAACGAGCCGTCTATAGTGACGGGCACCACTTCCAGTTGCAGTTCATCTGCCAACTGGAAAGCACCTCTCTTGAAGTACCCCATGTGTCCCGTGAAGGTACGTGCCCCTTCGGGAAATACTACCAGTGATACGCCGTCTTTCAAAGATGATTCTGCCTGCCGCATGGTGGCAAGCACCTTCTTGGGACTGGAACGGTCGACGAAGATATGTCCTGCGCTTTCGCATGCCTTACCGACAAACGGGATTTTGCGCAGGCTCTTCTTCATCATCCATTTGAAGTTCCGTCCCAGGAATCCGTATATCAAGAATATGTCGAAGGCACCTTGGTGATTGGGCACAAACACGTAGGAAGTACGTTTGTGTATTTTCTCCCTTCCATGCACCTCCACCGGAATAAGCAGTATATAGCAGATGAGCTGTGACCAGATTTTACCGGGATAGTACCCCCAGGTATGCGCCCCCCCTATCAGCGAACCGATAATGGTGACCAATGCTGTAAGGATAGTCAGTACCAATAAAATGGGCAACGCAAAGCAAACCTGATAAATAATATAAAGTATCTTCATAGGTGTCGGATTTTTTATTGCTACAAAGATATACCTTTTTCTTATTTCGTCACTCTTTCTCTCTTACTAATTTTAGTACTGTAATTTCCGGCCATGCCCCGAACCGGAACGGCAGTCCTACATAGCCGATGCCAATATTTACGTACAAAGCCCTCTTGCCTTCGTAGTACATTCCTCTCCATTCCGGATAGATAAGTTCGGCAAGGGAATGTCCGAACAAGATGCCTTGCATGGCGTGGGTGTGTCCTGCAAGCATCAGTGAAATATCCGATTGGGGCAGTACCTCGCGCCTCCAGTGGGTAGGGTTATGGCTGAGCAATATTTGGAACATTCCCTCCGTGCCCTGCATGGCTTGCGGCAAGTCTGCAAATTGGGAGAAAGGAGGCTCCCCGTCGTTTTCCACACCGATGAGGGCTATGCTGTCACCTTTGTGATGAAGGATGTCATGCTCATTGTTCAGCAGTTTCCATCCCATTGCTTTCTGCTGCCGGATTAAATAGTCCAGATTGGCGATTTCTGCTTTCGGGCTTTGCCAGTGATAGTATGAGCCATAGTCATGGTTGCCGAGGATGGAGTATACTCCGTCCGGTGCATATAGTTGGGAGAGTATTTCTTGGAAACCATCCAGTTCGTGGCTCTGCTGGTTCACGAGGTCACCGGTGAAGACAATCAGGTCCGGCTTCTGTCCGTTGACTAAATCGACCAACTGTTTGATGGGTTCCGGATTGCCTTGCCAACTGCCGATGTGTATGTCCGATATTTGCACGATGCGGTAGCCGTCGAAACCTTCCGGAATATTGGCAGAACGGTATTCCACTTCTTTTGTATCGAAACGGGTGATGCCTGCAAAAGTTCCGTAGAGGATATTGAAGAAGCTGACGACAGCCAAAACCAGTCCTATAGCGGTGAACGGGCTGCGGGGACAACGACGGATGATGAAGTGTGCCAGTACTCCCACCAGCGAGCAAAGCATGAATATGGTTTTTGGAAAGACAAACAGCATGATGGTAATTGCCAGTCTGCCTATAGCCTGCGTATGGTTTGACATCGCATTGTCACCCGTAAGGAACATGAAGTAAACATAGCCTGCCGCCAGCAATAAGGTGGGAAGCCAATAGAGGCTGCGTAGAAATGTCTTTCTGGTTTTTCTTACTACATAAACCAAGTAAATGTAAAGGTCGGGGATGAGAAGGAAAAGGATGAAAACAAGAGTTACTCGGTGCATATATCTTTCAATTCTTCAATGTTCTTTTTAATATTGTCCAGATGTTTATAAATCACTTTTTTGTAGAGAATATAGATAATCAACGCATCAAACACTACAAAGAGGGTAATCAGTATGGCTTGCACGCCAACGGACATCAGATGATATTCCATCACCCAATAACGTATACAATCTGTGATAAGTTCAGGTGTCTCATCGCTAAAATACATCTCCATAATAACTTCTATTCCTTTTTTATGAAGCTGCTTTACCATATTTTTAAACTCATATGTGTAATCATTTTTGTATGATGCACACGAAGTAAAAGAAGCTTTCGGTGCAAAATGGAGTGCATTGCAATATCCCCAGTAATTAAGCGGACGTCCCTGCTCTGCCATTTTATACATTCCTGATGGTTTTTCATTTTCATCATAATCCGGAAAGCGTCCGGCTTCATCATATTCATAAGCCGGCATAAGTTCAACCGCCGTAATTCCAAGTTCTTTAAGATAATCTGCTTTCTGGATAATACCGTCAAAAGTCCCTTTATGTTTTACCATTGATGTTCTGCTTTTAGTATATCCACGGACATGAATTTTGTAAAAAATACTGTCTTCATATGGAGTCTGAAGAGGCATATCACCTTCCCAGTCAAATTCATCAAGCACAATTCTGCTCAGATATCTGGCATTATCCTGTATTTTATTAAATTCACTGCAGCATGTAACTGTCTTTGCATACAAATCCGGTATCATTTTTCCATCTAACTCATAACAGTACATTGCTTTATCAAGATTTTCACCGGAAATATTACATGAAAACACATCGCCTGTCTTGTATGTTTCATCTAACTCTACTCTGCATTTCAGATTTTTTCTTCCGTCAAATATCAGCAGTGTTATATTATCAGAAACACCTGCAAATGCAAAATTATATGACATACTTCCGGTTTTTTGTGCTCCACGCTGTGCCGGATTGCCTTTTTTTATATTTATCATTCTTTTCCACCCTTCAGACTGTATAAATTTTTCATCGCAGCTTTGTCGAGCTTATAATATCTCATTGCAAATAAAGTTATAAGCCAGCCAATAATAGGTATTATACAATAAAAGAAAATTGTCATCCATTTTAATGGCTGCGTAAGTTCGTCGCCAACCTGTGGAAACACTTTTGAATAACCTATAAGTGAAAGTGATATTCCCACAAAAAATGTTCCCAGTGCCGAAAATGATTTGTCAATAAATGAAAATAAAGCTCCCATGATTCCCGGAACAAAATGTCCGCTTATTGTATATTCATAATCAGTACAGTCAGCTATCATAGGCACAACCATATTGTTTGTTATTGATTTTACACCATTGAGCAGTGCAAATACTGTCAAAAATACTATCGTTATAAGATTAATATTCGTAACTGATACTTTTGTAAGGTCGCAAAAAATCATCATAATCATCAATACAGACTGGAATATAATTGCAAACCATGTCGCTCCTGTCATTGCTTTTTTCTGTCCATATTTCTGTGCATATTTAATTCCTATATAAATAATTCCAAGATTAGGTATTCCAACTATTATGCCAATAATTCCAGCAAGAGGATAATTTTTCATAAGTATGCCGTATAGCATGACAATAACTGTAGAATTGCCGTAAACCATAGCAGCGAACTTATCTGACGCAGCCGCAATTATAAGCATTCTTATAGGTTTATTATGCTTTAAAATCGAAGCATAATCGCGGAATTTAATATTCTGGGGCTTATCACCCGAATTATTATTTTCAAGATTAAAAAATTCTTTTCTATCTTTCTGCCATATTCCTATTACAGCCAGAACCGTACATATTGCCGATAAAATAACAACAGTTATTACAAATTCAGCAAAAAGCTCACTGGAATTAAAATTTTTATATTTATGTATAAGATATACCGAAACATAAAATGCTGTAAGACCATGTGCGAACATTATAAATGTTGAATCAAAAAATGTTATAAGCGGTCTCTGGTTTACATCGTTCGTTATAACTGACTGACCTGATTTTACAACTGTTGTCTGAAAAGTATATCCTATTATATACACAGCATAAATTATTATAAAATACGGTGCACGTATAAAACGAGGCACAAGGTGTGTTGTAAAAAAAAGCACCAGTGAACTTGCTGCCATAAGAATATATCCAAGAACTATAAATGGCCTGAATTTTCCAAATCTGCCATTTGTCTTATCAAGAATATATCCTATAACAGGGTCTGTAATTCCGTCAAACACTCTCATTCCGGTAAGAATAAATGATATTACAACTACACCTATTCCCGCAATGCCATTGGCATAATATGATACATATCCCATCATTGCCAGAAATAAATTAGTCGATGTATTATTAAGCGAAAAAAAGGCTATCTGCCAGATATGTGCCCTATTTTGTTTTATTTTATTATCCTGCCCATGTACTTCTTTTTTCATTATATAGTCAAACTCCCTCACAGTCAAATTCAGGGATAAAGCTTTCCGATGCAGTCTCTCCCTCCTGGATAAAACCGTTTACAACTCCGAGTCCAATAGCATAATCAACAACTTCATCATATTCTTTATCTGTCACTTTCCGGTTTATCTCAGGGTACTTTTCACCGCTGAAACAGGTTCATAATACTTATATAAATATCATCTTTAAAGGTTTCATATAAATACTTTATAACATTTTTTGAATCATATGTCATCCCCGGCAGTATAAGATGTCTTACTATCATTCCTCTTTTCATAATTCCACGTTTATCAAAAACTGGTTTTCCAACCTGCTTAAACATCTCATCAAGAGCTTTGGATGCAACATCAAAATAATCTTTTGCATTGGAATATTTAAGTGACAGTGAACTGTCCATATATTTCATATCCGGAAGATATATGTCAATAAGACCATCAAGAAGCTTTAAAGTTTCTATGTTTTCATAACTGCCTGTATTGTATACAATTGGAATTATCAGTCCGTTCCTTCTTGCTTTTTTTATAGCCTGTGCAATCTGCACCACAAAATGTGTCGGAGTTACAAGATTAATATTATTGGCACCTTTTTCCTGCAATTCCAGAAAAATATCAGCAAGCCTGTCAATGCTGATAATCTTTCCTGTTTGTGCCGCAGCTATATTTCTGTTCTGACAAAATACACATCTTAAAGTACATCCTGAAAAAAACACAGCTCCTGAGCCTTCCTCTCCTGAAATACATGGCTCTTCCCACATATGCAGGGCCGCTCTTGCAACACAGAGTTCATCCGTCATAAGGCAGTAGCCTTTTTCTTTATTTTTTCTGTTTTTTTTACAATTTCTTGGACATAATTTACATTCGGACATTTCCTTATCCGCAATATTTTCAGTCATGTTCTTTTCCTTTTTCATTCATAAGTTCCTGCATCTTCGCAAATGCTTCCTTTATTCCTCCGACGCCATTTACAAGTCCTTTATCTACAGCTTCCTGTCCGACAAGAATTGTTCCTAAGTCTTTTGTCAGAATTCCGGTGTTCATCATCATTTTCTCCAGTTCATCTTCCGAAACCTTTGAATGTGATGATATAAACCTGACAATCCTGTCCTGTATCATTTTAAAATAATCAAATGTCTGTGGTGCACCTATAATCGTTCCATTCATTCTTACAGGATGAATAATCATAGTTGCCGTCGGTGCAATAAAACTATAATCTGTACTCACTGCAAGCGGTACTCCTATGCTGTGTGAATCACCAAGCACAAGCGAAACTGTCGGCTTTGACATTGAAGCAATCATCTCTGCAAGAGCCAGCCCTGCACTTACATCACCACCAACTGTATTCATAAGAAATAATACACCATCTATCTCTTCATTATCTTCAATTGATGCAAGCTGTGGCAGAATATGCTCATACTTTGTTGATTTACTTGATGCCGGAAGAACATCGTGTCCTTCTATTTCACCGATAATCGTCATTAAATGTATTTTACCATGTTTTTTATTATTCTCAAGCACTACCTGTCCAAAGTCCTGAATTTTCTTATCTTTTTCCTTTTCTTCCATATACTGCCCCCATTTTTATAAATTAAAACATATTAACACTCAATAATATTGTGCTTTTAAAATTTATTTTTATTCACATATGGATATACTATTCACATTAAGACATATTGCAATGAATGACAGCTTATATTAAAATAAAATATAATTTTTAATTATGAACTGTTGAAACAGTTCTATTCAAATGTAATTTTTACACAAGCGGCAAAAGTTTAATTTGCATATAATTAAACGCAGAATTGGAGAACTCTGATGATTGATTTAACAAAAATGATAGACAGTTTCACACACAGGCATGTTTTTATACAAACACACAATTTTCCTGACCCCGATGCAATAGCAAGTGCTTACGGTCTTCAGTATCTTCTGCACAGCAGAGGTCTTGAATCTACTATTATTTACAAAGGAAAAGTTGAACATGGAAGTTCAAATGCAATGGTTAAAAAGCTTGGTATTAAAATCATTGAATAT
>OGNT01000482.1_pt1 | contig 17381 bp, 10 predicted proteins | sample 1573521 | NCBI WGS metagenome assembly OGNT01 (sample SAMEA2581922, study PRJEB24529) | metagenome | biome: Human gut stool | place: China | collected 2011
TAAAATCGGATCGCCGGATTGCACATCCTGATTAATTTGCTATATTTGCCCCTACTTTACCCCGAAACAATAACCGATCCGGAATCTATGTTCAAAACATACATGCGCCTGCTGGGATTCGTCAGCCCGATCTCGAAATACGCCGTTCCCTACTTCTTTTACGCGCTGCTGTACGCCCTGTTCAACACGCTCACCTACGCCATGATCCTCCCGATCATGGACACGTTGTTCGACGACAAGAACTCCTATGTCTTCCAACCCGTTTACGACTTTCCCGTGCACGGGCTCTCGTTCTCGGATATCGATGCCTCGCAGATGTTGAGCTACGTCTATACGCAACTGTTCGGGACGGATTTCACGATGTCGAAAATGCTTCTCCTGCTCGCCTGCGGTACGATCGTAATGAACCTGTTGAGCAATTTCTTCCGCTACATGAGCGCCTGGACGGTCGAAAACATGCGCGTCAGATCGCTGCAACGCATGCGCAACGATCTGTTCAACAAAATAATGGGGATGAACGCCGGATATTTCAGCGATCAGCGCAAGGGCGATCTCATGTCGCGCATCACGCAGGATGTCATGGTGGTTCAATACTGCATCACCAACACGCTGCAAGTCGCCTTCCGCGATCCGCTGCTTATTATCGGTTACGTGATCTACATGCTCCTCGTATCGTGGCAGTTGTCCCTGTTCGCCATCCTGTTCCTGCCCGTAGTGGCGCTCATTATCGGACGGATCGTCAAAAAACTGCGCCACCCGGCCCTCAAAGGGCAGGAACGCATGGGCGACATGGTAAGCGTGCTCGACGAATCGCTTTCAGGCATCAAGGTCATCAAAAGTTACAACGCCACCGACTATATCCGCCGCAAATTCTCCGAGTTCAACGCCGAATTTTCGCGCCTGATGCTCTCGATGGCCCGCCGTCAGCAACTGGCTTCGCCGATGAGCGAATTTCTCGGCCTGACGGCCGTCGCGGTACTGATCGTTTTCGGCGGTTCGCTCGTCATGAACGGATCGCTTTCGGCCGGCGGATTCGTCGGCTTCATCGCCGTATTCTCGCAAATCACCCGCCCCGTGCGCTCGTTCATCGACCAGTTCGCCAATATCAACCAGGGTATCGCTGCGGGTGAACGCATCTTCGACGTGCTCGATTCCGAACCGGAAATCCAGGACAAACCCGACGCCAAGACGTTGGACGGCCTGCACGAGAAGATCGAATTCCGCAATGTACACTTCTCCTACGACGGCAGCCGGGAGGTGATCGACGGCATCTCGTTCGACATCCGTCGGGGAGAAACCGTGGCTCTGGTCGGTCCTTCGGGCGGCGGCAAATCCACCCTCAGCGAACTGATCCCCCGCTTCTACGACACTACGGGCGGCGACATCCTGATCGACGGGGTTTCGATCCGTGACTACACGCAGGAGAGCCTGCGTGCCCACATGAGCATCGTTGCGCAAGATACCGTGCTGTTCAACGACACCATCGAAAACAACATCGCCATGGGACGCCGGGGAGCGACGCACGAAGAGATCGTCGCTGCGGCCAAAATCGCCAACGCCCACGACTTCATCATGGAGTGTCCGTCGGGCTACGACACCAACATCGGCGACCGGGGCGCCAAACTATCGGGCGGTCAGCGCCAGCGCCTGAGCATCGCCCGAGCCGTACTCAAGAACCCCGAAATCCTGATTCTGGACGAAGCGACTTCGGCCCTCGACACCGAAAGCGAAAAGCTCGTCCAGGACGCACTTAACTCCCTGTTGCAAGGCCGCACTTCGATCGTAATCGCCCACCGCCTTTCGACCATCCACAACGCCGACAAAATCATCGTCATCGAACGGGGTCGGATCGCCGAGCAAGGCACTCACCCGGAGTTGATGGCTAAAAACGGCATCTACGCCAAGCTGATCGAGATGCAGAGCTTCGATTAAAAGCCGATTCCCATGACCGAAAAGGAGAAAATGCTGGCCGGAGAGTGGTTTCATCCCAACGACGCGGAACTCGAACAGGACCGCACCAGGGCCCGCCACCTCACCCATCGGCTCAACGTCACACTCAAAGACAAGGACGCGACCTATCTGGCGACGCTCCGGGAACTCTGTCCGGGGGTCGAAGCCATGATCCGCGCCCCTTTCTACTGCGATTACGGTTACAACATCTCCATCGGCAAAGGGTCCTACGTCAATTTCAACTGCGTCTTTCTCGACCTCGGGCCGATTCGCCTGGGACAACGCTGTCTGATAGGTCCCGGCGTACAGCTTCTGACGGCCGTGCATCCGATGGACGCCACGGAACGGGCTACGGGCAAAGAAAAAGGAGCGGGCATCGAGATCGGCGACGACTGCTGGCTGGGCGGCGGCGTGATCGTCTGTCCCGGCGTCAAGATAGGCTGCCGCTGCGTCATCGGCGCCGGCAGCGTGGTCACGCACGACATTCCCGACAATTCGGTCGCTGCAGGCAATCCGGCCCGCGTTATCCGCACCGCAACCGACGAATAAATCCGCCGCTTCGGAAAATCGCTCTCGGAATCCTGCAACAGCTTCCGCCACAACCCGTTGTCTGCATACAAAAAACTGCTATCCGAGATCTATTTATTCGCATTTTTTCATAACTTTGCATGTTGGTAAAATCCGCCGCCGGCTTCCCGCACGAAACAGGCGGCACACAGCGAATTCCGGCGCTGCCGAATACGACAAAGACAGGTAACAGCTCCGCATTCGGGGCTGTCCGGCGGAATCGGGCCGGATCGGATTCTGCCAGCCCATGAAAACGACGATTGAAAACAACAGGATATGAAGTTCAAAGAATATAAAGGCCTCGATCTGCCGGGGTTGGCCGCCGACGTACTGAAAGAGTGGGACGCACAGGACACGTTCCACAAAAGCATCTCCACCCGCGAGGGTCATCCCACCTTCGTCTTTTACGAAGGACCTCCCTCAGCCAACGGCACGCCGGGCATCCATCACGTCATGGCCCGCACGATCAAGGATATCTTCTGCCGTTACAAGACGCAGCAAGGTTACCTCGTTCACCGCAAGGCCGGATGGGACACGCACGGACTGCCTGTAGAGTTAGGCGTCGAAAAGAAACTCGGCATCACCAAGGAGGACATCGGGCGCACAATCTCCATAGAGGAGTACAACCGCGCCTGCCGCGAGGCGGTGATGGAGTACACGGGCCTGTGGGAAGAACTCACGCGCAAAATGGGTTATTGGGTCAATATGGACGACCCCTACATCACTTACGACAACAAATACATCGAAACCCTCTGGTGGCTTCTGAAACAGCTCTTCGACAAGGGATTGCTCTACAAAGGTTACACCATCCAGCCCTACTCGCCGGCCGCCGGCACGGGGCTTTCGACCCACGAACTGAACCAGCCGGGCTGCTACCGCGACGTGAAGGACACCACCTGCACGGCGCAGTTCAAAATCATCCGCGACGAGCGGAGCGAAAAACTCTTCGACGGCGCCGAAGGCGATCTCTACTTCCTGGCCTGGACCACCACGCCCTGGACACTGCCGTCGAATACCGCACTGGCCGTAGGTCCCGAAATCGAATACGTGCGCGTCAAATGCCGCAACCCCTATACGGATGCCCCCCAGACTGTCATCCTGGCCAAAGAACTGCTGGGGTCGTATTTTACCCCCAAGATGGAGGGCAAGTTCGAAATCGACCCGGTCGCCTACAAAGGCCCGGACTTCGAAGGCATCCGCTACGAACAGCTCATCCCCTGGGTGAAGCCTGCGGGCGATGCGTTCCGCGTCATCCTGGGCGACTACGTGACCACCTCCGACGGTACGGGTATCGTACATATCGCCCCGACGTTCGGTGCGGACGACGACCGCGTGGCCCGCGCCGCAGGCATCGCCCCGCTGTTTATGGTCGATAAGGCGGGCAAGAATCAGCCGATGGTCGATCGCAAGGGACGGTTCTTCCTGCTCGAAGAGCTCGACCCGACCTTCATACGCGACAACGTCGATACAGCGGCCTATTCCCAATGGGCGGGCCGTTACGTGAAAAACGCCTACGACGATTCGCTCGCCGCCGACGCGCCGACGCTCGACGTCGATCTCTCAGTGATGCTCAAGGCCGAGAACAAGGTTTTCAAGATCGAAAAGCACACCCACTCCTACCCCCACTGCTGGCGTACGGACAAACCGGTGCTCTACTATCCGCTCGACTCCTGGTTCATCCGGACTACTGCACTGCGCGACCGGATGATCGAACTCAACAAGACAATCCGCTGGAAGCCGGAATCGACCGGAACGGGACGCTTCGGCAAGTGGCTCGAAGGTCTGGTGGACTGGAACCTCTCGCGCTCGCGCTTCTGGGGCACGCCGCTGCCGATCTGGGCAACGGAGGATTACTCGGAGATGAAGTGCATCGGCTCGGTCGAAGAGCTCGTCGCCGAGATCGAAAAATCCGTCGCGGCAGGTCTGATGAAGGAGAATCCCTACAAGAACTTCAAGCCGGGCGACCTCTCCAAAGAGAACTACTCGACCGACCGGATCGACCTGCACCGTCCTTACGTGGACAATATCGTGCTGGTTTCCTCCAAAGGAGAACCGATGCGGCGCGAACCGGATCTGATCGACGTATGGTTCGACTCGGGCGCCATGCCGTATGCCCAGCTGCACTACCCCTTCGAGCACGGCGGCGACTACTTCAAGAGCGTCTATCCGGCTGATTTCATCGCCGAAGGCGTCGATCAGACGCGCGGATGGTTCTTCACGCTGCATGCCATCGCCACGATGCTCTTCGACTCGGTAGCTTTCAAGAACATCATTTCGAACGGCCTGGTGCTTGACAAGAACGGCAACAAAATGTCCAAACGTCTGGGTAATGCCGTGGATCCCTTCGAAATACTTTCGACCTACGGCGCCGACGCGACGCGTTGGTATATGATCTCCAACTCGCAGCCCTGGGACAACCTCAAGTTCGACCGGGACGGCGTGGACGAAGTGCGCCGCAAGTTCTTCGGCACGCTCTACAACACCTACTCGTTCTTCGCCCTCTACGCCAATGTGGACGGTTTTACGGGACAGGAGCCGGAAGTTCCGATGAGCGAACGCCCGGAGATCGACCGCTGGATCATCTCCCTGCTCAATACGCTGGTCCGGAACGTCACCGAATCGCTCGAAAATTACGATCCGACGCCGGCGGCCCGTATGATCCAGGAATTCGTATGCGAAAACCTGTCGAACTGGTACGTGCGCCTCAACCGCAAGCGGTTCTGGGGCGGCGGGCTGACACGCGACAAACTGGCCGCTTACCAGACACTCTACACCTGTCTGGAAACCGTTTCGATGCTCTCCGCACCGTTCGCGCCGTTCATCTCCGACCGTATCTTCCGCGATCTAAACGCCGTAAGCGGTCGCCACACGGACGAGTCGGTACATCTTTCGACCTTCCCCGTCTGCGACTCCTCGCTCATCGACGGTGAATTGGAGCAGATGATGTCTATGGCCCAACAGGTTTCGTCGATGGTACTGGCCCTGCGCCGCAAGGTGAACATCAAAGTCCGCCAGCCGCTCACGAAGATACTCATTCCGGTCCTCGACGCCGACACCGCACGCCGCATCGAAGCCGTCAAGGGGCTCATTATGAGCGAAGTGAATGTCAAGGAAATAGAACTGATCGAAAATACGACGGGACTCATCACCAAGCGCATCAAGCCCAACTTCAAGACCCTCGGCCCCAAATACGGCAAGCAGATGAAGCAGATCGCAGCTCTCGTGGCCGGATTCTCCCAAGACCAGATCGCCGCGATCGAGGCGTCGGCGGAAACCCTGCTGGACATGGACGGCGAAAAAATCACCGTCACCCCTGCCGATTTCGAAATCACCTCGGAAGATATGCCGGGCTGGCTCGTAGCTACGGAGGGCAAGCTGACCGTAGCCCTCGATATCACGATCACCGACGACCTGCGTGCCGAAGGTATCGCCCGCGAGCTGATCAACCGTATCCAGAACATCCGCAAGGATTCGGGTTTAGAGGTGACGGACAAAATCCGTGTAGAGATCGAACAGCAGGAGTTCGTCCTTCCCGCGCTCAAATCTTTCGCAGACTACATCGCCTCGCAAACGCTGGCTGTCGAAATCGAAGGAGTGGCTTCTCCCAGCGGCGAATTCGTCGTGGAGTCGGAGGTAGATGAGCAACCGGTTCGTATCGCGGTGACCAAAATCTGACCGAAAATAGGAGAACCTGCACGTTTCCGGCAAAAAATTTGGAAGTAACGGGAATATTGTTTAATTTAGTATAACATTATTACAAATAAAATATTGAAACTATGGCAGAAGCAGAAAAAACCCGATACAGTGACGCCGAATTGGAAGAGTTCAAGCAGCTCATTCTCAAAAAACTGGAAACAGCACGTGCGGATTACGAACTCCTGCGCGCCACGATAACCCACACCGCATCGAACGATACGGAGGATACTTCGCCGACGTTCAAGGTGCTGGAGGAGGGAGCCACTACGCTCTCCAAAGAGGAGAGCGGCCGCTTGGCAGCCCATCAAATGAAATTCATCCGCAACCTCGAAATGGCACTCGTACGCATCGAGAACAAGACATACGGCATCTGCAAAACCACCGGCAAGCTGATCCCCAAGGAGCGGCTGATGAAAGTGCCTCATGCAACCGAGTGCATCGAGGCCAAAGAAGGACGGATTCACTAAAGGATTCACCCTCCGAACGAATGTTCTTTTCGTATGGCATGAAAAGACTCCGTCCGCCACGACCAGAGATAAAAATAGGAGCGTCCTACTTGGGGATGCTCCTATTTTTATAAAAAACATCCCGCAGACGTTGTTGCCGCAGGATGTTTCCCTTTCGGGATATTAACGCTTATTGATAGGAGTTTTTCTATTCATTGTCAGCGCGTGCCGCTTTACGGCGCTGCGCTTCGATTTTTTTCGTCTTCTTCTGCCCTTCCTTCGTTACGAACCGGATCATACCGTCATACCCCTGCTCTCCGTATTGTTCAACCAACTCCGCACTCGGTTGAACAATTTGGACAGTCGCCACAGCATCGGCATCGATGTCATCCAAGTAAGAGAGATCGACCAATTCCCCGTCAACCATCACCAATGGACGCGTACCGTCTTGAGGGCTAATGGAAAACCCAAATCCCGTATCTTTGATCCGCCAAAGTCCCGGCCCGATCTTATAAGAACTTCCATTTATAAATGCGCAACCGATGCGTTTGAACTTTCGTTCCTCCGACTTTTTCGTCGTGATCTCGATCACCCCTTCCGTTCCCTTCTCGCCATAACGTTCGACTGCCTGCTCTCCTTTCAATACCGTCATCGCGTCAATTCGGGAGGGATCCAGTTGCGAAAGGCGATCGGCAGAAATTTCCTCGCCATCCAATACTATTAAACCGACCTGCTTCAGAGAACGACCGTTATCAACAACTGAAACCGAATCCGAATCCGCTCCGGTCGTATAGGTCAACGTAACGGTTTCCTCCAAAGGCTGCGCCGACATGGCAATCGATTTAGACACGGAAATCGACTTTGACACAGAAGTGCGCCCCGAGGAGGCGCCGGAAGGCTCCCTGACGACTGTCATCTTATTAGGCGTTTTGCCCGACGCATTCGACGAATAAACCGCCAAAGTCGTACGTTCTCCGGATTCATTCGTCGTAAACTCGATCACACCGTCCCGCGCCCGCTCGCCATAACGGTCCAGCAATTCGAACCCGGGTTGCAGAATCCGAACCCACAGAACCTTCCCCGCATCGATCGACTTCAAATAGTCATCATCGACCTGCCGGCCGTTGATCAACACAAGCGGTCGGGCTCCATTGAGCGGACGGATCGTAAATCCGTTTCCCGTATCCTTGATCCGATAAAGACCGGGACCTTCCTGGAAAGAGTTTCCACGCTCGAAACTACACTCCAGACGGTCGAACTGCCGGGCACCTTCAGTCGTCGTCACATAAACCACGCCATCCGCCGCCGCCTCGCCGTAACGTCCGACAGCCCATTCGTCCTTCAAGACCGACATCGATTCGATTTCCGCTTCATTCAAAGCCTTTACCTCGGCAGCTGCGACCCTTCTGCCATCGAGCAGGAAGAGCATCGAACTCAAATCGTGACCGGAAACCACGAACGAATCGTTCGGTGCAGCAACTTCGGAAATCCGCACCTTGCCCTGCCCGTCCACCGGAGTATTACCGGTCTGAACCGTACCGAACGACGGTCCCTCCGGTACGGATGCGACGACAGATTCACCTGCACCGGACTTCCGGGCCTCTTTTTCGGCCTGTTTCGCAGCATCACGAGTCGTCACAAGAATCGCTCCGACACGGGCGGCATCCCCGTAACGCTCGACTAATGCCGGGTCACGGAATACATCCTCCCAGGAAAAAATCTGTATGGTTTCGATCTTGCGGGCAGGAATCTTCTCCAGATCGGTGATGGACCCCACACGCCCGTCCACAGCTACCAACGGCAACATTCCGGGACGTACTCCCTGCACGTTCCGCAATTTCAATCCGCTCACCTTATAGGTATTTTTACCATCCACCGATCGGAAACTACCCTTCAGATAACGCATCGGATTGTTGTATTTATCATAAACGGTCACCTCGAAATCATCCTCACGCGAAGCCGTTTTGGAAACGACCTCGATCACCCCGTTCCGGGCCGATACGCCGTATCTGGCGACCGTCGCTTCGTCCGGCTCGGTTACGATCCGAACGGTTTCTATCTCGTGAACGATACCGGGAGTAGTAAAAAGATAGATATTCGACACCTTGCCATTCCACAGTACCAATGGCCGGAATTCGAACGGCATCGAATGGCTAAACTCGATCCGCCGCACCCGGTAAGTATCGGGCACACCCGTCGGTTCAAAATCGCCCGTAATATAGTGATACAAATCGGAAGGCTTCTGTTTCTCTTCGATTGTCACACGTTCCGACTCCGGACGACTCGTATAGACGATCGCACCGTAACGACCCCGATCGCCGTAGCGTCTGCGTGCCTCGCCGGAGGTCATTCGGGTCGCCGTGGCGATACTCGACGGTGACATCGCGCCCAACTGTCTGTAATCGATCTCCTCACCGTCGAGCAGATACAAGCCCTCGTCCGACAGATCAATCCAGAAAGGAATGAGGGCAGCCCCGTCGCTCACCTCGACAGTCACCCACTCTTCCGCACCATCGACCGATTTATACCCGAGTCGTTCGAGTTTCCCGGCATCAGCAGTCAGCAACTTGGCAAACTCCTCTTTCATGTACGCATCGCGGCGGGCGACAAACTGTTCGGGCAACTCATCCCCTTCCCACACCAGATAAAGCTCCAAATCCTCCGGATCCCACAAGGACGGATCGGCCGGACTCCAAGACTCCGTATAAGGATAGGTCTGAACCCTAATCGACAACACTCCGTTCGCCGCCCGCGTACCGTATCCCTTCAGTGCCTCCGGCCCTTTGACCATCCAAGCACCAATCATCTTCTGTTCCGGCAACCCCAAATAGGTATCCAGCGTTTCAGCCGACAATTCCTCGCCCCCGTCCATTATCAGAGGCGGATGTTCCGGATCGAAGCGAAAATCTGCCGGATCGCCATAAACCGCATACACTACCGGTTCATCGGATACGGGCAGGTGGGTCAGAGCAAGCGACTCTTTCAAATGAAATTCCAAGGCAATGTCCGTCCCCATCGGAATTCCGAAGCGGCTACCGACTGATTTTACTTTCTGATCCGTCTCCCCTCCGACAAGGTAACAAACGATCGGCTTCTCCGTAACGATCGTAAAGCGGCCCTCCGCATCGGTCACAACCCGCCGGCCGCCGCTGCAAATAAACTCATAACCGGCCCAAGGCTTATCGTCCCGGCCAAATACGCGTCCGGTAAAGGTGTGCGCCCCCGATTCTGCCGTTTGCTTTTCGAGAGCGGTACGCTCGAGATTAGCGAGCAATTCGGCCATGGAGCCTTCGACCGGTGGCATTCCCCCTTCCGGTGTACCGACTGTGAGGCCGTCCGCACCAGCAGGAAGAGGCATTTCACCGTTTCCGGAATTTTTCGTAGTTTTGTCCTCCGGAAGAACATAGGAGGTCTGTGCGAAAGCGCCGAGCGCCAGGCACGCAAGCGGCAGGACATAGAGCGCCTTGGCCCTGGCCCACCTCGATGATCTTTTACGCAACATCATGGTAATTCGGTTTTTAAGGTTACTATGATTAAGGCTGTTGGCAATTGAGTACCACCTCCCGCCAACGGCCTTTTTTATCAACAGCATCTGATAATCTTTCGCATCGACCCCGCAGCGGAGCACCTGCTCGTCGGCCTCGTACTCGTGCACAGCACGCAGTTCCACACGCAACAGCCACATCGCGGGGTTGAACCACTGCAAACACCCCAGCAAATCGACCAGCAGCAGGTCCCACGAATGGCCCAACCGCTGATGCGCCTGTTCATGCACGAGGATCGTCCCTCCGCCGCAGGCATAATCCTCCTCGGACATCACCACGTATCTCATCCAACTGAACGGAGCTCGAATCCGGTCCGACAACACCAAAACGCTCCCGTTTCCAAGCGGTATGCGCTGGCCGCGGCGCGTCATTCGCACAACCCGCACGATGTTGCATACGGTCCATCCCAACGTCGCAAACATCCCTGCAAAATAGATGATTCCGAGCAAAACGCCCCAGTCGAACGGTTCGGGAGCAGGCTCCGGCTCCTCTGTTATCATCAGGTCCCGGGTATCGTCGGGGATTCGGTTTTCGAATACCATGTCCCGCCGGAAATAATTTTCCGGAATCACGTCGATCCCAGCGGCGGATACCCCGGGCAACTCCTTCTCGACGGTAATTACGCACAAAGGCAGCAAAAACGACAGCAGCAACACTCCGCACAACAACACCCTGTTCATCCGATGCAGCGTATCGCGGCTCAACAACAACTTGTAAAACAGGTAGAAGACCGCCAGGCATCCCGCAGCCTTCAGACTGTAAAGCAGAAAGGTCGGCATAGGACTATCGTTTTTCGGTTTGACTTTCGATTTGCCGGATCAGGTCGCGCAGATCGTCCACGGAGATTTTCTCCTCCCGTACGAGCGACGAAACCACCCCGAGGTAGGAATTGTCGAAATACTTGCTCACCACGCCCTTCAGCGTCTTGCGGCTGAACTCCTCCTCGCTGACGAGCGGATAATACTGGTAGGTGCCGCCATAGGCTTTGTGTCCGACGTACCCTTTCGCCTCGAGGCCACGCACCATCGTCGATAACGTATTGAAATGAGGTTTCGGTTCGGGCCAGAGCGCAACCAGTTCGCGCACGAACAACGGGCCCCGCGTCCAGAAACAACGCATCAGCTCCTCTTCTCTGGGTGTCAGCTTTTCCATAGTCGATGTCGGTTAAAGTCGAACGAAACAGGACCTGCACAAACGGCAGCACAGCTCCGCATTGCCGGCTCCTGCACAAAAATCTTCTGAAACAAAGATAACTAAAAAAATTTCACATACAACTATTTTTTATAGTTTTCAAACTAAAAAATTTAGTTTTGCAGGAGAAACAGAGAGCAACCCGCTGTAAAACAACAAAAAAATAATAGACAAGATAAAAAATTCTTGTCTATTATCAGGATTAAGATATGGAAAAATCTTCCTATTCCTCGTCGCGGTGCAGCTTCTCTACGTAAATGGCATGCTGCATGGCGATACGCTTCGCAACCGAAGGTTTGGTGAAATACTGGCGACGACGAAGCTCCTTCAGGACACCCGTACGCTCGTATTTACGTTTGAATTTCTTGAGGGCCTTCTCGATGTTCTCGCCCTCTTTTACCGGCATGATAATCATAATTCGTTGCTTTTTTTATTGTTTTTTACTCTATTTTCCAATGGATCGTGTCTTGTATCGGGGCGGGACTCCATCCGGACGACGCCGACTCCCCGTTCGGTATGTCTTTCGAGGCTTCTCGTACCGTAAACCGAAGATACGGGGCCAATCGCTCGGCCTCACGCGGGGTTAATATGTGCTCTTCAACCAACTCTTCGACGGTACTCCAACCTCCTTTCAATTGTCTTTTACTAAATAACTTCCTGAATACGGCGGGCGGCAAATAAGGATGCCCCTTGAGCGTACTCGGAGGTGCAAAGTTAATATCAATTTTTCGAATTTTGAAACTATCGCAATAAATTTGTTTCACGATCCGCTCGAAATTGGACTCCGTGACCTGCGGAACCTCGGCCAACTGATCCACGCTGTAAAATCCGCCGAGCCGCTCCCTGTATCGGATAATGGCCATGACGCTCTTCTCACCGATCCCGACCACCGAGCGTAAGGTCGCCGAATCGGCCCCGTTGAGTTCGATCAATCCGGAACGAACGGGCTCCGGTTCCGGAAAAATTACATAAGGCAGCAAGAGATCGGCCACCGAATCGGCGATCATATAGCAAGCCCGAAAACCCGCTTCGTCCCGAAGACCTTCGTAAAGATCCCGATAACGGACAATAGCCTCGGCCTGACGGACGGAAAAACCGAGCGACGCGAGGTAGGATGCGGACACCGTATCGATCCTGAATCGTTCGCGGGGCACGATCCTCCTCGGCTTCCGCGGGAGATACTCCCGATATTCCCGACGCGGAGAAGGTGTCAGCGCATACTCGCGCCCAATCCGAATATAGGGTTCCAGAATGAAATAAACTGAATCGGTCATGCCGTAGCAGGTAGCCACATCCTCGGGGATCCGAAACACTTTGCCCGCTGCGCGGTACTTCAGCAGGCTGACCGCCATGCGGGAGGTGAGCCCCAGCCGCCGCAGATCGGCATACTCCACCGTATTGGGATCGAACTCGAACAGCCTCACGGAGTCCGCCGCAACCGTCGCTTCCATCTCCGCCTCCACCCGGTCGGCGGATACCGCGCTCTCCCGCCGTTCGGCCAGAAGCAGCCCGGCAACGAACACTCCCGCCAGCAGGAGAAACACCACGAGCGCCCGGCGCTCACGCATCTGGAAAAATCCGGCCATCCTCTACCACGCAGCTTTGTCGGACAACAACAACGCCCGGTAACGGTCAGAAGGCGATTCGAGCCGCTCACCCAAACCATACTCCGCCCAACGTTCGTCCACCTTCCGAACGACCTCGGGCAGCGAAGTCACCACATTGGGAAAACGCGAAGGGTTGCCCGCAATGCATGGCCGCTTGCTCCGGGCATCCGCGCACAGCACACCGTCGCGGCACTCCACATCCCGCCGGGGATTGGTATTGGCCGCAGCGAGCCACAGCAGCTCGTCCGGGCGCAGCGTCCGGGCGTGTCCGTCGAAAAGAAAGACATAGCGAATCCCCCGGCACGGATTTCGGGCAAGGAAAGCGGTCAGATCCGGCTTCTGTTCCACCGCATCGTCGGCAAAGAGCAGCAAGGCTCCCCACTTCCCGGCAAGTCCGTCCGCGACCTCGACCAGACCGGGCGTCAGCTCGAACCGCTCCGGAAGCCGAACGGCCTCCGCCGAAGCGGACGGATCGATCTCCGTCAGGTCGAACGCCAGTTTACCGCCGAACCCGGGCGTCGCGGTCGCATGGTCGAGTACGTCGTAAACTCCCTCGCTTACAATCAAATCGCGCGGAAACTCGGCCCGGCGCAACAAGGCGGCCAACCGGTCCGGATCATGCACGTCGCAATCCTCGCCCATAATGACGAGGTATTTATTGAACATCATCTGCCCAGCCCCCCAAAGTCCCTGCGCTACTTTATGGGCTTGCCCCCGGTAGCGTCTGTCGATCGACACCACGGCCAAATTGTGCGCCGTACCGGAAACAGGCATCGTCAGCTCTTTCACTTCGGGCTGTACGGCCAGCCGGATCGGTGCCAGGAAAATTTTCTCGGTGGCTTTGGCGATATAGGCGTCCTCCTGCGGAGGAATGCCCACCAGCGTCGCAGGATAAACGGCATCGCGCCGCCGCGTGACGGCCGTCACATGGAAGCGGGGATATTCATCGGTCAGCGAGTAAAAACCCGTATGGTCGCCGAAAGGCCCTTCCACCGTCTTCGGCTCCGACGGATCGACATACCCTTCGATCACGAAATCGCAGTCGGCCGGAACATAAATATCGTTGGTGATACATTTCACCAGTTTCACCGGGCGCCGGCGCAGGAACCCTGCCAGCAGGTATTCGTCCATGTTGTCCGGCATCGGAGCCGTAGCAGCATACGTATAAGCCGGATCGCCGCCCAACGCTACCGACACGGGCATCCGCCGCCCGGCACGCCTGTAACCTTCGTAATGACGGGCTCCGGTCTTGTGCAGGTGCCAGTGCATGCCCGTCGTGCGGGCATCGAACAGTTGCAGCCGGTACATACCCACGTTGCGGATTCCCGTTTCGGGATCGAGGGTGTGCACCAGCGGCAGCGTCACGAAGCGTCCGCCGTCGCACGGCCAGCACTTGAGCACCGGCAGCGCATCGAGCGACGCCTCCTCCCCCTGCAGCACGACCTGCTGACATTCGCCCCGCGACGACGAGGTACGCGGCAGCCAGCGCGACATCTCGGCCAGCAAAGGCAGCATCCGCAATTTATCCAGGAGCGAATTTTTCGGCGTGACGGCCTGCTGCAACAAATCATCGAGCCGTCGCGTCAGTTCGTCGAGCGACTCCACGCCGAGCGCCATCGCCATCCGACGGTCGGAACCCATCATATTGGTCAGCACGGGAAACGGCGTCCCCGTCTGCTCGAACAACAGCGCCTTGCCGCCGTCCGGCTGCTTGGACATGCGGTCGGTAATCTCGGCGATCTCATACACCGGATCCACCGGCACGCTCACGCGCTGCAATTCGCCTTCCCGCTCCAGGCGGGCGATAAATTCACTCAGGTTGCGATACATAAATCCCTACATTGATTCTGCTCCGAAGTTTTCGAGGCATACAAAGTTAAAAAATAATCCGGCGAATCCGCCGGATTATCCCGATTATCGTTCCCGCCCGCAGAAGCGGCAAGCCGAAGCAACTACCGCAGGAACAGCAGCTCCCGGTACTTGGGCAGCGGCCACATCTGGTCGTCCACGATCTCCTCCAGGCGATCCACGTGTTTGCGGATCTGGTCGAAATAGACCGCCACCGTATCGTGGTACGCGAGCGCCTTCTCCCGCTGATCCTCGATCTTGTTGGCCACCTTGCGGGCTTCGATCATATCGTGGGTCAGTTGCTGGATCAGAGCCGTATGCTGCTGAATACGTTTGATGAGTTCGACATCGGCCGAAGCGTCGAGCCCCTGTCCGATTTGCGAAATCTTATAGACCTTATCCAGCAGCAGAGCTTCGTAACGCGAAGCGATCGGCACGATGTGGTTCATCGTCAGGTCGCCCAACACGCGGCCTTCGATCTGAATCTTTTTGGTATAGGTTTCCCACTTCACTTCGGTTCGGGCTTCGAGCTCCACCTTCGAGAGTACGCCCATGCGGGCGAACATCTCGACCGACGAAGGATCGAGGTAGCGGTCGAATACACGCGGCGCACAGGTTTCGCAATCGAGCCCCCGGCGTGCCGCTTCGGCCCGCCACTCCTCCGAATAGCCGTTGCCGTCGAAACGGATCGCCCGCGAAGAGCGGATCATACTCTTGAGCTCCTCGTAAATCGCCTTTTCCTTCCTGACTCCGGCCTCGATACGCGCATCCACGCGCTCGCGGAACGCCGTAAACTCGTCCGCCACTGCGGTATTGAGCACGATCATCGCCTCGGCGCAATTGTCCGAAGAACCGACGGCACGCAACTCGAAACGGTTGCCGGTAAACGCGAAAGCCGAAGTGCGGTTGCGGTCGGTATTGTCCCGCAACAAAGCCGGAATATGCGAAATGCCGCTCATCTTGAAGACGTTCTTGGCATTGAAGCGGATCGCCGAATCGCTGCGGCTGGCCTCGAGTTTATCCAGCACGGCCGAAACCTGCGTACCGAGGAAGGTCGAAATAATCGCCGGAGGCGCTTCGTTGGCCCCCAGGCGGTGGGAGTTGGTGGCGCTCATGATAGCCGCCTTCAGCAGGCCGTTATGCTTGTGCACGGCCGAAATCACATTCACCAGGAAGGTAATGAACTGCAAATTCTCCGATGCGGTTTTACCCGGACTGAGCAGATTGACGCCCGTATCGGTTCCCAGCGACCAGTTGTTGTGTTTGCCCGAACCGTTGATTCCCTTGAAAGGTTTTTCATGCAGCAACACCCGGAAATTATGACGGCGGGCAATCTTGTCCATGATGGTCATCAACAACTGGTTGTGGTCGTTGGCCAGGTTGCACTCCTCGTACACCGGAGCCAGCTCGAACTGATTGGGAGCCACCTCGTTGTGACGGGTCTTGACCGGAATGCCCAGCTTCAGGCATTCGTATTCGAGATCGGCCATGAAAGCGATGACCCGCGTGGGGATCGCGCCGAAATAGTGATCTTCCAACTGCTGGTTCTTGGCCGATTCATGCCCCATGAGCGTACGGCCCGTCAGCATCAGGTCGGGACGCACGGCCCAAAGACTTTCGTCCACCAGGAAATATTCCTGCTCCCAACCCAAATACTGAATCACCCGGTTCACCTCCTTGTCGAAATAGCGGCACACCTCGGTCGCAGCCTTGTTCACGGCCGAAATCGACCGCAGCAGAGGCACTTTATAATCGAGCGCCTCGCCCGTATAGGCAATGAAGACGGTCGGAATACAGAGCGTACCGCCCACGATGAAGGCCGGCGAGGTAGGGTCCCACGCCGAATAACCGCGTGCCTCGAACGTATTGCGGATACCGCCGTTCGGAAACGACGAAGCGTCGGGCTCCTGCTGGACAAGTACCTTGCCGGAAAATTCGTCGAGCACACCCCCGCAGCCGTCCGGCTCGGCAAAGGCGTCGTGCTTCTCGGCCGTACCGCCCGTGAGAGGCTGAAACCAATGCGTATAGTGGTCGGCACCGTGGTCGAGCGCCCACTGGCGCATTCCGGCAGCCACGCCGTCGGCGACTTCGAGCGTCAGCGGCGTCCCCCGCTGCATCGTATCGAGCAGTTGGGCATAAACCGTCTTGTTGAGATACCGGCGCATGGCCTCGCGGCCGAATACCTTCGTACCGAAATACTCGGAAGGACTTCCCTCGGGAGCCTTCACTTCGACGGCTTTGTGATTGATGGCCGCCTCCACCATTTTGAATCGGAGCAATGACATGGAATCAATTCGAATTATGAACTCGGAATACCGTAAAACCCGTACATTTCCGCCCGGATGACGGACGGCATCCTTTCTGCGTACAAAGATAAATATTCGACACGACAAAAACGTACAAAAAACCGCATCTCCCAGAAAAAAATCGAATATTTTTCGAAAAAACTAATAAAAAAACAACTTTTCCCGAAAAAACAGCCTGAAAATTCGTCATACCGGTCGATTTCAGACATTATTTTCCGGAAAATA
>OGNT01000549.1_pt1 | contig 15883 bp, 20 predicted proteins | sample 1573521 | NCBI WGS metagenome assembly OGNT01 (sample SAMEA2581922, study PRJEB24529) | metagenome | biome: Human gut stool | place: China | collected 2011
TCCTAACTTCCTTCGTCCTGCCTGCCCATAACCAGGGTGTCAGCTATGCTCCTTTTATAAATGAATAGAAGTTTATATATATTGTTCTTAAAATAATATATATAAATAACACAAACAGAAAGCATATAATATAAAGATATTGATAATCAAATATCCAAAAATCTACTCTTAACAAATACAAAAATAGTGAAACACTCTCTTGTCTATCATATAAATCCTTACCAAACGATAGAAAATCATTCTTATCACTCCTCCGCTAATTTCTAATAAGGCAAATAATCTAATCAGGCCAAGTTGTTGCCGCATCGATAATTCATGTAATTGATTTATAATACCAAAAACAAACACAGATATACACATCAAAATTAGGTAGAAATCAAACATATGTAATGAATACTGCTCTAAAAAAAACGTTATACCTATTACTAACAAAATTTTATAAATCATGATTAAGAGCGGCATATAAATCCTTGTTTCTAATTTATTATGTAAATAAATAAACGCCACTGTAAGCAGAATGCATCCTAAATCAGCAACTAAAATATTCTCGAAAACAACAAATAATGGAATCAAGCCAAAAAGAAATCCACCATATAATAAAATAATATAATCATGCCATTTATTCTTTTTTTGAAAAAGCAACAAACTCAGATTTATAATCAACACTAATATATTTACTAATTCCAATACAATAGTATAGTTATGAATTATTTCTATAATTATCGTCATTTTTCACTCCTCCTTTTCTGCCCGACGTATAACTACTTATTTTGCTCTTATAACCATTTGTGCATAATGCACATTTCGGATATTAAACTTGACTTCATTCTTCTTACTATCCATTTTATTTTCCTCCCTGCTGTTTTTATTTAACCATGTTATATTCCTTTCTTAACTGTATTAAAAATTCATACAACATAAAGTATGTTGTTTCTATCTCAAATATATTGTCTTCAATTCCTTCGTTTTCCATCATATCAACAACATAAAACGTGCATTTTATATACACTACATTATCCTTATAGTCAGATTCAAGTCGAAACTCACCTTCGTCTACTGGCTCAAATGTATAACGGCATGACTCTTTTATGTTGCTTAAACCATTAATAATTTTTTCTATTTCGTTTTCATATACAGTATTGTGAAAATATAAATACTCATTATCTAATCTAAACAACTCTTTCCTTGTTTGTTGATATATATTTCCACCACACATACTATATGCGATCCAATCCTTTTCATTTGTAGTAAATAAATTTAACTCAATATATTTATTTTTTTCTTTATTGAACAAAAATGCCATTACAAATCTCCTCGTTAATAATTATTGCTTTGTGCGAATTGTTGATACTGTCCATTTTTTTGCTCCGTCTTTCTTAAACAGATCAACTCCCCTACGCTAGAGGGTCTTTCCGAATTCCTATTAACCCACAAATACCTATTAAACATTGTATTAAAAGACCAACAAAAAAAGCAAAAATACAATTTTCTTTGCCTCGCTTCTAATCGCAATGTTTGTGCAAGTGTTTGATTATGACGCTTGGCATATTTTTTATCTGGCGTACTCATATTCCATCAGGCGTACATCCACTTTCTTGTTTTTGGATTTTTCACTTTCGGTCTTCTTGGCCTTGCCATTTTTATATATCTCCGTCACATCCTAACCACAGTATGCTTTTTGTCCACCAAAAAATCAAGCACTTTCTCCATAATTTTCTCATTCATCCTTTTCCACATCGGCATGGATATACTACCATACTTTTATTATTTTCTGCTTATCTATAATATCATCATTGTAATGTATTTCTCTTTCCTGAAACTTTACATATCCTTCTAAGATTGTAAGTCCAATTTCCCCATTGTAATCATATAATTTTTCTTCTTTATCTGATCCTAATTTTGTATAATAAACACCGTCTAATTTATGATACAGACAATTATATTCATCTTCATATATAAGTTCAATGTTAGTATACTCATTTACCTTATATAATTTATCCTCTTTTTCATCATAAGAAAAAGAAAAACTATAATCCAAATCATCCGTACAAAAAGTTAATAGTCCCACATATTGACTATATACATTACAAATGCCGTATATTTTATCATTGGTTTGAAAACTATAAATCAGAAAATTCTCTTCCTCTTTTTTCATCATACTATATATTTGATTCAAACGGGAACGGATTTCTTTATCCGACTCCTCGGAAGCTATTTTCCCATCACAATATTTCACATAATCTATTTGACCAAAAACAGACAAAGGTTTTTGATCACTATAATAGTCTGTTTTATGACAATAATCCGATGAACAGCGATACAATTGTTGTTCACCAACATTTGCTATTTCGTCTCCGCTTATTTCATTCCAATCATCCATACAGTTAGGAAATTTTTCTAAAAATTTTCTCTCACTAATATAATGGGTTGCTTCAATATGACTATTCGAGATATTAGAATCCCATCCATTAAAATCAGCTGTTTCATCATAATATCCATACACAATTCCATTGCTGACACTAACTCTACTGAACGGTAATGATATTTCTTTTATTAACTCTCCTTTCTTGTCAAAAACATTTAAAAAACCAGCTGTTTCATCTTCGTTGGAACAATACACATAAAAGTAATCATTTCCTGCAGTAATCTCTAAAGATTGACGATTCTCAGATAATTCAACAGAGCGTCTGTTTTTCTGTTTTTCATCCAAAAATACAACTTCTTTTGGATCTATAGTAAGAAAAGCAATCTCCCCTGTTCCTAATACAGCAAATGAAAAATCTGATGAGATTGTCCCAATGGAAGAAGGTAAATCCTGATTTTCCTCCTCTAACATCATTTCACTTAAACCTTTAAACGAACAGCCACTTAAAATATTAATTATAATAAAAAACATAAAACATTTTAATATTTGTTTCATACTAATCCTCATTTCTGAGCGACTTGTTGCTTGGTAGTAACACCTCAAAGTCGTACTACTTAGAATGCTACACTAAATTTTACAAAAAAAAGAACCCGACGCATCAGGTTCTTCCAGGTGTAATCCGAAGACATCCACCGCAATTCTTATATATAAGATACTACTTCTGCATAAAATATGCAAGAATTTTATGATTTGCTAATGAATTTTTGTAAGGCATTCATATTAGGTCTATGCTGTGTACCAACCACCTGATTATAAATGTTAATTGGCAATTCATTAGAGTCATCTTCTTTTACCTGGTAACTCACTAATCAATGGTTGTATTGTCTTATAAATGTGTGAAACCACTGTTCCATCTGAATACAATTTTAACAATCCATTATTCACTTGCTGTTTAGTTTCTGACTTCAAAATAATCTGAATGATTTCCTCTTTGCAATCCACATATATTTTCTTCTTAATGTGCTGACCAAAGAAAGAACGAACCTGCGATTCTCTTTTTGCAACTTTACTCTTTGATTGCACAAATTTCTCAAGAACAGACTTAACATCCTCATATACTTCGGAATAGTTATTAAAGGAGTTCCTGATGTCATTGTGAATTCCATTTAGCATTCTTTCATCATTACAATGAGCAATAACAAACTTGCAGATTCTATTTGCCGAATTGCTATCATATCCTATAGCCACAAGTCCATGCTGCATAAACAGGTTTAATTCACTTCTATCATCGCCTATCATTCTTAAGTTCAATAATAACATTGCAATGTAAAAGCCGATTATAAATTCGCATAGGCACAGCATCCATTGATGAACCACTAAAATATGCGAGACTGTATCTTGATGGGAATTTACAGATGTGGGTAGATGCAGAAGATTCCTTGACATTATAGTAATGTTCAAAAAAAGCTCTCTGTGCAATGCACAGGAGCTTTTTATATGTAGACCTCTATTTATTTGTGCTGTCTGCATCAATTACAGACTGAATCTGCTTCATAAGGGCATTATAGTTGTCCTTGTTATCAATTCCGCCAAGCATTGGTTTGCCTACAATATTGCCATTTCTGTCAACAAGTATAGTTGTTGGAAAGGCCATGATTTCTGAGGCATATTTACCGGCAGCACTAGAGGAGTCAATTGACAGATTACGATATTTGACACCCTGGCTTTCAAGAACAGAGGCAGCCTCTTTGATAGCTGTTTTATTGCCATCGAAGGTCTCAGTGTTGATGCCAACAACTTCTCCGCCCTTTGATTTGATAGCATCATTTAATTCGTTAAGCTTGGATAATTCAGCGACACATGGTTTGCAGCCGGTAAACCAGAAATTGACGACTGTTACTGCATTACCGGAAAACAGGCTGTCATCAACCTTATTGCCATCAAAATCCTCACCGGAAAAATCACTGAATACAGATGAGGCTTTAGAGCTGTCCTTCTTGTTATCGTCTGATGATGTATTTTTGTTTTCAATCTCTGCTATCTGTTTCTCGATTTTTCGTATAGTTTCAATATCCTCATTAAGTGTTTTAAGCTCATCGTCTGTGAATGAATTCTTGTTTGATTCTACGGTACCGGCAAGATAATCAGCATAATTTCCGTTTGGATCGGCGTCACTTTTGTTCATCATGCCAAATGCCTTGTTCCACACATCAGCGTGATCTGCAAAAATCTGATTTTCCTGCTGATATAAATCATCCCGCCTGGAATTTGATTTACCGGATGCTTCTGAGCCGGCTTCAGTCTGAGTGTTCTTAGAATCTGTTGTGGAATCTTGCTTTACGCCACATGCTGTAAGTGATAATGCTATGCAGAGTGTAAAAATAGAAATAAATAATAATTTGTTTTTCATGAGTAATGTCTCCTTTAAATAATAGTAAAATGTTTAATAGCTATCTGTTGTCATTTTTTTGACATAATTTTCCCATAAACCGGTAGCAGATGGCGTCCTTCGGACAGGCCTTTATGCAGGCACCGCAGCGTATGCACTCGAGGTGATCCGGTGTCTTACACACATCCACATCCATCTTACATGCCTTTGAGCATTGACCGCATCCGACACATTTGCTGCTATCAACGGTGATTTTGAGCAGGCTGACCTTATTAAATAATGAGTAGATTGCTCCAAGCGGACAAATCCATTTACAGAAGGGCCTGTAAAATAAGATACTTAGTACAATCACTGCAATTAAAATCATACACTTGAAAGAAAAAAGCTTTCCCAGCGCAGAACGGATAGCAGCATTTCCAATAGATAACGGTATAGCACCCTCTAAAACACCCTGAGGACAGATATATTTGCAGAAGAACGGGTCTCCCATTCCTATAGAGTTCGTTACAAGCATCGGAAGAAGTATAACGAAAACAATAAGAATGACATATTTTAGGTACCTAAGAGGCTTTAGTTTGGCTGTGGATAATTTCTTTCCGGGGATTTTATGAAGTAAATCCTGAAACCATCCAAATGGGCACAAAAAACCACATATAAATCTGCCGAGAGTTACACCGAGTAAAATAAAAAATCCGGTTATGTAGTATGAAAACTTAAATTTTGATGATCCGACAACTGCCTGAAATGCCCCTATTGGACAGGCTCCTGTCGCGGCAGGGCAGGAGTAGCAGTTTAATCCGGGTACGCATACTGTTTTTGCATTGCCCTGATATATTTTACCCTTAAATAAATTTGGAATATGAATATTGGTCAGCAGCGTTGCTGCGGCCTGTATCCAGCCACGTATTTTTGCCAGTTTTCTTGATAGTAATTTCTTTTCCTTATCCAATTCCGACACACTCCAGACATAGTTTTATTGCTTTACCAAGCACTGTAGCCGCCTCACCTCTGACTGCACCATAGCTTATCATGGATACTCCAAGGATAAGCAAAATGATTTGACATGTTTTTTGGTATTTCAACATAATGTTGCTCCTTTTTATTGTATTATTGACCAGCTGACTTTGGTATTATACAATATAGGTTGTAAAATTATTGTTAAGAAGCAGGAGAACATTTTGAGATTATTAATTGTTGAGGATGAGAAACAAATATGTGATATGGTTGCAAAGAGTCTGTATGCTGCCGGTTATGAGGTGGATACCTGTTATGATGGGAAAGAGGCTCTTGAATATATACTGTCGGAGAATTACGATCTGATAGTTTTGGATTTGAATCTGCCGGGGATGGATGGCATGGAGCTTCTTAAGGAGCTTAGAAAATACAATGATGAAACTAAGGTTTTGATATTATCTGCAAGAGGTCAGATTGCTGATAAGGTAGAGGGACTGGATGCAGGAGCAAATGATTACATGGAAAAACCATTCCATCTGCAGGAGCTTGAGGCACGTATCAGAAGCCTGACAAGAAGGAAATTTGTACAGAATGATATATGTCTTAAATGCGGAGATATAAAGTTTGATACGATTAAACGCGAGGCATATGCAAAGGAAGAGCCGGTTCCACTAACAAGAAAAGAGAATGGTATTTTGGAATATTTACTTATCAATATAGGCAGACCGGTGAGTCAGGAAGAGCTGATAGAGCATGTATGGGATGCCACGGCAGACAGCTTTAGCGGAGCAATCAGGGTACATATGTCTTCACTTAGAAAAAAGCTTAAGGCGAAGCTGGGATATGATCCCATCCAGAACAAGGTAGGTGAAGGCTATAAAATACGGGAGGAGTCTGACAGATGAAAAGAATGTCGCTACAGTGGAGACTTACGTGTATTACTACATTGTGTATTGCTATTATATGTGGCTGCCTGACTATGTTTGTCTATAAAAATGGTGTGCATTACATCGATTCTCTGCAGGATGCGGTAGAGTCACAGGGGGATGAAAAAGGAAACAAATCAGATGAAATATATATCAGCATACCGGACGATAAGTGGGATGAGTTTGCGGATAAATTTTCGGTTCAGGTGTACAATAATAAGGCCGACTATAAAAGAAACAGTCTGATAATCACGGTTTTGCTGGCGCTTTTGGGAGGTGTCGTCACTTATTTTATAAGCGGGCATGCACTCAGATCAATCAGGGAGTTTTCAGATAAAATTGAAGAGGTACAGGCTCAGAATCTGTCTGATTCAAGAATAGAGGAAAACAATGTTAAGGAACTGAACCAGCTGAGTATTTCTTATAATAAGATGCTTGAGCGTCTGTCGGAAGCATTTGAGATACAGAGACAGTTTACTGCAAATGCAGCACATGAGCTGCGTACTCCATTAGCGTTAATGCAGGTACAGCTTGATTTATATAACTCTGCCTCTCACCCGGGAAATGATGCAGACACTTTGCAGACCATAAAAATGGTTACGGAACAAAATGATAAATTAAACAGGATGGTAAAGACTCTTCTTGACATGAGTGAGCTTCAGACGGTGGGAAGGAATGATAAAATTATATTGGATGCTATTGTTGAAGAGGTTTTGGCAGACCTTGAGCCTCTTGCCGTGGAAAAGAATATAAAGCTGATCGGAAAATGTGAGGATGCCACTATGATAGGCAGTGATATCCTTATTTACAGGCTTGTATACAATCTGGTTGAGAATGCCATCAAATATAATCATCCGCTCGGACAGGTTACAGTAACCGCATATCAGAGAAACAAGCATGTTTATCTGTCTGTAGAAGATACGGGAAGAGGAATACCAAAGAAGCTTAGGGAGAGAGTGTTCGAGCCATTCTTCCGTGTGGATAAAGCCAGAAGCCGGGAGCTGGGTGGCGTAGGGCTAGGTCTTGCTTTTGTCCGTGAAATCGTTAGAGCACATGATGGCAGTATTTGTATCAAATCAGGCAAGACTGGGGGAACGATTTTCGAGGTGACTTTTGCACAGCATTCAATGTAGCGTTCCATTTTACACATTTGTCAACGCTATTAAAACGGATTTGCTAAAAGAAAAAGTTCTTTGGCATATGATGCCATATTATAATTCCTCTCGGCTGGTCAGCACTCTGCTGCAGCTCACCGTAAGATTGGCATTGCGGGTACGGATGTCATCGATCATCTCCTTAACAAGCGCATCCTTTGCCAGCGCAATTTCATAACGAAGTTCATACATACTGCCCATGTTGATGGTTTTTACCTGAATCAGACGGGCAGTTTTGGTGTATTTCTGCAGAATATCTTCAAAGACTCCCTCATAATCAAGATCCTCCGAAATCACGATCCGCAGGAGATGCTGCTGCACGCCGGCATGTCCGACCACCTTGTAGGAAACCAACATCACAGCTCCCACGATCACAGTGATCATCACCGCATAAGCCAGATAGCCCATACCGGTCGCAAGTCCTACCACGATCGCATAGAATACGCCGCTGATCTCACGGGATGTACCCGGAACAGACCGGAAACGCACCAGACTGAATGCACCCATGATCGCCACACCGGTTCCCAGATTTCCATTGACCAGCATGATCACCGCCTGCACCAGAGCCGGCAGCAACAGCAGCGTCACCACAAAATTCTTCGTATACTCCCCCTGCAGCATGTACACTGCCGCGATCACCAACCCCAGTACCAGGGACACACATGTACACAACAGCGCCGCCTGCACAGACACACTCCCCGCCCCATTAATCACACTTGCCATCATATTGTTGATTCCTCTCTTTCGTATAAAATGCTCCGTATTTGGAAAAGGATGTGGGATAGATTTTTTGTCCCCCAAGCATCCTGCAAAGCCACAGTGGATATGCACTGCCACATTTGATCTCCATGACGACCTCACCCTGTTCAAAGTACAAATTCTCCGGTTCCTCCCCGTCAAGCGTCAGTCCCCGCCTGCGGTTGCGGATCCTCTGATCGAATGTCAGACGCAGGGACCTGTCCTCTTTTCCGTACAGGGCTACGCGGTCGTATGCGATATACATGTTCGGCCGCAAGTCATATCGATCTCTGGTGTATTCCAGTTCCCGCAGGATCTGGCGATGCACAAAGTCTCCCTCTTCCTGATTTGGGCGTTCCTTCTGCGGCTGGAAAACCTTCCTCACCATCTCGCTCTGGCTTCCTTTCTCTCCCTGGCAACAAACATCTTTTCCTTCAACTGAGTTCCAGCTCCTGCGCCGCGCCAGAAATTTCTCTGCCACCGAAAGTGGCATGCTCACCCTTCTCTTATAGACGATGCCCTGGTATTTGCGCTTCAGTTCCACAAACACGTCATCGTTTCGTCCGATTTTTCCATATCCCCGGACGCGCACTTTCTCCTTAAACTCCGGCTTCTGGATGGAATGACGGATCATCTCCTCCCCAGGCGTATCATAATAAACATTGCGGATCGTACTCTGTCCATACTCATCCTCCACCGTATACTCTGCAAGGAACTGCCGAATCCACTCATACTGCTCCCGGCTGATCACATACTTTTTCTCCACCCTTGCAAACGTATCCTGACTCATTCGTAATCAATCCTTCCCCGTTTTCCTTATACTGCTATTCTAGCGAAAAGCCAGGGCTAAATAAACATCAAAAATTTGTATGAAAGTACACTACAAAAGAGAGACTTGTCGAAAGTCTCTCTTTTATGGTGTCGATAACTACATTATCAACCTTCATATTTTAATATTTGGCGAACATTATAATTGATACTTGGAAAATCAGCTTGTTTAATATTCAATCCTAAAATAATCCAAATATGCTTTATATTTATCTTGTGCTGTCAGACAGGTATCTGTCAGATAACCTTGTTCGTCGTTCCATTCCTTCAATCCACGATAATAAAACATCTTCAGATTGTCCTCAATGATGAACGGAACAATATTGTATTTCAGGCACTCCTTAAACATAATCAATCTGCCCACACGCCCATTACCATCCTGGAACGGATGGATTCTCTCAAACTTCACATGAAATTCCAGAATATCTGTAAAGGTCTTTTCCTCTTTGGCATTGTATTCCGTCAGCAAGGCCTTCATTTTATCAGCAACTTCTTCCGGAAGAGCTGTATCCCTGCCACCGACTTCATTCGGAAGTTTCTTATAATCACCAACAGCAAACCAATCTTTTCTGGAATCGCTGGTGCCATTCTTCAAAGTCAAGTGAAGTTCTTTGATGAATTTCTCCGTCAAAGTTGCTTTCGCGTGATCAATAATCATGTCAATGCAACGAAAGTGATTTGCCGTTTCGATCACATCATCCACATTCAACACTTCTTTTTCTACGCCAATAGTATTGGTTTCAAAGATATATCTGGTTTGATCGTGTGTCAGGCGGCTTCCCTCCATATGATTAGAGTTATAGGTCAAATCAATCTGTGTCTTATGATAAATCCCACCGGAATATTTACTGACCTTCTGCTCTTTTAGAATATCCAACAGAGTAATCGGTTCTTCTTTTCTTTTGTTAGCGCGCTCCGGTTTCTGTGCGTTTTCTGGAATGTTCCATGTCTTACCGGTAAGACATGCACCGTTCACACGCCCTTGGGCACAGTAATTTCTAACACTGCGTTCTGACATATTCCATTTTTTTGCTATATCAGCAACTAAAAGGTATTTCATCTACAATCCTCCGTCATAAATCAAATCCAAAAAACGTACCAACCTACTAATTAGTATATCACACCATCGGCAAAAACACCATTCTTTTTTTCGTATGCCGCGCTATTTTTAGCCGATACGGCAATTATATCATCTAATAAATTTTACTTTTATTTTCGTACATGATCATGAGGCTTTTTCCGTTCAAATTGTGCAATCATATGTAAAAGGTGGATGTTCTTTCCGATCCGCTCACAACTTTTCCCTTTCCACTCAATATGGATTTGTACCCTCTTCTTGTTTTTTCTAATCACCACGCGAATACAAATCGGCAAGAATGACTACAATGACTATAATAGCGATTAATAAAACTACAAGAGGTGTCTTATGACATTTATTGAGAGCGAAACTATCGAACTCAAGTCTTCGGTTGTCGCAGGCCTTTGCAAAGAGGAAGGTTCCCTATGATGCTGCTAAGAACAGGCTCAGCCGACTGCCCTCTTTCTTTTGAAAGTGAATTCTTATTTTCTTAATTATACAAACTGGGATTTGCAGAACCGCTTAAAACAGAATGTATGTTTGACATATGAGCGGTTAGATGTTAATATACTAATAAAGAAGGTGCTACCGATAGACGGTTAGCCTGATATATAGATCAAAAATGACCGCTTAGTTTATCAGACAGGGGCGGTCATTTTTGTGTTTTATCATTGCTCTTAGAACCAACGGTATAACCAAGAGCAATGCGCGTTCTTCCTCTCCCATTTCAGGATAAAAATAAAATCCCTTCTTGGCATCAAATCGGAACATATATGCCAATACTTGCAGATAGTCCTTGTTTCCAATATTATCAATCGGTTTGTACTTCGCATCTGCAATCACTCGTGCCTCTGAGTCTCTGCTGATGAAGTCTGGGTAGATAAGTCCGCGATTATGGTCAAACAAACGCTGAGAACCTTTTGTATTCTATCTTATATGTCCTGCCTTTCTCCCTCATAACATAATACAGCGCTGCCGTTTCGTAAATGGATGCCTGCATACCCTCCTCCGGTATGACATCAAAAAACAAATTCAAGGTTACTTTATCCCCACTATCTATAGAATCTTTTTCCGTTGTTTGGACATTACCGTACCAAATACTCCCTCCGGACAGCAGGCAGTAATTGGGTACGATATCATAGATGGATACTGTCTTGTCACTGTGATTCACAACTGTAACCTTCGTCTCGTATTTGTATATTTTCATCCGATAATCTTCGTCATATATTTTTCTCCAAACCGGTGATTTCTGTATGTTGTAGGTAATGTCTGCCATCTCATAATTCTCACCATATGGTATCACCTCATGTTTCACATGATGTAAGGCTTTTCCATTTACTATCTGATACCGCACGACAAAAAGGACAATTAGGGCAAGAAATATCATAACTATTGCCCCAAATTTAAATCGTTGTTTGCTTTTTTCAGAAATTAATACTTTCATCCTAGGTTCCCTTTCTTTCATTCCATAATTTTGTGAAACATTCTCCACTAGTTATACTCATTATCACCTTAAGCTTCCCTCTTTCATTTCGTAACACTGCGAAGTCACCGCATCCAAGAAGTCGCGATCATGGCTTGTTACGACAATGGTGCTTCCCGCTTCTTTTAGATGCCGCAACAATTCTTCCAACATTTGTATACCATCGCTGTCGATTCCATTCGTTGGTTCGTCCAATAAAATCAACTTCGGCTTTTTCAAAATTGCCTGTGCAATACCGAGCCGTTCTTTCATTCCCAGCGAATACTTTTTATAATGTCTTCGATCTTTCGGATCTAACCCAACCGCATTCATCGCTTCCTCAATATCTTCTTCTGTTATTCCCTCTTGCAGCATTCCCAATAACTGCAGGTTTTTCTTTCCTGTAAATTCCGGCAAAAATCCCGGCATTTCGACAAGGACTCCTATATCTTTGGGGCACTCTCCCGGTTCCATTTTCTTGCCACCAATCTCCACACTGCCATCCACACGAATAAGCCCCGCTATTGCTCGTAAAACCATTGTTTTTCCGGAACCATTAATTCCCCTTATACCTACGATATCCCCCTGCTCTACCGTAAGATTTACGCCTTTTAATACCTGCGTTCCTTTCATTGTTTTATATACATCTTTTAATCTGATATAGTCCATCGTCTACCTCATTTCCGCTCGTTGTTAAGCCTTTTTTCTATTGTTTTACTCACTAAAAATATCCATACGATTTATTTTCTTTGTACCGGCAATTAGTGTAAACGCCAACACAATCCCTGCCATTGCAATTGCCATACCAATCGTTCCCCTACGATACATAAAACCGGCACAATAAAATACAGGGAACTTCACCGGCAAACCCAAAACAACATAAGCAGTGCACACTATAAATCCTATTATTTCATTTCCAAACAAGGATACAATCGCATACAGCCAATATATGGTACACATTCCAAGCAACAATAATATCTCAGACTCCAATAGCATTGTGCTATTTATATTAATACAATAATCCGCACTGCTATAAGCAGATAAGATGAATTGTTTTTCCAGTATTTGAAAGACGACTATCCCACACGCCAAAACACCTCCGAATAATATCTTGCTATACCAATACCATTTTCTTTTTGGAATGTGCGGCATAAAACAGCTTGTATTCCGTGAAAGATCTTTTCGAATAAAGTCAATGACAATGATTAATATCCCCACTTGGTTCCATACCCACTGAATTGGAAATTTATCCGGTTCTGAAAGAAATCTTTGCACAGAAACCCCCAAAATTTCCTGTTCTATAACTGCGCTACGCTCATACATCACTAACATAATGTCTATCAGCAAAATACTCCCAAAATATACAACGAGCCTCCTCCACTGATGCAGCAACAGCCAACTATCTCTTTTTATCAACCCAACCATCATGTTTTTCACGCGTTACTCTCCTCTGCCTTTCACTGAACTCACGACCTGTTACTAATCGAAACATCATGTTTTCATTCAGTCATTCCCCGATCTGTTTAATCCAACTCATGCCTCTTTGCTCCCCAGCACATCCCAATTATTGTGATTCCCAATAACAGGATCATTAACGTTACCATAACCGATAATTCCATCTCTCCCAAGGGGGCGACTTGATGTGCATAGGTGAGCGGATAATAGGTTGCCGCACCATTTTTGCAGACAACGCCAACCAAAGATTCATATAAATAGTTCAACACAAACACGGACACCCAAACCATAAATATATTTTTAAGCAAGCCGCTAAGCGCTAACGCAACACCTGCCAAAAGTCCCCCTATGCAAAAGGCAAAGAATAAAAACAAACAGATATGCAATAACGGATAATCATAAAAAACGCTCGGAAATAACGTCTCTTTTCCATATAAGCTCACGGTATGTGTATCCCATAATATCAAATCCGGCTTTTCATCCGGGACGAGCAAAAAACACGCATAGAGGTTTATCGCCAACGGAAAAATAGTAACCAAACCGCCCGCCGTAAAATTGCACACGTATAATCCACGAAAATACTGCTTTGTCTTATTTCTAGTCTGCACAAATTGATAATAACCGCTTTGTCTGTCAGAAAGCCACGTGTCCGCCATTGGTATTGCTGCAAGCAATGGCACTAATAGATAAAAAAGCGAAGCATATATCGACCCGTTAAAACCTCCCATCCATATTGTATATACGGAATGTCCATATTTTAACGCTCTATATGGATACACATCCTTTGCAATGTATAACATAGATAGCATTGCTCCAGCCAATAATGCCAGATAAAAATTCTTTTTATGTAGTAATCTTTTCCAAAAATACAGAAACATCTTATTACTCCCCATCTACTTTTTTACGATATATTCCGTGCGAAATTGTTGTATTTGATCCTCGTCTTCCTCTGGTTCCGTTGTATAAAACAAACGATAATTCGTCATGTCTCCCGAAACATCCTGCTCGCATTTCACTAACATTTTTGCCTCTGTTGTTTCATGATATTTGAGGGTTTTTCTCCCCGTAAGCAAAACTGCATTCCACTCTGCTTCTCCCAGTTTGACCGAAAAACCCTTTGCAAACTTCTCCACATCAACGGTCTCGCCTTTACGGCTATTTTTTATTTTACAAGACAAAACGTACTTTGCCTTTTTGTAAGTTACAGACTGCAATGTAAAAAAAATGCCACAATCTTCGTTTTCCTCATTTAGCTGCAGCGTATTTACCTTAATCTGAATATCTTTTTTGTGAACGTCTTTGACACCTTGTTTTCCGTCTGGTGTTTTTTTATCGGTTGTATTTTTCGTATCTTCTAAATTTTCTTCCTTCTGCGCCCGCTCCTGAACACTCTCCGTGCTATTGTCCGAAAATTCACGAACCTTCGCAGTCACAATCCCTGCTACAATAGCTGCACAACACACAAAAGAAATGATCTTGATCGTTTGTTTTCTTGCCCCCATATACCTTCTCCTCCTCATAGCAATTCTTGATGATGTCACGCTACACAACAGCAGTTTCCTATTAATTAAAATAGTACACCCGCAATTGCTCTTTGTCAAATACTTTTTATTAAATAGTATCATGAAAATATTTATATTGACATGAATTTTATTTTCTTCTAATATGGAATTGTAACTATTCTTTATCAGAAAAGGTGTATGATTATGGCGAAAAAAATACGAAGACACAACAATATAAAACATGGCACAATAGAACTGGTCTTATTACTGCTACTGCAATCCGGCAGGAAATATGGCTATCAGCTCGCCCAAGAGCTTTCTGAACATACCAGTAGCCAATATGAGCTCAAGGAAACAACGATGTATCCAACGTTGTACCGATTGAGCCAAAACGGCTATTTAGATTCCGAACAGGTCAAAGTCGGCGAAAGACGAACTCGCGTCTATTATTATATAACCGACAGCGGACGGCAGTATTTACAGGAATTGCTTACCGAGTACAAAGTGATTTCCGGTGCTATTGAACAACTACTATCATATACGGAATCTGAAAACAAAGATTCCTAGGGAAGGCTTTTTTTGAAAAATACAGCAGCGAAGAAATATATCCGACAGGTTAAACGCCTGTACAGAGGAAAACGGCGATTTAAAAGACAATTTATTCAAGAATTAAAAGATGCTCTTCTATGTTATTTAGAAGAACATCCTGAACCAACCTATACTGACTTGACGAAAGAATTTGGTCACCCGTCCGAGATCAGAGATCAGCTTTCTTTTCACACGGCTGATGAATTACACCTGAGAAATATGACGCTTTATTGGACGGTTGTCGGACTATGTTCTGTGGCCGTTATCACAGTAGTATTTTTTACAGTTCGTCACATAGTATTTATGCACGACTACTCTAACGGCTATTACATAGAACAGTGGGAAGATGATGAAAATGGCTCGAACAATATCAATCCTATCACCAAAGTGACGGATCCGCCTTTGGAAAATCATCAGACCTTTGACGACTAATTAATATGTGGA
>OGNT01000574.1_pt1 | contig 15328 bp, 8 predicted proteins | sample 1573521 | NCBI WGS metagenome assembly OGNT01 (sample SAMEA2581922, study PRJEB24529) | metagenome | biome: Human gut stool | place: China | collected 2011
GCTCTTTGATAACTCCCTTTCCTACAATGTGGTTAGGCAGACATGCAAATGGCTGGCAGCATACTATATTGCCGGCACCATTATGTATCAGCTCAATCATTTCTCCAGTAAGAAGCCATCCCTCGCCAGTCTGGTTTCCAAGTGATACAAGATCCTTTGCAAGTGCAGCAGTATCCTTTATGGATGAAGGTGCATCAAAACGTTTACTTTCTGCAAGTGCCTGGTTACCAGCTTTTCTGAACCATTCAAGAATCTTTATGACTGTATTATTAATAAATGCAGATTTTCCAGATGTACCAAGGTATTTATGCTTAAAGTTAGCATTTTCTGCACAGTAGAGAAGAAATCCCATAAGATCAGGAACAACTGCCTCTGCACCTTCTGATTCAAGCAGATCAACAAGATAGTTGTTGGCTGCAGGAAGAAACTTAACAAGAATCTCACCAACAACACCAACTCTTGGCTTCTTTATATCAAGTAACTCAATGTTATCAAAGTCTTTAACGATAGCACGGAGGTTATTGTTAAAGTCTTTCATTTTTACCTTGTCCTGTGTAATCTGTTTAATACATATTTCCTTCCAGTGTTCATGTAGAGCGTTAACAGAGCCAGGAACCTTTTCATAAGGTCTTGTTCTGTATACAACATTCATGAATATATCACCATATTCAACAGCCATCATAGCTTTCTTAAGCATTGGTATGTCATAGCTGAAGCCTGGATTAGATTCAAGTCCCTGTGCACTAAGTGAGATTACAGGAACATCTGGAATACCAGCCTTTATAAGTGCTCTTCTGATGAATCCGATATAGTTGGAAGCACGGCATCCACCACCTGTCTGTGACATAATAACAGCAGTTCTTGAAAGGTCGTATTTGCCTGAAAGAAGGGCGTTCATAATCTGTCCGACTACCATAAGTGAAGGGTAGCATGCGTCGTTATTAACATATTTAAGACCTACATCTACTGATGACTTGTTGTCGTTCTCAAGGACTTCAATATTGTAGCCACATGAATTAAGGGCAGGACCTAATATGTCAAAATGTATTGGTGACATCTGAGGGCAGAGAATTGTGTAATTCTTTCTCATATCTTCAGTAAACTGTACTCTGTGGTAGGCAGATGACTGAATCTTTCTCTGGTAATTCTTCTGTTCACGTACTCTTAAAGCAGCGATTAGTGAACGTACTCTGATTCTTGCAGCACCAAGGTTATTAACCTCATCAATCTTAAGTACTGTATATATCTTTCCAGACTTAGTAAGTATATCGTTGACAGCGTCAGTAGTAACGGCATCAAGACCGCATCCAAATGAGTTAAGCTGGATAAGGTCGAGATTATCTACAGTCTTTACATAGTTAGCAGCAGCGTAAAGTCTTGAATGGTACATCCACTGGTCAAGAATGATAAGAGGTCTTTCAACTGTTCCTAAATGTGCAACACTGTCTTCTGTAAGTACAGCAAGTCCGTATGAATTAATAAGTTCAGGAATACCGTGGTTTACTTCAGGGTCAACATGGTAAGGACGGCCGGCAAGTACAATACCGCGCTTTCCGGTTTCGTTAAGGTAAGCGATTACTTCTTCACCTTTATTTCTGACATCCTGTCTGCAAGCCATCATTTCATCCCATCCGGCTTTGACAGCAGACTTAATCTCTGCGGCAGGAATGTATGATGAGAATTCCTCAACAAGTCTTTTGGATATCTTCTCCTCACTTTCAAATGACATGAAAGGATTTCTGAAATCTATATTCTCTGTTTTAAGTTCTTCTACATTATTCTTAATGTTCTCGGCATAAGAAGTAACGATAGGGCAGTTGTAGTGGTTGTTAGTGCCTTTATATTCGTTATGTTCATAAGGTACACAAGGATAGAAGATGAATTTAACACCCTGCTTAATAAGCCACATGATATGTCCATGTGCAAGCTTGGCAGGATAACACTCTGACTCTGATGGAATTGACTCAATACCTAATTCGTAAAGCTTGTGGCTTGACTGAGGTGAGAGTACAACCCTGTATCCGAGTTTTGTGAAAAATGTATACCAGAACGGATAGTTCTCATACATGTTAAGAACTCTTGGAATACCTACAGTACCTCTTACAGCCTTTTCTTCAGAGAGAGGCTCATAGTCAAAGAGTCTGTGGAACTTATAATCGAAAAGGTTAGGAAGCTTTTCTTTGTTCTTCTCTTTACCAAGTCCACGTTCACATCTGTTACCTGTGATAAACTGTCTGCCGCCAGAGAATTTATTGATTGTAAGGTGACAACTGTTAGTACATCCCTTACATCTTGTAAGCTTTGTTTCATATGTAAGAGAGTTAATCTTATCTATAGAAAGCATAGATGACTCTGATATACCGTCATATCTTTCTCTTGCAATAAGGGCAGCACCAAAAGCTCCCATTATACCGGCGATATCAGGTCTGATTGCCTGAACACCTGTAATCTTCTCAAAACTTCTAAGAACTGCGTCATTGTAGAATGTACCACCCTGAACAACGATATGCTTACCTAAATCATCAGGGTCAGAAATCTTGATAACCTTGTATAAAGCATTTTTAATAACAGAATAAGCAAGTCCGGCAGAGATATCTGCAACTTCAGCGCCTTCCTTCTGAGCCTGCTTAACCTTGGAATTCATGAATACTGTACAACGTGTTCCCAAATCAATAGGGTGGTTAGCAAATAAAGCAGCCTTGGCAAAGTCCTGAACTGTGAAGTTGAGGGATTTTGCAAATGTTTCTATGAATGAACCACATCCTGATGAACATGCTTCGTTAAGCTGTACTGAATCTACAGTCTGGTTCTTAATCTTGATACATTTCATATCCTGTCCACCGATATCGATGATACAGTCTACATCCGGGTCAAAGAAGGCAGCAGCGTAGAAATGTGACACTGTCTCAACTTCACCCTCATCTAACATAAGAGCCGACTTGATAAGTGCTTCACCGTAACCTGTTGAACATGACTGCACAATCTTAGCTTCTGGTGGAAGCAGTGTATATATCTCTTTAATAGCTTTAATTGTTGTAGCAAGTGGTGAACCGTTATTGCTTGAGTAGAATGAGTAAAGAAGATTACCGTCTTCATCAACTAAAGCAACCTTGGTTGTTGTTGAACCCGCATCGATTCCGAGATAGCAGTTGCCCTTGTAAGATGCGATATCAGCAGTCTTAACATGATGAGAGCTGTGACGCTTTGTGAATTCATCATATGCAAACTGGTTCTCAAAAAGAGGTTCCATACGCTCAACCTCGAACTCAAGCTTAATCTTTCCTTTGAGTCTTGCGATAATGTCTTCTACAGGAACACATACATTTTCACTGTAATTCATTGCTGAACCAACAGCAGCAAATAAGTGTGAATGGTCAGGAGCAATGATTTCATCCGGACCTAAGCTTAATGTACGGATAAATGCCTGTCTTAACTCTGATAAGAAATGAAGTGGTCCGCCTAAGAATGCAACATTACCACGGATTGGTTTACCACATGCAAGACCACTGATTGTCTGGTTTACAACAGCCTGGAATATAGATGCAGAAAGGTCTTCCTTAGTTGCACCTTCATTGATAAGAGGCTGGATATCAGTCTTGGCAAATACACCACATCTTGCGGCAATAGGGTATATTGACTTATAGTTCTTGGCATATTCATTAAGTCCCATTGCGTCTGTCTGTAACAGAGTTGCCATCTGGTCAATGAAAGAACCTGTACCGCCGGCACATATTCCGTTCATTCTCTGGTCAATACCGTTAGTAAAGTAGATAATCTTAGCATCCTCACCACCAAGCTCGATTGCAACATCACACTGTGGAGCATAATCCTGAAGGGCAGTAGACACGGCTACTACCTCCTGTGTGAATGGTACTTCTAAATGCTTGGCAAGAGTAAGTCCGCCTGAACCTGTGATAACAGGATATACTTCAAACTCGCCAAGCTCAGCCACTGCCTTTTCAAGAAGTGACTGGAGTGTTTCCTGGATATTCGCAAAATGCCTTTCATAATCAGAAAATAAAATATTATTATTATCATCTAAAACAGCGATTTTTACAGTTGTTGATCCAATATCAATACCTAATTTGAATTTGTTCATAACCTAATACAGCTGCAGCTGTCCTCCTTAAAATAAATATACAAAAGTTACCCATTGCATAGTGACTTTGGCGAAAAAACGCAGAATATGTCATTTTCTATGCAACTCATGCATTATAGAGTAAAATGGAATAAATTTCAATATTAATAGGAAATAATAAAATAGCTTTAATTATTTATGGTGGATATTTTTATTAAAATTTAAGAACTTAAGAGTAAGTTTAATTGACATCATATTGTTTTGTTTATTATAATTTCTTGTATATGATTATGAATTATTAGTCTGTAACATGTGTAAGACTGAAAGGAACATTTTATGAACTGGTTTGCTAAATTTGAGAAAAAATTCTCTAAGTATGCGATTAAGAATCTTATGTTTTATATCATTGTCCTTTATGCAATAGGATTTGTGATGAATACATTTTTTAATGGATTATATGACGCATATTTTTCACTTGATTTTGCTATGATTTTCAAAGGACAGATATGGAGACTCTTTACATTTATATTACAACCTCCTTCTAACAGCATAATATTTGTGGTATTTGTGCTGTATTTCTACTATCTGATTGGTTCGGTACTTGAAAGAATATGGGGCTCGTTCAGATTTAATGTATACTTCTTTACAGGAGTTATCCTTAATATACTTGCATCACTTATTATCTATCTTATATGGGGATTAAGCTTTAAGTTAAGTACGAATTATATAAACCTTGCGTTGTTCATGGCATTCGCTATGGAGCAGCCGGATATGGAGGTTTTATTATTCTTCATTATCCCAATCAAGATTAAATGGATGGCAATACTTGATGCTGTAATATTCGGAATTACTATAGTATTCGGATATCTTGTGCCTTTTCTTCCAAGAAATGTATGGTACAGCCTGTATGCAGCAGGTTTCCTTGCACCATCAGCAATTATGTGTTATGCCAACGCAACGGCGGCACTTGTGTCAATGCTGAATTTCATAATATTCTTCTTCCTGTACAAGAAAGGCCCTGCAAAGAGCAGTACACAGAGAAATTTCGACAAGGCAATGAGAACAGCAAAGAAAGCACAGCAGAATGCCAGAAAAGAGTACTGGCAGCAGAATAGTGGCAGCACTCAGGGCAATGGTGGCACACAATATGGCACATATGGTTCTGCGTCATCAGATAACAGAACACAGCAAAGTCAGGCACAACATGCAAAGCGCGGCGTGCCGAAGCACAGATGTGCAGTATGCGGAAGGACGGAACTTGACGATGAAAATCTCACATTCAGATTCTGTTCAAAATGCGCCGGCAACTACGAATACTGTTCCGACCACTTATATACCCACATCCATGTAACTGGTAATAAACAGTAACCAGCCGGGGTAGAAGTGTAAGCAAAGAGAAACAGGGATGGTGTCAGAATTGAATTTTCTGAGTTGTGTGGGAGCAAAAACTGGCTTTTACTTCCACTAAACGAAGAAATCTGAAATACTGACACCATCCCTGTTTCTCTTTGCGTATCCTTCCACCCCTAAAAAGCTTGTTAAATAAAAAACTTAGTTGATTTGACACGCAAATATGTTATTATATTGTAGGTATGTGTTTGAAAAGATTTTAATTATTTTGGAGGAAACAATGAAAAAGACGAAGATTATTTGCACAATGGGTCCTAATACTAACGACAGAAACCTTATTAAGGATCTTGCGTTAGCAGGAATGGATATTGCAAGATTTAATTTTTCTCATGGTGACCATGAGGAGCAGGCAGGAAGATTTGCCTTAATTAAAAGTGTAAGAGAAGAACTTAATATCCCTATTGCAACTCTTCTTGATACTAAGGGACCTGAGATCAGAACAGGTGCTGTTAAGGATGACAAGAAGGTTACACTTGTTGAGGGACAGAAATATACATTAACAACAAGACAGGTGCCAGCAGATGATAAGATTAATATGGTAACTTATGCAGGTCTTCCAGAAGATGTTACTACAGGTAATATTATTCTTATCGATGATGGTCTTATCGAGCTTAAGGTTGATAAGGTTGAAGGTACAGAGATTGAATGTACAGTAATTAATGGTGGTGATCTTGGTTCTAAGAAGGGTGTTAATGTTCCTAACGTAAGCATCAGACTTCCAGGCATCACAGAGAAAGATAAGGAAGATATCATCTTTGGTGTTGAGCAGGGATTTGATTTTATCGCAGCTTCATTTGTAAGAAATGCAGCATGTATCGAGGAAATTAAGCACCTTCTCTGGGAGCATGGTTCAGATATCCCAGTTATTGCTAAGATTGAGAATGCCGAAGGTATTGCTAATATAGATGATATCATCAGAGTTGCTGATGGTATCATGGTAGCACGTGGAGATATGGGTGTTGAGATTCCTGCTGAGGAAGTTCCACACGTTCAGAAGGAAATCATCAAGAAGTGTAATGCTAAGTATAAACCAGTTATCACAGCTACACAGATGCTTGATTCTATGATTAGAAATCCAAGACCTACAAGAGCTGAGGTTACTGATGTTGCTAACGCTATCTACGACGGAACAGATGTTGTTATGCTTAGTGGTGAGACTGCTAATGGAAAGTACCCATTAGAGGCTGTTAAGATGATGGTTAAGATTGCAGAAAGAACAGAGCAGGAGATTAAGGGACATTCAGTAGAATATTCTAATCTTCACAGCAAGAGAAGCATTTCAAGCGCTGTATGTAATGCTGCAGTTCAGACAGCAGATAACCTTGGAGCTAAGGCTATTATCTGTCCTACAATTTCAGGATTTACAGCAAGACTTACATCTAAGTTAAAGCCAGAAGCTGAGATTATCGGATGCTCTCCATACGATAACGTTCTTAGAAAGATGCAGATATACTGGGGTGTAAGACCTCTTAAGACTGCTACAGAAGCTTCTACTGATAAGATTATTGAGCATGCATTAGTAGTTTCTGAACATGCTGGATTCGTAGAAGAAGGAGATACAGTAATTGTTTCTGCTGGTATCGCTACATCTTCTGATCCTTCATCTAAGAGAGGACTTACTAACACAATGAGAGTAGTTACAATCTAGTACATTTGATACATTTATTTCGGAATGAGGCTTGATTTTAATATTCTATTATGTTATAAGTAATACACAATTAATATTACAAAGCGTTGATGGAAACAAGTAGGTTATTACTGAACTTACAGAAAGCAGCCGGTTGATGAGAGGCGCAAGGGTAAGGGTAACTGAATACATTCCGGAGCGGCGAACTGAAAGCATATTGTAAGTAGGGGCAGCCGGAGTAGCACACGTTATAGTGCATAAGTCCATGCTGGTGGACTTAATGAGGTGGCAGATGCGAGTCTGTCATGAATAAAGGTGGTAACACGTAAGTTCAGGCTTTCGTCCTTTTAAAGAAGGGCGGAAGCCTTTTTTGTAAGCAATGAGCCATGCAAGCCAGAATGTGCTTGCACAGATTCTGTCTTATATGGCAAATGCAGATAATGAGCTGCGAGAGCAAGCAGCAATAAAAAAGAAAAGAGAGGAAACAAAAATGACACTTTATGACGAATTAGTTGCAAGAGGTCTTATTGCACAGGTAACTGATGAAGCACTTATTAAAGACCTTATTAACAATGGAAAGGCTACATTCTACATTGGATTTGATCCAACAGCAGACAGTCTTCATGTAGGACACTTTATGGCACTCTGCCTTATGAAGAGACTCCAGATGGCAGGAAATAAGCCAATCGCACTTATTGGCGGTGGAACAGCTATGATTGGTGATCCATCAGGACGTACAGATATGAGAAAAATGCTTACACCAGAGCAGATTCAGCACAATGTTGACTGCTTCAAGAAGCAGATGGCAAGATTCATTGATTTCTCAGATGACAAGGCATTACTTGTTAATAATGCTGACTGGCTTCTTAATCTTAACTATGTAGAACTTTTAAGAGAGGTTGGAGCATGCTTCTCAGTTAATAACATGTTAAGAGCTGAATGCTACAAGCAGAGAATGGAAAAGGGATTAAGCTTCCTTGAGTTTAACTACATGATTATGCAGTCATACGATTTCTATATGTTATACCAGAAATACGGCTGTAATTTACAGTTTGGTGGTAATGACCAGTGGAGCAACATGTTAGGTGGAACAGAGCTTATCAGAAGAAAGCTTGATAAAGATGCTTCAGCTATGACAATCACACTTCTTCTTAACTCAGAGGGTAAGAAGATGGGTAAGACAGCTTCAGGTGCTGTATGGCTTGATCCGGATAAGACAAGTCCTTACGATTTCTATCAGTACTGGAGAAATGTTGATGATGCAGATGTTCTTAAATGCATCCGTATGCTCACATTCCTTCCACTTGAAGAGATTGATAAGATGGATAGCTGGGAAGGTGCTCAGCTTAACAAGGCTAAGGAGATTCTTGCTTATGAGCTTACAAAGCTTGTTCATGGTGAGGAAGAAGCTAAGAAAGCAGAAGCTACAGCAAAGGCAATCTTTACTGGTGGGGATGCAGCTAACATGCCTACAGCAAAGCTTGAAGCAGACAGCTTTACAGATGATGAAATTGATGCAATTAATCTTGTGTTTGGAGCAGGACTTGCAACAACTAAGTCAGAGGCCAGAAGAACTATCCAGCAGGGTGGTGTTTCTGTAGATGGAGAAAAGGTAGCAGATATAGCAGCTAAGTTCCCTAAGAGTATGTTCGAAGGAGACGGAGTAGTTGTTAAGAAGGGTAAGAAATCTTTCGTTAAAGTATCTGTTAATTAATTGTTTCCCTGAAAAGGAAGGATTATGAAAAAAGATGAGATTACAAGGGTGAGGCTTTTAAGCCTCGCCGTTCTTATGGCTCTGAGTCTGTTTATTCTTCTTGTTCCTATAGGAAGTAATGAATTTGGTCAGATAATCAGTAAAATGAATAATAATGCACTCAACATTCCGGAAAGCCAGAATTCAGTATATAATCTGTATTATTATACAGGCTTTAATGTTGTTTATCAGTTGTTCTTTTCACTTACGATTCTTTTTACGGCAATGTCTGTGGCAGGAATCCTTTTAAGAATCGGTAATACAGGAATTGCTGCATTTGTATCTGCAATATTGAATTTATTGACAGGTATGCTGCTGTTGTTTGCGAGAATATGGGAGTCATCAGTATCCATGCATGCAATGATTGATTCTGTGTATCTTGACGGAGTAGTGAAAGAGCAGATTAAGACAACCCAGTTACTTGATAAAGTTCCTGTTCTGTATATTCTTTTAATAGTTCTTGGAATTCTTGAATTATTAATGGTGAAAAGTTCTGGAATCATGCGAATAAAGATGTTCGCTAAGAATAAGAAGACAAATGCTGTAAATTACCTTGTTCCGGCGCTTATAATTTATGTGTGGGCTGGTTTTATAAGACAGGATATATTGTCTGTAATTATAAGAAATGGTGATTCCCAAAGAATGACAGTTAATGAATATCTTACCGGATATTACATTGGTAATAAAATATTCTTTAACTGGTCATGGATGATAATGCTTTTACTAGCAACCATTATTTGTATAATTATACAATCAGGCGTTATCAAGGGATTAAGCGGCAGGGCAGGAATGTTGGCAGGTATAGGTATTCCGGCACTTGTAACGATAATACCATCTGTTATATATGCATTTAATCCACCGGCACTGTTTGGATATCTTACACTTGATATATCATTATGTGACATGACTGATAACGCATTTTACATGTATCTCGTAACTTTCTGCGTGTGCATGACGGTTGCATACATACTGATATATCTTGTGATAAGCGGGCTTCTGGATATGAGAAAGCTGGCAGGGATATTTGTTATAAATGTTGTTATAAGTGTAATTCTTATGATTATTATTTCGGGCAAATCTTCACTTGCAATCCAGTATATGCCGTGGATAGTGGCAGACTGCGCATCAGTTATACTGGCGTTTATATGTGTGGCTGTTAAGCCTGTTAATAAGAAAATGGCTGAGTTATGCGATGCCTCCAAAAAAGTCTGACTTTTTGGGGCACCGCATGATTAAATTCTGATTCAGCCATTATTTTATAACTGTTTAATATCTTTAATGTCGGTGTCTGCAACCATTGAGTAGTTGGTGTAATACACAACGAATCCCGGTTTGGCACCGGCAGGCTTTTTAACTTCTTTCTTTAATACATAATCGACTTCAACTTTTTCCTGCTCACGGCCTTTAGAGTAATAGGCGGCAAGGCTTGCTGCTTCTTCAAATGTCCTGTCAGGAACTTCCTTTCCATCTGTTTTGAGAAGTACATGAGAACCTGGCATCTGCTTGGCGTGAAACCACCAGTCATTACCGTTGCCTGTCTTGAAGGTAAGTTCGTCATTCTGTATGTTATTCTTTCCAACATATATGTCAAATCCATCGCTTGATACAAAATGCATCGGCTTGTTGGCTGTGATTTTGTGCTTTCCTTTAACAGTCCTTTTAATATATCCGGTTTCAATAAGCTCTTCCTTAATGTTAGCAAGATCAGCCTCTGTTACTGAAATCTCAATTGCATTGATAATAGATTCAAGGTAGCTTATTTCTTCAGTAATCTCTTGAATAAGACGGATTCCGGCTTCATAGGTTCTTTTAAGCTTGTTATATCTTGCAAAATATTTGTTAGCATTCTCAATTGGTGTGAGAGTGTTATCAAGAGGAATCTTGATTGTAGTATTATCGTAGTAATTAAGTGCTTCATATTCCTTAGAACCTGCAGGAATACTGTAAGCGTAGGTTGTAAGAAGTTCGCCGTAGATACGGTATTTGTCTTTTTTCTCAGTGTCCTTTATCTGCTTTTCCTGAATGTCAAGTTTCTTGTATGCTCTTTCAAGATGTGTTGTTACAATTCTTCTTATATCAACAGACTTCTGGTGGATTCGTGTTGCAATCTCTTTCTGTCTGTAATAATCGATAATCAGTCTGCTTATCGAATCATATTCTGTGTGGTTGTCATACATAGAAAGCTTCACAGCGGCAAATTCTGCAGGCACACCGTTGTCAGTTACCATATCGGGGTGATAGATACCATTTCTTACATCAGACATAAGTGCGTCAAATACGTTGTATAATGCATTTTTCATAGGCTCATCAAGACAGTTGGCAGGATGCCCGCCATCAATTCCGGCACGGTATGCAAGCTCTTCTGCTATACATGTGCTTATTCCTGTATAGCTTGAAAGCAGCGCCTTGACAACAGGTACAGGCTTTGTAAATACTGTTTCGTCAAAATGCTTTCTGTCAGCTTCAAGCGGATTAATCTTGTCAGAAGTATTAGGAATGAAATAAGGTCTTCCAGGTAAAACTTCCCTGACTGAGCTTGTCTGTGCTGATATATGCTTGATACTGTCTAATATAGTATTATTGTCGTCACATAATATTATATTGCTGTGCTTTCCCATGAATTCTGCGATTATGTGCTTTCTGCACAGGTCGCCGAGTTCATTTAAATGTTCTGCCTCAATATCAATTACACGCTCAAATTTTGGCTGTGTTATAGATATTATTCTTCCGTTGTTCAAATGTTTTCTGAGAAGCATGCAGAAATTCGGTGCAGTAGCAGGGGATGGTTTGTTATCGTCTGTAAGATATGCAAGAGGAAGCGATGCATTTGCAGATAAAACAAGTCTGTACTGACCAGATTGTGTCTTTATTGTAAGCATTATTTCATCGGCTTCAGGCTGTGCTATTTTGTAAAGTCTTCCGCCGTTAATTGTGTTGTTTAATTCATTAACAATACTGGATATTGTAATTCCATCGAATGCCATAATGTCTCCTTTAGTTAATAATATTCATTCTTATTGCATTATATTAACATACTTATTGCTGTAAGTCTTGTTATCTTTCACAAAAATTGGTATACTTTCCTAGGCATTATATGCGAATGGAAGGATAGAAACAATGATTAAAAGTATGACAGGCTTTGGCCGGAGTGAAATAGTTAAAGGTAACAGAAAGATTTCAGTTGAGATTAAGTCAGTTAATCACAGATATCTTGAGGCAGGTATCAAGATGCCTAAGAAGCTTAATGTGTTTGAGAGCAGAATGAGAGACTTGCTTAAGAAGTATGCAGCAAGAGGTAAGATTGATATATTTATTAATTATGAGGATGATTCAGAAAATCAGGTTAATCTTAAGTTTAATCAGAATATAGCTGATGAATATATGACTATATTTAATAATATGTCCGAAAAATACAATCTTAAAAATGATATGACTGTTGGAGGTCTTGCCAGATTTCCAGAGGTTATCACAATGGATGAAGTGCAGGAAGACGAAGAGGAGCTGTGGCATTTTATAGAAGAAGCCATGAAGGCAGCATTAGAACAGTTTGTTAATACAAGAATTCTTGAAGGTGAGAATCTTAAGAAAGACCTTTTAGGAAAGTTAGACCACATGGAGGAGCTTGTCGCATTTGTTGAAAAGAGAAGTCCAGAGATTATGAAGGAATACCGCAGCAAGTTAGAGCGTAAGGTTAAAGAACTTCTTGGCGATACAACTATTGATGAAAGCAGAATCGCAACAGAGGTTATTATATACGCAGACAAGATATGTGTTGACGAAGAAACTGTAAGATTAAGAAGCCATATCGAGCATGCAAGAAAATGTCTTAACGAGGATGGCGGCATTGGAAGAAAGATGGATTTCATTGCACAGGAGATGAACAGAGAGGCTAACACAACTCTATCTAAGGCTAATGACATTGAGATATCTAATGCAGCTATTGACTTAAAGACTGAGATTGAGAAGGTAAGAGAGCAGATTCAGAACATTGAGTAGGCTTTCAATATATTTTTAATGGGTTTTGATTAAATTTACTTGATTGTTTCGGGCTTGTTAGGTATAATAACTTGTGCACTTTATGTGCAGAATGAGGTAATTATATGAGCAAAGGACTATTATTAGTTATTTCAGGATTTTCTGGTGCAGGAAAAGGAACTGTTATGAAGCGACTTTTAGAGCTTCATGACGAGTATTCACTTTCTATATCAGCTACAACAAGAAAGCCAAGAGAAGGCGAAGCTGATGGAAGAGAATATTTCTTTAAGACTGTAGAAGAATTCGAGAAGATGATTGCTGAAGATGCTTTAATAGAGCATGCACAGTATGTTGGCAATTATTACGGAACACCTAAGGCATATGTTGAAGAACAGCTTGATAAGGGCAACAATGTTATTCTTGAGATTGAGATACAGGGTGCCATGAATATCAAGAGAATGTTCCCGGATGCAGTGCTTATGTTTATAACACCACCGTCAGCAGCGCTCCCCGCTCTCCTCCATGATCCGAACCGAAGAACAGGTAGTTTTTGCGGCCCAGACTGACCATCCGCAGCGCATTTTCAGCGATGTTATTATCGGCTTCGGCCCAGCCGTTTTCTGCATAGTACGTCAGGGCCGGCCACTGGTTCAGGGTGTACGTGAACGCCTTTGCCAGCTCCGAGTGTCGCGACAGCGTTTTCATTTTTTCACGCAACCAGCTTTCCAGGGTACTAAGCAGCGGTTTCGTTTTCCGCTGACGTTCAGCAAGCCGTTGTTCCGCCAGCATTCCTCTTATTTCCGCCTCCACGGCATACAGTTCGCCGATACGCTTCAGGGCTTCCTCCGTCAGGGCTGACGGCGTGCGAACGTGCACATCGTGGATTTTACGGCGGGCGTGAGCCCAGCAGGCGGCTTCCGTTATCCGGCCATCGCGGTACAGCTCGTTGAACCCGGCGTACGCATCCGCCTGTAGCACACCGCTGAACCCCGCAAGATGGGTCTGCGGATGGATGCCTTTTCTGTCGGGGCTGTAGGCGAACCACACCGCCGGTGCCAGCGCTGACCCGGCGTTGCGGTCATCACGAACATACGTCCACAACCGCCCGGTCTTCGTCTTCTTATTGCCCGGCAACAGCACCTGGACCGGGGTATCATCGGCATGGAGTTTACCGTCAGTCAGGACATAGTCCTGAAGCGCCTCCTCCAGCGGGGACAGCAGCCGGCAGCATGCATCCACCCAGCCCGACAGCAGTGAACGGCTCAGTTCCACGCCCTGGCGACCGTATATTTCAGACTGACGATACAGCGGTGTGTGCTCTGCATACTTTGAGGTCAGCACGCGGGCCAGCAGCCCCGGTCCTGCGATACCCCGCTCGATGGGCCGTGAAGGCGCGGGGGCCTGCACGATGGCATCGCACTGAGTACAGGCATGCTTTTCACGTACAGTCCGGATAACCCGGAAGGCGCTGCGCATCAGCTCCAGCTGTTCGGCGGCATCCTCACCCAGGTAACTCAGCGCACCACCACACTCCGGGCAGCAGGAACCTGCTGGCCGCAGGCGTTTTTCATCGCGGGGGAGTGATTCGGGGAACGGTTTGCGGGTGCGGGTTTGACGCAGCGGGCGCTGCACGGCCGGGTCGTCAACCCGACCGGTAAGGGTATCACTTTCTTTCTGAAGTGCCTTCAGGTCAGCTTCCATCTGTGCGATACGACGGGAGACTTTTTCCGAGCGGCTGCCGAAGTTCATCCGGCGCAGCTTATCCAGCTGTGCCTGCAGATGGTCTATTTCGCGTTCACGCTCGTTCAGCTTTTCCAGCAGGGCACGGTTCAGCGCCTCCTGTTCGGCAAGGAGACGTTTCAGTGCATTGATATCGTCAGGAAGTGAGCTGCTCATACCGGGTATATTACCAGGCTCATTCAGCGTCGACCAGGATAAAGAGGCTTACAACATAGTCAGGGACGTAAGCAGTCTTTTAGGCTGCCGCCAGTCGATACCTTCCAGCAGCATCGCCAGCTGTGCCGGTGTGAGGAACACTTTGCCATCCCGGGCTGACGGCCAGGCGAAGCGGCCGCGCTCCAGCCGTTTGGTCAGCAGACACAGTCCATCGCCGGTAGACCAGAGGAGCTTTACCTGACTGCCATTACGCCCACGGAAGATAAAAACGTGACCTGACATCGGATCGTCTTTCAGCGTCGTCTGCACCTTTGCCGCCAGGCCGTTGAAGCCGTTTCTCATATCGGTGATGCCAGCGACCAGCCAGATCTTTGTCCCTGATGGTAATGGGATCAACGTTTGAGCTCCCGTATCAGCAGGTTCAGGATATTTTCGCTGATGGCACCATTCAGACGGAGTGATCCGTGCCGGAACGTCACTTCACAGCTGATATTGAGTGATTCAGGTGTCGCAGCAGCTACAGGTTGTGACCGGGGGGAGGTTGTAGGGACAACATCTTCGGCATCAAGTGTTATCGGGAGCAGCTCAG
>OGNT01000602.1_pt1 | contig 14789 bp, 9 predicted proteins | sample 1573521 | NCBI WGS metagenome assembly OGNT01 (sample SAMEA2581922, study PRJEB24529) | metagenome | biome: Human gut stool | place: China | collected 2011
CCAGGACAGCTCCCGTGGTATTGGCCGCAAAATCCAGCCAATCGCCGCCACGGTAGGTAGTACAAAATGCCTGTAACAATTCTACCGCTCCACTGAACAATACCGGACAGACAAATGCTCCTACCCATGCGTGCCACATAGGCGTACGGTCTCTCCGATGCGCCCGCAAGAACTCCAGCCACAACATACCGGACATGCCGAAATACATACAGATATGCACCACCTTGTCAAGGTTAGGGATAGTGCCCAGATCGGTAGTGGGCGGTTTAAAAAACGACAGATAAATTACAGCAAGTATTATCACCAGCGATACCGGATATTTCTTAATATAATATAGCATATCTCAAATTATGAACAATCTGTGTGCAAAAGTATGGAACATTTTCTATATTTGTGCGTTTTAAGAGCAATTAATAACGAATTGTAAGAAAAATCCACGTTTTATGACAAGAAATGAAAGAGCCAACTTTGGAAGCAAATTGGGAGTGATACTTGCTTCAGCCGGTTCTGCAGTTGGCCTGGGTAATATCTGGAGATTCCCTTTTGAAACAGGCAATCATGGCGGTGCAGCCTTCATACTGATTTATCTGGTATGTGTACTTATATTAGGTATTCCTATCATGATAGCCGAATTTCTTATCGGACGCCGTTCACGCGCCAACACTGCCGGAGCGTATCAAAAGCTGGCTCCGGGAACCCATTGGCGTTGGGTGGGACGAATGGGTGTATTAGCCGGATTCCTTATTTTGGGCTACTACTCGGTAGTAGCGGGTTGGACCTTGGAATTTATAGGAGAAGCCGCAACCAACAGTTTTGCCGGCAAGTCCGCCGCAGAGTTCATCGCTTCCTTCAACGGCTTTGTCAGCAATCCGTGGCGTCCTGTTATCTGGTTGGTGGTATTCTTGTTAGCCACACACTTCATCATCATAAAAGGAGTGGAAAAGGGTATTGAAAAATCAGCCAAGATAATGATGCCCATGCTGTTTATCCTGCTGGTAGTGCTTGCCATTTGTTCCGTATCACTACCCGGTGCAAGTGCGGGTATCGAATTCCTGCTGAAACCCGACTTCAGCAAAGTGGACGGTAATGTTTTCTTAGGTGCAATGGGACAGGCATGCACATACGCTTCTTATTTCAGAAATGACACCAACCTGCCTAAAACAGCACTCAATGTGGCAGGTATCGACACGTTAGTCGCCATTCTTGCCGGATTCATTATCTTCCCTGCGGCGTTTTCCGTTGGCATCCAGCCGGATGCAGGACCGAGTTTATTGTTCATCACCTTACCCAACGTATTTCAACAGGCATTCGGCAACATACCCTGGCTGGCAATCGCCTTATCCATCATGTTCTACGTTTTGCTGGCGCTGGCGGCATTGACTTCAACCATTTCCTTACACGAAGTGGTAACAGCATATCTGCATGAGGAGTTCAAGTTTACACGAGGAAAAGCAGCCAAACTGGTTACCGCCGGCTGTATCGTGCTGGGAGTGTTGTGTTCGTTGTCATTGGGCGTAGGAAAGAGTTATACGATTTTCGGCCTTAACCTGTTCGATTTATTCGACTTCGTCACCGCTAAAATCATGTTGCCCTTAGGCGGGTTCTTTATCTCTATCTTCACCGGATGGTACCTGGATAAAAAGATTGTATGGGAAGAAGTCAGCAATAACGGAACTTTAAATATACATATATACAGATTACTAATCTTCATTCTGAAATATATCGCCCCAATAGGAATCGGACTTATTTTCATCAACGAGTTGGGCTTCTTCAAATAAACCATAATGAAGAATCCGTTTAAAGACTTCTTATACTTCTCCCGGGGAGAAAGGCGAGGTATCCTTGTTCTCATCATTGGGATAGTCCTCATCTTTCTCTCCGGGTATATCTATTCTTTCCGGCAAAACAGCAGGCAACTTTCTGAAGAAGAATCCAGGATACAGGCTGCCGCCTTGAAAGAATACGACAACTTTATCGGTTCTGTGCGGGAACAAGAAAAAAACGAGAACAGCCGTTTCAAAAAATCGGAGAGATATAAAAAGAGAACAGTTGTATTAGCTCCTTTCGACCCTAACCGTACGGACTCCGTCACCTTCTGCCGCTTAGGTCTTCCTGCATGGATGGCAAAGAACATCTTACGTTATCGAAGCAAAGGGGGAAAGTTCCGTAAGGCCGAAGATTTCAAAAAAGTATATGGATTGACAGAAGAACAGTACCAAACGCTCTCTCCCTACATCTATTTTACGGCAGAAGACACTATAAGAAAGGCGACCTCTCTACTCACTCTTCAGCAGGCACCCAAAGACAGTATGTATAAATATCCGGCAGGCACCGTGCTTAACTTAAATCATGCAGATACCACTGAATTGAAGAAAGTTCCCGGCGTAGGCAGCGGCATAGCCCGGTCGATAGTGAACTATCGGCAACGTTTAGGCGGCTTCTACCGAATAGAGCAATTGCAGGAAATTCATTTGGATTATCGCCAACTGCAAGCATGGTTCACCGTTACGCCTTCTGAAATCCGGCGCATCAATCTGAACCGGGTCGGCATAGAGCGCCTTCGCAACCATCCTTATATAAACTTTTACCAGGCAAAAGCCCTTGTGGAATACCGTAAAAAGAAAGGAATGCTCCACAACCTCAAACCCTTTGCCCTCCACGAAGAATTTACCGAAAGCGATTTGGAGCGGCTTAGCCGCTATGTTTGTTTTGAATAATGAAGAGACAGACAGCTATTCCTTACAAACTTCACCGTCTTTCAGATGAATGGTACGGTCGGTGATTTGTGCCAATCCCTCATCATGCGTCACAATTACAAATGTCTGGCCCAAACGGTTACGCAAATCAAAGAACAGTTGGTGCAGCTCTTCCTTATTATGCGTATCCAAACTTCCGGACGGCTCATCCGCCAACACCACCGCAGGATGATTGATGAGCGCACGGGCAACGGCAACCCTTTGCTTCTCGCCACCGGACAACTCATTGGGCTTGTGCGAAGCGCGTTCCGCCAATCCCATGAAGTCCAATATTTCGGCAGCCGCCGCTCTGGCTTCCTGCTGTCCCATTCCGGCAATGAAAGCCGGTATCATTACATTCTCCAAAGCCGTAAATTCCGGTAACAACTGATGGAACTGAAAAACAAAGCCTATATGCTTATTACGGAAGGCAGAGAGTTCTTTCTCCTTCAGGCAATTCACCAATGTACCGTCAATCGTTACCGAACCACTATCGGGCATGTCCAAAGTTCCCATAATCTGCAACAAAGTGGTCTTGCCCGCACCGCTGGGACCGACAATGCTGACCACCTCCCCTTTTTTTATCTCCAGGTCGATGCCCCGCAACACCTGTAAACTGCCGAAACTCTTCGTTATTCCTTCTAATCGTATCATTGTTTTAGTTACTGTTTATTCCTTACGGTCATGACACATTTTATCTTTAACACATAGGTACGTTCTAACTGTTTGATAGCCCTATTACAACCTTTTAATGACGTATTCCGCAAGGTAACAGCCGAATACAGCCGGCATATAGCTTACAGTTCCGCAAGTAGACTTTTTATTCTGTTCATCTTCCGTCAACAGCACTACCTTAGGGTCGGCTTGCTCGGTACTGAATACAACCGGAAGTTTACGTTTAATCCCTAACTTCTGCAAACGTTTCCTCACCGCCTTACTCAATCCGCAATGATAGGTATCCCATATATCGGCAAAACGTATCTGCGTAATATCACTCTTTGCACCCGCCCCCATACTCGATACAATCTTAATATGCCGTTTCAGTGCTTCCGCTATCAAATAGCATTTGGGAGCAAGCGTATCAATGGCATCCACTATAAAATCATATCGGGCGGCATCAAGCAGTTCGGGTATATTATCGTCTTTCAGAAATACCGGCAGCACCGTCAGCTGTATGTCCGGATTGATATCTTTGAAACGTGCCGCCAAAACCTCCGCTTTCTCCCTCCCCATAGTGGAATGCAAAGCAGGCAGTTGACGATTTATATTAGTAGGCTGCACCGTATCCGCATCCACAATCGTCATCCGCCCCACACCTGCACGGCATATCATTTCGGCTGCATAAGCGCCTACTCCGCCAAGACCTACAACCAGCACATGCGCCTGTTGCAGCCTTTCCATTTTCTCCTCTCCCAGCAAAAGCCGGGTTCTCTGTTTCCAATCCTCCATCATCGCCAACCACTAATCATTAATCACTAATCACTTACTAATCTTCCTTAAACCATTTATAAACCCACTTTCCTACCTTCTCGTAATGCTGCGCCTCATTTCGCGGATTAGAGAAAGAGACGGCATCCTGGGGTTCGCCCAACTGGTCGGGATAAAGTACAATCAAACTATTATTGGAAAAATATTTGCTCAACTGCGCCGGGAGCTTCTCGAAGGAGCTGTCGTAAGAAATGGATCCCCTACGTGCGCTTATCACTACAAGCAAATGGTCGTAATTCACTTGCCCGGTCAATATCAGCAAATCCCCCCAATCATCCAGACGAGAGAAGTCCGTCAAGGTCTGTCCATACTTTTTCTTCACCAATGCCTGCAACTGTACAGTTGTTTCCTCGTTTGCAAAGAAATGTACCCGGCAGCCCAACGTACCGCCCATCCGGCAAAAATGCTCCACCCACTTCTGAAAGCCTGCTTCGTATTCCGCCTTGGGAGGAACGGCTATGATGATTCGCCGTATCGTATTAATCGGAATCAGGAATTTGGCAATCATAACTTCGCGATGCAGTCCTTTCAGCAGGTTCTCGGCAAGCATACCGAAGAAAGAGTCTACAATATTGACCTTACGGTGCAAACCGATAATCACATCGGTCACCTCATATTCTTTCGCCGTATGGATAATACCCGAAGCAATATTCAAGTCATACCGTGTAATCTGGCGCAACGGCACATCGGCAGAAGCCGTAATCATGGCTGCCTTCTCCAAATACCTTTTACCGCGAAGCTCCAAACCCTCGGAAGTATTGTTGTCATTGATTACGTTCAAAGCCAACAGATTATCTTTCTGTTTGGTATCACGTATCAACAAGGACAGGTTCATCAGATATTCAATCGTATCCGGATTCGCCACCGGAATAAGAATCCTTTCCGCCTCAACCGTACGCTCCTCTTCCAGATGCGCCTCGCACATGGCAATCTTGCGTGCGGCCCTTTCCGTAATAAAGGAGCTCACCACACATGTCACAAGAATCAGCAATACCGTACCGTTCAGCACATCCTCATTCAACAAACGCTCACCGTTCGACAAGATGATATTATACCCCACCAATACCGCCGCCAGCGTAGCTGCTGCTTGTGCATTGCTCAAGCCAAACATCAGCTCACGCTCTATGGGAGCCATTTTATAAATTTTCTGCGTCAGCCAGGAAGCGATCCACTTGCCCACCAGCGCCACAACAATCATAACGGCAGCCACCTTCAAAGCGTCTCCCTGCCCGAAGATGACATGAATATCAATCAGCATGCCCACCCCTATCAGGAAATAAGGTATGAACAGAGCGTTACCGACAAACTCCAGATGATTCATCAACGGTGATACATGCGGTATGAGGCGGTTCAAGACCAGCCCTGCCAAGAATGCTCCCAAGATGCCTTCCATTCCCACGAACTCCATTAAACCCGCTCCCAGAAAAACCATGGCAAGCACGAAAATAAATTGCATCACGTTATCATCATAGCGGCGGAAGAACCAGCGTCCGATGCGTGGGAACGAATACATAATCAGCGCTCCGAGGAATATGACCTTAACCACCAGCCACAGCCAGAACAGTCCACCGGACTCCCCTTTAAACAGACCGCCCACCACTGCCAGCACCAGCAACGTAAGCGTATCCGTCACAGCCGTACCGCCCACAGCAATACTTACACTGCGATGACGGGACACACCGTAACGAATTACAATCGGGTAAGCCACCAGCGTGTGCGAGGCATACATACTTGCCAGCAATATGGACGTCACGAGACTATACTTCAGCAACATCATATTGGTAACCAAGCCTATGCCTATCGGAATGACGAAAGCCAGCAATCCCAGCATCACAGCCTTTCCGCGATTCTTCTTGAAATCGCCCATATTCATTTCCAACCCTGCCAGGAACATGATATAATAAAGTCCGACCTTGCCGAACAACTCGAAACTGCTGTCGCGCACCAAGATATTGAAGCCATGCTCGCCAATCACCAATCCCGCCAGAATCATACCGATGATGTGCGGTATACGCAATTTATTCAGCAATATGGGCGCAAACAATATAATAAGGAGTACAAGGAGGAATATCCATGTAGGGTCTGTTACAGGAAGTGTCAAACTGAAATTGAGCCAGTCCATACGCAGTGAGTTTTAGGTTTTAACTGCAAAATAACGAAAAAGTTTTCACTTTATGCGGTGTCATACAGCAATTTGTTATAAATTTGCAGCCAACTCTATCATTTATAGATAGATTAGAACTATTTTATAAACTAAATTAAAACAAAAGAAAAATGAAAGTAGCTATTGTTGGAGCAAGCGGAGCCGTAGGACAAGAGTTCCTGCGAGTGCTCGATGAAAGGAATTTCCCGTTGGACGAGTTAGTATTGTTCGGTTCTAAACGCAGTGCCGGCACTAAATATACCTTCCGCGGTAAACAGATCGAGGTTAAACTCTTGCAACACAACGATGACTTTAAAGGGGTTGACATTGCTTTCACTTCCGCAGGCGCAGGCACCTCTAAAGAGTATCTTGAAACAATCACCAAGCACGGCGCTGTGATGATTGACAATTCAAGCGCTTTCCGTATGGATGCCGATGTTCCTTTGGTTGTACCCGAAGTCAATGCCGCCGATGCCAAAGACCGTCCGCGCGGCGTTATCGCCAATCCTAACTGTACTACTATCCAAATGGTAGTGGCACTGAAAGCCATCGAACAGCTTTCTCATATAAAAACCGTGCTATTGTTCGTACAACTCATCCATAGCAGCGGCGCCTGCACCGCTATGGATGAGTTGTACGAACAATATCGCCAAGTATTGGCGGGTGAACCCGTGACCGTGGAGAAATTTGCCTATCAACTGGCATTCAATCTGATTCCCCAGATTGATGTATTCACTGAAAACGGGTATACCAAGGAAGAGATGAAGATGTACAACGAAACACGTAAGATTATGCACTCCGACATCAAAGTCAGCGCAACATGTGTCCGTGTACCTGCCCTCCGCTCGCATTCGGAAAGTATCTGGGTAGAGACAGAACGGCCCATCTCTATCGAGGAGGCACGTGAAGCATTTGCCAAAGGTGACGGACTGGTATTAATGGACAATCCGGCAGAGAAAGAATATCCGATGCCGCTGTTCCTCGCAGGAAAAGACCCTGTATATGTAGGACGTATCCGCAAGGACCTCACCAACGAGAACGGATTGACTTTCTGGATTGTGGGCGACCAGATCAAAAAAGGCGCTGCATTGAATGCGGTACAGATTGCAGAGTATCTGATTAGAGAGAAAGCGCTTTAAAATTTCTCCTAATCCATAAACCGATAAGGGTGTGTCAAAAATAGAATGTCATTACTATTACAGCATTCATTTTTAACACACCCTTGACTATGTTGCTTGAGACTTCCGATTTCAAGTCGTTTTAAGTATATCAATAAGACACAGTTTCTGAAATCTCACTTTCTGCATTATTTTTGAATAACGAAGTCACAAAATAAACTCCCTTTTCCGATAATTTAAATGACGTTCCTTGGGTAATACCTACCAAATCGGCTTTCCGCTCTTTCCCATTATCTTTATATATAGCGTAATAAGCAACATTTGAAACCGCTCCCCAAGACAAATCAGCCCCATTCAACCTGATATTGTCCGGTGTCGGAGGAAGCACTGCAGCAGTTCGTCCTAAATAAGGAGGCAATACTTTCTTTCCATATATAGCCTTGACCGCATCTGCAATACCAACCTTATTTTCTACCAAGTTCTTGGCACTGTACAATACACTTCCCTTTACCTTCGGCTTTGCACTTGCCAGTTCAAACTGCTTCATTAAGTCATCTGACGATTGAAACTTACTTCCATATTGCGAATCACCAAATTTATAAATGCCATATCCTATCAATAAGTGGTTTTCATATGTATATTGCGACCATAAATCCAACCTCAGATTAAAACTGGTAGCATCATTACCTGTGGCAAAGTACAGCTGCGGAATAACCACATCCACCCAGCCTTCCTTTGCCCACGTATTGACATCTGCAAACAATGTGTTGTAATTACGCTCCATATCAGCTGCCGGACTAATAGAGAAAATCACTTCCGGACGAGTCTCAATAATAGTTTTCTGGATATTCCTAACTACGGTATTTACATTATTACGCCTGAAATCCTCGACATTCTTAAATTTATCCTTCCCATATTTTTGAAATTCCGCACCATCATTCATTGTCTCAGAAGCTTCCAATGACGGATAGAAATAATCATCCATGTGAATACCGTCAACGTCATACTTGGTAATAATTTCCTTGACAATATTTACAATCCGTTCCTGAACTTCCGGCAAAGCAGGATTATAAACTCTGATTTTCTCATAATCCTTAACCAGTTCCATGGGTATTTTGGCATCCAGTTTTGGGAAAGCAGCATTCTTATTTGCACGCGTAGCTATACGGTATGGATTTAACCAAGCATGAAACTGGATACCTCGCTTATGAGCTTCCTCAACAAGAAATCCTAAAACATCATAATCGGGTCTTACTCCTGCACTTCCTGTAATATACTTACTCCAAGGCTCATATTCCGATTCATAAAACGCATCTGCCATACCTCTGATTTGGAAAAATACCGCATTCATGTTATACCCGACCAATAAATCCAGATAATCTGTATACAACTTTTTCTGAACATCGGCATTATACTTTTCCATAGGCCAATCAAGCCCCCATACCGTAGCTATCCATACTCCTCTCAGTTCCTTTCCGGGCAGAACAGACGAAGAGGTCTGACCTTCTCCCTGAGAATGGGTGCCGTCATCCAAAATGCCTTCATCGTCTTTACTACATGCTGCGACAAGCACAAGTAAAATGATTATATATATATAGTTCAAATGTTTCATCCTTAAATTTCTAATAAGAAAGCCGCCTGATAATTTTAAAATAGACGGCTTTCAAGTTGACAATATAAAAATTCAATTTAAATGTAGAAAATCAGCATATTATTCCTCTTCCTGCTTAATAGGGAACTCGCATATTACAAATCCTGATCCTGTGCGTGATGCAAACACACAAAGCTTGGCATCTTTCCCGTTCTCATCTTTCTCTATATAATAATCTGTCTGCGCCAGGGCGTTTCCATTTCCACTTCCACCTAATTTAAATTGGTACAAAGGATTGTGATTGTCTCCTTCGTCAAATTTCCGCAAAGCCTCTTCTATGGTAGCTCCTTTGCTCAAATCATAAATTTCCAAAGCAATGGTTGCAGTAGATGCACTACCCTGACCAGCGGTACAAACCAACAGATAACGCTCCTCATTAAAGTTGATTATCCTTGGAGCCACAGCCTCTCCTTTTATGCTCGACGCATATATTTCGCCTACAGACTCATTGACCAATGTTACAGGAATTCTGACACCCGACCATAAATACTGGTCTGTATTTCCCACTCTATATACATTGGTCACCATCGTAGCATCAGATTTTGACGGTAATACTTTAATGGCAGTGGCATCAACTGTTTTATAGCCGCTTACGGGTATTCTTAGAAAATCAGTAGCTGCATTATCACCAAAGAATATAAATCCGTTACCATTCTCATCTATATTATAAGAGGCATTATCACCATGTCTGTTTCCTGCTCCGGAGATACTTCCAACATTAATATTGGCTATCGTTTCCGGTTGGGAATCCGGTGTTTCCCAATGATAAATCTTAAGAGGAGAAGCTTTGGCACCCGACAAACTTGAAAGATATACATGACCATTACTCAACGCACCCATGTTATAAGAGAAAGTACCACCGCTAACTCCAGTCAAATCCAGCAGAATCGGGTTGATTTCCCCCTTCTTCAAATCCGATACTTTAAGAAGATGAGGTTGTGTAGCTCTGCTGACAACCAATACATGTTCGCCATCATAAGAAGCACAACGGGTAGATGCAGCATCGGCATAATCACTATAAATGTTATCTCCTGAAAAATTATATACAGTAGGCTTTTCAAAATCAGCCCCATACACAGGAACTCTTTTCCGGACTTTAACAAAATATTCCTTATACCTCTTATTATTTACAATCCGCAGTATCAAAGTCTTGTCGGAAGTTTCCTCATCCATTGAGAAATCCATGACCGGAGTTTGAAGCTCCGCGCCCTCAGAAAGTTCCGCCTCAAAGCTCAAAGCTGAAAAATTAGTCTCAACATCCAAACGGGGAAAATTAATTGTCTTATTGGCTTCATCAATTGTTCCTTCCACCACTGTTTTCCCGTCTGCCCCGGCATTAACTATCTTTATTGCTAAAAGCTCCGTATCATAAGGTGCTATATGGCTTTTAGGATAATCCTCCTCACAAGAGACAAGACTAATACCAAGCAATACAGCCATAAATCCTAAACTTTTTATTAATTTATACATAATCTCATGTTTTAATTAAAAACCATTGTTAACTCACGGATGTATCCGTCAATTCAAACTTGCCGGCCATCCCTCCGTTTGAGTAAGTGTATACCCTCTACTCTTATAATCTTCAATTTGATTAATTCCGATAGGTGAGAGATATGGGTTTACATTAGGCACATTCAAGAAGGGCAGTCGTCCTTTATTCTGTTCCGGATAGAAAAATCCTTTCATAGCAGCAGCATTAGTGCCATCATAAACGGTCAGACTTCCATCCTTGCCCATAACCCTGATTTTCCTGCTATTCTCTGATTTCAGTTCTTCGGGAACCTCATCCTTGAAATTTACCCAAGTACCTACCAGCAAATCCTGATTTCTATCGGTATCCATGTACTCCAATTTTTTCCAACGTCTCAAATCGACGATACGTGAGAATTCAAAAGCAAATTCCATTCTTCTTTCCCGTCTGATTTCCCAAAGTAACGGAGATACCGTGACATCTCTACCCGGATCATCAGGCAGAGCATCTAATTTCATGTCTGCTGTCTTGACAACACCCAACGCTTTTGCTTCCTCGGCAATCGGTCTGTTACGGATCTTGTTAATAGACTCATCTATATCAGTCTGGATAACCGCCGGCCCTCCCAATGTAGCAAGTTCCGCTTTAGCCTCAATCCAATTCAATAAAACTTCAGCATAGCGGATTACCGGATAGCCAGTCACATTCTTTTCACCCTGGAATTCCGGAGCCGGAGAACCGCCTTTTTCAATATACTCCAATGCACTCCGAGGGATAAACTTAGTTACATACAAATAACAGCTTTTAGCTCTGGGAGTCGGCTTATTGTAAAAACTTGCCTCAAATCTGGCATCTCTTGTCTTTATCAGGTTACTTAAAGTAAAATCGGCTGCGTTGGCAACTGCAGAAGTTTGCCAGTCCTTACCATCCGTACAGATAAACGCCTTAATCAAATCCAAATTCGGGCCGACATCGGTAGGGTCATTCATGTTACAAGTCGATGCTATGGAATGAGTCACACCCTTATCCGCATCATAGGTACGATACAGGATACAGTCTTTCGTACTTTTCGTCGACCCGAATAAAGAGCGGAAATCAGTCACAATATCATATTTTCCACTGCTCATTACCAAGTCAGCCGCAGTAATAGCCTGCTCAAAAAATTTCTTCGCACGTTCATCATTCTTATAATAATATTTTTGCCAACTTGCTTCAAACAATGCCCATCTCGAAACAAAAGCAGCCACCACATAACGGTTCACATATTGTGCATCCCCGTCATCCAAACGGACATTCTTCATGGCAAAATCAAAATCATCATAAACGGCATCCATCACTTCATTTCTCGGAGTACGATCCTTATACAAGGCATCCTTATCCGTATTCAACACCTCTGTATCGTAATAAGGGACATCACCAAAAACATTGACCAGACGAGCATACTCCATTCCTCTGAAGAAACGGCCTATTCCCATCCAATGATTGTATTGTTCTTCGGTCAGAATATCCTTCATTCTGGCAGACACACGATCAAGCATGACATTCGCCTTCCTTATCCAAGCAAAATTCCATGTCGGACCGGTAAATTCGCTCTGCCACATCATATCCAGACTCGTTGAGCCTTTTGATGTAGGGACAGTCCGTCCAAACTGCGTTTGGGTGGACAATCTCACTGCATCATCATTAAAAGTATAATTTGCATTAGGAGCATACGTCGTTTCATACTTCAATCCATATCCTACAAAGAAGTTGGTATAAAAGGCATTGGCATACAAACGTACCCTATCCTCACTGGTCCAGTAAGCATCATCTTCCGATGTAGTCAATGAAGGACGGTCCAGCACATCATTACAATTCGTAAACAGGAAGATGATTCCGGTTAAAATCATATATATTTTAAATCTCATAATTATTCTTTTTTAGAAGGTTAATTGAACGCCACATGATAAAGTCTTGAAAACAGGTGTGCCCATACCCGTACGTCCCAAGTTATAGTTTGAGTCAGACCTGAACATCGAATAACCTGAGATAGCCTCCGGGTCGATAGGCAATCCGTTCAGCTTGTCAAATGTAAAGAAGTTCTCTAATGACATATAGAGTCTGGCCTTGGATATATACACTTTTGAAAGAAGATTCTCCGGGAAAGTATATCCCAACGTTATATTCTTGATTCTCAGGTAAGACATATCCAGCAAATAGCGTGACTGTTTCTGCATACTGAAACCAGTATTGCTTCCACCCAAATTCCATGCTCTCGGATAAAATGCATCCGTACGCTCTTCTGTCCAATAATCGGTTGTGAAGGTTTTGGGAAGAGCACCCTCTTTGGCATTATATCCGGGAATAGCCAACTGACCGCTACCCCAAATCTGACGCTTGCCGATGCCTTGGAAGAAGATTGAAAAATCAATCCCCTTATAATCCGCTCCCAAACGGAAGCTATACTCATAACGAGGAGTAGAATTGCCAATCACAGTCTGGTCACCGGGATTACCATTCGTACCTGTTCCCGACGTGATATAACCGTCTCCGTCCAAATCCACGAATTTAACGTCACCCGGTGCAAAAATCAATTTGTTATTGTCTTCATAATGTACCTGATACACCGGATATGGAGAAGATTGTTTATTGGTAGTATGCGCTGTCCCGTTATAAATGACAGTAATTTTTTCTATTTGTCCGTCTGCTCCGTAAACAAAGTCCTCCTTTTGAAACAATCTATCTGTCACAAAACCATAAATATCGCCATATCGTCTTCCGGTAGAATAGGTTGTCCCTAATTTGCGGTCTTCCCATGGAGTCAGATAATCCGCTCCTTTGGTTATATAGGTAGTTGCATCGGAAATAGAAGCCATAACATTAATTCCCAATCCATTGGAAAAACGATGGGTAAAATCAGCCGACAACTCCCAACCTTTGGTTCTCAAACTACCGTAATTACCTTTAGGAGCTGTAGCACCAAGTGTCACCGGCAAGCTTTCTCCTTCAATAATCATGTTTTTCGTATCCCGACGATACCAATCGAAAGTTACTCCGAATTTATTCTTAAAGAAACGCAGGTCTACTCCAAAATCCAAAGTCTCAATCTCTTGCCAACTGATATCACTGTCCACTAACGAAGGAGTACCGTACAAAGGCATCTTATTACCGCTTCCGTCCAGCCATGACGATTGGCCGTCAGCCAATATGGCTTTGTACAAGGTATTGGATACCGTTTGGTCACCAATACTACCCCATGAAGCCCTAAACTTACCAAAGCTCAAAATATTTTCAACCGGTTTCATGAAACTTTCATTGGTAAACACCCAACCGGCAGAAAAAGAAGGGAACCAACGCCACTGCAAATTCTTCGGAAATTTAGATGAACCATCCCTACGTATATTAGCTTCTAAGAAATATCTGTCTTCAAAAGAATAATTCAGACGTCCGAAGAAACCTAATTGAGCTTCCCAATTGCGGTCTCCTTCAATGAACTGGTCACCGGATGCCAATGGAAATTGCGGGTTTGTCAAATCAATAAGATTTGTTTTCCACCCTTTATGCAAACTCCATTTACTGGTAACCCTGTTCATACCCACCATAAACTTAAAGGCATGCTCTTTTTCAGCTCCCAATTGCAGGTTATAGGTGGTATAAATATTAAACGTATTATTATCTACCGATTTATTCTGATAGCCGACCTGACTAGCTCCCGGACCCGAACTGTTATAATATTTTTCTACAGGGAAACGGTATGCCGGCATACCTCCCGTGTCTACTCTTTCGCCTTGTTCATTGACAAAGACCTGACTGCCGTTCTCTATCCACGCCGTAGGCGCATACCATGTAGCACCGGCCTCGTATTGGGTTACAGACGAATTTGTTTCCGAAGTTTGTCTGTCGTAAGTATAATCAAATTTAACATCCCAATTCTTCGTAATATTCAATGTAAAACCCAGGTTAACGTTATAATATTTATTTTGCAGATTATCTGTATTTGATGCAGCCATTTCATACGACGGCTCTTTCAAAGGATTGCCATGTTCTGTCACTCCCATCGGAAACAATGGGCTCCAACGATACATATACAACCAAGGGTCAGCAGAAGTATTACCAATACCCGGATAACGTTTATTACGGTCGGAATAGATAGAACTGGCTCTCACTGTAAGATATTTATTCAATTCCGATGTTACACTGACCG
>OGNT01000604.1_pt1 | contig 14769 bp, 10 predicted proteins | sample 1573521 | NCBI WGS metagenome assembly OGNT01 (sample SAMEA2581922, study PRJEB24529) | metagenome | biome: Human gut stool | place: China | collected 2011
GTGCCGCGCTCTTTCAAGCGGCGGATAATGATGCGCGACGTATAGGCTTCTTGGAACTTCAACTCCGGGAAGGCAGCTTGTGCCTTGGCGTTGATGGCATCAATGGTGAGGGCACGGGTATCGTCATGCGTAGTGCCGAAGTGCACCATGAGCAGGGCGGCCTTGTCACCGGGTTTCATACTTGCAAGCATATCGCTGTGCTCGTAATTGCCTCCCCCGTGCGCATGGCAGAGGAGGAGGAAATTACAAAGGAATAAAAAGACAAACAAATTCTTCATAAATACTGATGCTTGTTTTAATCGTTCTCTATGACACGTATCATATCGAAGTAGAAGCGTCCGTCCACTTCGGCTCCTTTCTCTACATTACCGGTCTTGATGTCATAGATGTAGATAACGGCGTTGGCATCTTCTTCAGTGTTTACACCAATGTATGCTTTGTTGTTGAAGATGACAGAACGCTGTGAGAAGCGACCGCCGCTGTAACCGATTTCCTTGCCATCATAGCTTAAGCGTGTCTTGGTTCCGGTGGTAAGATCGAGGATGGCGTAGTAGTGAGAGTAAGCGTCGATGCCGGGTTGCTTATCTGCAGCGGGTCTATCGGCATTGTCATTACGTGCATACACTAAGGCTTTGTTCCCTTCCAGATATTGAATGGTCAGCAATTTGCCGTCGGCATTGGGATAGCCGTTGTAGGAAGCGTCGAATTCTGTTTCGCCTTTGTTGATACGTAGCAGGATGCCTTTGAAAAAAGCGTTATCTTCTTCGTGGAAACAAGCTAGGTAGAGATTGTCTGCTTCGTCGTACATTACGCAGTTTTGCATCAGTTCTCCGTAAGCGCTTCCTGCCATTTCGCATTCGATGGGAGAGAGTACATCTTTTTCTACTTCCATGGTAGAGGGGTTGATAATGGCTGTATGGAAGTTAGGCTCTTGCTGGTCTATATTCGTCAAACCGTCTGTCTCTTTCCAATAGTAGAAGTAGTACAATCTGTTGTCTGATTTGCGGTAGGTGAGGATACCGGAGCTTGTCAGTTTGAGCCAGTTGGTGGGGGCTGGTATGTTGAGTTCACCTTCAGCAAGGATAGTCAAGTCCTCTGCGTTCAGTTTCGTATAAAGAATCTTGTCCTTCTTACCATTGGTAGACATGATGACGAGTGTGTTGTCATCAATCCAGGCATGTGTGTAGGAACGTACCTTATAGCTGTTGGCCTTGAAAGGACGTTCTGCAATAACCTGAACTGCATTGTTCTTGATTTGATATTTTACGAAACGGTCATTGGTTGCGGGAATCTGGTAGTAATATTTTCCTTTAGAGATAGTCTCCATGGAGTAATCTCCCAGTTCCGAACCTTCTCTTTTCACAGTGATGACACCCTGCTCTGCGGCCAATGAGTTGACGCTATGGACAATAGTGGTATTCTTGCTACTCATCCCGCCGTGCTTGTCTACGGTTACAAATAGGTCGAAGTGATAGTTATCCTCATTGACTTCCGGGTCCGGATTAGGATTAGGTTCCGGGTCATCATCGGAACACGCTGTGAATGACAGTGCCATCATGGCAGCCATAAAGGCAATCAGTGTAAATTTGAATTTTCTCATTTTGAATGAATTATTAAATGATTAGTTAATGAATAGTCTGAATTTAGCAAAAAAAGCACGTCCGGGCTTCTGCAGCTTGTAGTTGTCATAGGCTGTCTTGTCGAGGAAGTTGGTACACTCCAAAGCCAGATTATAGCGTCCGCGTCTCCATGAGTAAGTGATGTCGGCATTACAGATGTGCTGGGCGGGAATGCGTGCCTTGTTGTCATACGAGCCGTAAGCTTCCCAGGTCAAAAAGTACCAGTGCACCCACTGATAGGTACAACCCAGGCGCAGTCTGCTTTCGGGCAGGGCGATGTTGCGGAAGGTATAGTATGCTTCTACACTGCCAAAGAGCCAGGGACGGTTGGGCACACGGTTGTTGTAGGTGGCGGAGGGTTTTCCGTCGCCCTTGTACTTCTGCTGGTCGCGGGTGTCTTGGTAACTGACGTTGGTGGAGAGCTGCAGTCTGCCTTGCCAGTCGTAGCGTATTTCCCCTTCCACACCTTTCACGTGGACGGCAGGGACGTTGGTATATTGCATCGTGCCTTCTTTCTCGGCAATGCTGGTCTGAATGTAGTTGTTTACCTTGCGGAAAAATCCGCTCATCTCGTAATAGAATGTATGTCCATTGCCCGGGTGCCATGTGCCGAATAGAGAAGCATTGAAGTTGTTACTGTTTTCCGGTTTCAGTGCCACGTTGGCATAGATGGTGGTACCGTTTCCCAACAGCTCGCGGGCAATGGGTAGTCTCACACTATGTTCGTAGGATACTTTGATGGATAAAGGTTCTACGATGGTGTATCGAAGTCCAGCACCGTAGCCCAAGTAGTTCTTGGTGGTGGAACCTTGCACATCCTTCGAGCCGGTCACGCTGGATTGGTCGGTCTGCCGGATATTGGGATGGTTGATGTAGTCTTTTATGAAGAATACGTTTTCCATCTTGCCATCCAACAGAGACTGGTTGTAGGAGAGTCCCAGGATATGTTTGGTAACCACATCTTTTGACGGCTCGAAGCTGGTATCAAGGTCATCGAAGCGGTCGTTTCCGGTACGGCTCAAATGGTAGTTCAGATTAAAGCTGTGATGGGTATTCAGCTGATAGTCCAGGTTGGTGCGCATAATGGTGAGCGGACGCTTGTAGTGGCGCATGGATGGTTCTTTGCCCATAATCTCGTTGCGCTGGCTCACGATGTATCCTCCATCCCAATAGTACTTCCGATAGGCAGTGTCCACGGTCAAGGAATGGTCCCAGGTGTGGGAGAGGGAGGCATTCAGTTGCATGTTCTTCAGGATGAAGTTGTACTTCTGATAGCGGGCAGAGATGTTCCAGGAATCGGAATTCCTTTCTGCCATTCCGTATACTTTGTTTTGGACAGACCCCGTCTGCAGTTCCTTGTCTGTTTTTGAATAGGAGGCGGAAACAAAGAAAGCATCAGCCCAGGATTTGTTGACAAATCCGGCTTCCACCTGTGCCAGTAGCGAGAAGTAGCCGTCATGAAAACGCTTGGGATTGCCATATATGAAGTTGTCCCCGCTTTCGTCGCGCATCTGTACATTCTTCATTCTATAATCGTTTTTGGAGTAGTTGATGCCAACGGTGGGCCGGACTATTAGTCCGTTTTTCTTTTCTACGAACTGTGCATTCAAGTCTGCCTTGTGGGTATGGAAGGAGCCGATGCCGTAAGATACATCCAGATAATTCTTCTTCTCCTGCTTTGTAATGATATTGATGGCACCGCCCAGTGCATCTGTTCCCAAGCTGGCAGGGACTACTCCTTTGTATATCTCAATCCGGTCTATGATGTTAATGGGTAAGTTGGCGAGGGAAACACCGCTTCCTTTGGTGTCCAGTGGCATTCCGTCCAAAAAGTAGCGGACTGAATTTCCAGACATTCCATTGATGGAGAGGTCGAAGTCCGAGCCAACTCCGCCTTCCTCTCTCACCTTAATGCCCGTTGTACGGTTCACCAGGTCGTTGAGGTTATTTAGTGAGTTTACTATCGGCTTGATGTCGAGTGCATTGACAGCAAAGGCCCCTTCCTTCACTTTCTGCGTTTGGGTCTTTCCGTAGACCTCGACAGAACTCAGTGTTACGGCACTTTCCTGCAATGTAAAGTTCTGTTTTTTATCCTGCCGGATGTCGAGGGATTGTTTCACGGTTTGGTAGCCCAGGAAGGAGACGACGAAGGTATGTTTACCCGGGGCGACTTGCAGTGAATACTTCCCCCGGTCGTCCGTATAGGTGCCGGAGGTGGTGTTTTCCACAGCGATGGTGGCTTGGGCTATCGGTGTCCCGTGCTGGTCTATGACTTTTCCGGATAAGGTGACCTTATTCTGTGCCATACTACCTGCAGGCAGTAGGCAGATAAATGTAAATAGCAGTCCTGTGATGAATCTCATTTCAGTTCCTTATAAGCGTTCGTAACTTGCCCTCAAGGAAAAATGAACAAAGAGAAAGATTCCTTTATATGGATAAAGAATGCCTCGACTCAATGTTTTGTTGCTTTATTCCCCGAAAGCACTAAAACTATGTTGTCTTGGCAGGTCTTCTGACTTATCCCTCTTTGAATGCCTTCCCATCCGCCGGGCGGACAGTGGCTTGTAGAATATTCAAAGATTTTGGAAGGACTTACAGCAGCGGGTCTGTTCAGGATTTGCACCTGATTCCCTTTTTCATCACTCATCTCCAACAGAACCGGGAGAGGTGAAACCAAAACTGGGACAAAGATAACAAAAACTATTAGGTTTGCGAATACTCCTGATAATTTTTGTTATCTTTGCCCGCGAATTGGTTCCGGATGCATGTTTCCATCATCTGGATTAAAAGGGAATCGGGTGTAAATCCCGGACAGTCCCGCTGCTGTGAAGCTCCGTTTATATCATGAAAAACACCCTTGCCACTGATATGCATTGAAATATCGGGAAGGCTTCAGGATTAGGAGTCAGTCAGAAGACCTGCCATTCATTAAAGGCTGCCTTTGCTCGTGGGTTAGGAAGACAGTACGAAGATATTAGTTGAACATTTAAACAAGAAATGGAATGCCTTTGTTAAAGGTATGTCCGCATTGTGGTGTGACTATATATATCCTTTATATATTAAAGAAAAAGTAAAATGATTAAGAAAGTATTGATTGCCAACAGAGGTGAGATTGCCTTGCGCGTCATGCGTTCGTGCCGGGAGATGGGACTGCTTACGGTTGCGGTCTTCTCCGAGGCCGACCGCACCTCTCATCATGTGGCATATGCCGATGAGGCTTATCCGATAGGACCGGCCGTGGCAAAAGAGAGTTATCTGAATATTGAAAAAGTGATTGCCACGGCAAAGCGATGCGGTGCCGATGCCATCCATCCGGGTTACGGCTTTTTGTCGGAGAACTCGGAGTTTGCACGCCGTTGCAAGGAGGAAGGGATTATCTTTATCGGTCCCGCCGCCGAGACGATGGAGGCGATGGGCGACAAGATAGCTGCCCGCAAGCGAATGATTGCGGCAGGCGTACCCGTGGTTCCCGGAACGGAACAACCTTTGCAGAGTGCCGAAGAAGCCGTGCGCATCTGCAACGAGATAGGTTATCCCGTGATGCTGAAGGCGTCTATGGGTGGCGGTGGTAAAGGTATGCGCCTTATCCATAACGAGAGCGAAGTGGTGGAAGCCTACAACACGGCACGCTCCGAGTCCATGTCCTCCTTTGGAGACGACACGGTCTATCTGGAAAAGTTCGTGGAAGAACCCCACCACATCGAGTTCCAGATATTGGGCGACAACCACGGCAACGTCATCCACCTCTTCGACCGCGAATGCTCCGTGCAGCGTCGCAATCAGAAGGTGGTAGAAGAAAGCCCGTCACCCTTCCTTACGCCGGAATTGCGCCGGGAGATGGGAGAGAAGGCGGTTGCCGCAGCCAAGGCAGTAAACTACTCCGGTGCAGGTACCATCGAGTTTCTGGTAGACAAGAACCGTCGGTTCTACTTCCTCGAAATGAATACGCGCTTGCAAGTAGAGCACCCCATCACGGAAGAAGTGGTAGGCGTGGACCTGGTGAAAGAGCAAATCCGCATTGCTAACGACGAGGTGCTGCACCTCAAGCAGGAGGAACTGTTCCAGCGCGGCCATGCTATAGAGTGCCGCATCTGTGCCGAAGATACGGAAAACAACTTCATGCCGTCTCCCGGTGTCATCAAGCAACTGACGGAGCCGAACGGAATCGGTGTGCGTATAGACAGCTATGTGTACGACGGCTATGAGATTCCCATCTACTACGACCCTATGATAGGTAAGCTCATCGTATGGGCAACCACCCGCCAGTATGCCATCGAGCGTATGCGCCGTGTGCTCTACGAGTACAAAATTACGGGCGTAAAGACCAACCTTGCCTATCTGAAGCGCATCATGCACGTGCCCGACTTTGTGAAGGGAGAGTACAACACCCTCTTTATCGAGAAGAACGCCCGCATGCTGGTACGCACCAACACTGCCAACGAAGAGTTGGAGAACATAGCCATGATAGCTGCCTATATGGACTATCTGGTTAATCTGGAGGAGAATGTTTCGGCACAGCTACCCGATGCCCGCCCCATCAGCCGTTGGAGGGAATTTGGCTTGCAGAAGGGAGTGCTCAGGATTTAAGGAATGGATAATTGATAATGGATAATTAATAATGGAAATACATATAGGAGACCGTATCGCAGACATTACCCTGGTGGGTAAGGAAGGGAATAAGGTACAACTTACCATTGACGGAAAGCCCTACGAAGTGGACATTGTGATGGCAGAGAACGGAAGTTGCTCCATCCTGCACAACGGAAACTCGTTCAACGCAGGCCTTGTGCGCGGCGAGGGAGGAAAGAGCTATGACATCAGCATGCTCCAGCGTTCCTTCCACGTAGACATTGTAGACACGCAAGCCAAGTATCTGCACATGAAGAAAGGAGCCGACGAGAAGCAGGGCGACAAGATTCTGGCGCCGATGCCGGGCAAGGTAGTGAGCATCCCCGTCAAGGTGGGCGACCGACTGGCTGCCGGAGACATTGCCGTGGTGCTGGAAGCCATGAAGATGCAGAGTAACTATAAGGTAAATGCCGACTGCATCGTCCGCAACATTCTCGTGAGCGAGGGCGAACCGGTAAATGCCAACCAAGTATTGATTGAATTGGAGTTGATAAAGGAGGAATAATCCCGAGTCGCATTCAGTCCGTATATTATAAATCACTAAATTGTAAATGCAAATATGAACAGAGAAGAAATATACCGCCAGTTTGAGGAACTGGACAAACGTGCCTCGCTGGGTGGGGGCGTAGACAAGATAGAGAAACAACACGCCTCCGGCCGCATGACTGCCCGCGAACGTATTGACATGCTGCTGGACAAAGGCTCGTTCAATGAGCTGGACAAGTTCGTGAACCATCGCTGCACCAACTTCGGCATGGAGAAGAAGCAGATTGCCGGAGACGGCATGGTGTCCGGTTACGGAAAGATAGACGGCCGCCTTGTATTTGTCTATGCCTACGACTTCACGGCGCACGGCGGTTCGCTCAGCGAGACGAATGCCGCAAAGATTGTGAAGGTGCAGCAGCTTGCCCTGAAGAACGGCGCTCCCGTCATTGCCCTCAACGATTCGGGCGGCGCACGCATCCAGGAAGGTGTGAACAGCTTGGCAGGCTATGCCTCCATCTTCTATCAGAACACCATTGCGTCGGGTGTCATTCCGCAGATATCTGCCATTCTGGGTCCGTGTGCCGGTGGGGCATGCTACTCTCCGGCGCTTACCGACTTTATCTTCATGGTAAAGGAGCAGAGCCACATGTTCATCACCGGTCCGGACGTGGTAAAGACCGTGACCCACGAGGAGGTGGACAAGGAGGAACTGGGCGGTGCCTATACGCATAGCAGCAAGAGCGGCGTTACTCACTTCATGTGCAATACGGAGGAGGAGACACTGATGAGCATCCGCGAGCTGCTGAGCTTCCTGCCGTCCAACAATATGGAGGATGCTCCCTTCTCCCTGCTCCGACGATATCCATCGCCGGGTAGAGGCGCTTCAGACCGTCATTCCTGAGGACCCGAACATGCCCTATGACATCAAGGATATTATAGAACCGGTGCTGGACAACCAGTACTTCTTCGAAGTGATGCCTCACTTTGCCAAGAACGTCGTTATCGGTTTCGGTCGTCTGAACGGGCGTTCGGTAGGTATCGTGGCAAACCAACCTGCCTATTTGGCAGGTGTGCTCGATATTGATGCCAGCGACAAGGCGGCACGTTTCATTCGTTTCTGCGACTGCTTCAACATCCCGCTGATAACCTTCGAAGATGTTCCCGGCTTCTTGCCCGGAACGATGCAGGAGCACAACGGCATCATCCGCCACGGCGCCAAGATTGTCTATGCCTATGCCGAGGCCACCGTGCCCAAGATAACGCTGATTACCCGCAAGGCATACGGCGGAGCCTACATCGTGATGTCCAGCAAACCGACGGGTGCCGACGTGAACCTGGCTTATCCGCAGGCGGAAATCGCCGTGATGGGTGCCGAGGGTGCGGTGAACATCCTCTACCGTAAGTCCTCTGCCGAAGAGAAGCAGGAGATTATCAAGGAGTACGAAAGCAAGTTCTCCAACCCTTACCGCGCTGCCGAGCGTGGCCTCATAGACGAGGTCATCATGCCGCGCGATACCCGCTACAAGCTAGTGCAGGCATTGGAGATGGCGCACAACAAGAATCAGAGCAATCCACCGAAAAAGCACGGCAACATGCCTTTATAATAGTAGTTATTTTTTATGTGTGAAATGCGTATCCCCGGAGAAGTGATTTCTGTGGGGATACACTTTTTAAATAGAGAATTAAGAATTAAACAATAAGGCTGAAAAGTAAAAACTAAAGATAGAAACTATGGAACTATTAAGAAACCTCTTTGAGGGTTATCCCAATCTTTGGGGCGGAGGAGTGGCACACTCTGTCCTGATTCTGTCCCTGGTCATCACCTTCGGTATCATGCTGGGCAAGTTGAAGGTGGCAGGCATCTCGCTGGGTGTCACCTGGATTTTGTTTGTGGGCATTGTCTTCGGACATTTCGACATGAACCTCGACGAACATCTGCTGCACTTCCTGAAGGAGTTTGGCTTGATACTGTTTGTCTATTCCATCGGTCTGCAAGTGGGACCGGGATTCTTCTCCGCTTTCAAGAAGGGCGGACTTACGCTGAACATGGTAGCAATGCTTTCCGTCTTCCTCAGCGTGGTTATCACCATTGTGTTGCACTTTGCCACCGGAATCCCCATTACTACGATGGTGGGTATCTTGTCCGGAGCCGTGACCAATACCCCCGGTCTGGGTGCTGCCCAGCAGGCAAACAGTGACCTCAACGGGGTGGATGCTCCGGAAATCGCACTCGGATATGCCGTTGCCTATCCGCTGGGTGTGGTGGGCTGCATCCTGGCGCTGCTAGCCTTGAAGATTTTCATGCGGATTAATACCCAAAAAGAAGAGGAGGATGCCGAGCACGGGCTGGGTCATCTGCAGGAGCTGACCGTGCGTCCCATATCGGTAGAGATACGCAATGAGGCAATAGACGGCAAGCGGATCAGAGATGTGAAACCATTGTTGAACCGTGCGTTTGTCATCTCCCGCATCCGGCACACCGGCAGTCAGGAAACAGAACTGGCGAATGCCGATACGGTGCTGCACATGCAGGATGAAATTCTGTTCATTGCCAACCCGAAAGATGTGGAGGCCATTGTTGCCTTCTTCGGAAGAAAAATTTCGGTGGAGTGGGAACGGGAGGACAAGAACTTGATTTCACGCCGCATCCTCATCACCAAGCCGGAACTGAACGGCAAGTCTCTGTCTCAGCTCAAGATACGTAACAACTTCGGTGCCTGCATCACCCGTATCAACCGTTCGGGCGTGGATCTGGTGGCAACTCCCCACTTGCAGTTGCAGATGGGAGACCGTGTGACGATTGTAGGCAGTGAGCTTGCCGTGAGCCATGCGGAGAAGGTATTGGGAAACTCGCTGAAGCGTCTCAACCATCCAAACTTGATTCCTATCTTCCTGGGTATTGCCCTGGGATGTATCTTGGGCAGTCTGCCGTTCATGTTCCCCGGCATTCCCCAACCCGTGAAACTGGGACTGGCCGGCGGACCGTTGGTGGTTTCCATCCTCATCAGCCGTTTCGGGCCTCAATATAAGCTGATAACCTACACGACGATGAGCGCCAATCTGATGATACGCGAAATCGGTATAGCTTTGTTCCTGGCCTGCGTGGGGTTGGGTGCAGGAAAGGGATTCATCGATACCATTATCTACGAAGGCGGCTACGTGTGGATTGGATACGGTGCCATCATCACGGTCGTTCCGTTGCTGGTGACAGGATTCATGGGGCGCTATTTCTGGAAGCTGAACTACTATACGCTGATAGGTGTGCTGTCCGGAGCTAACACCAATCCGCCTGCATTGGCCTATTCCTCGGACTTGACATCCTGCGATGCCCCTGCGGTGGGATACGCCACAGTCTATCCGCTGGCTATGTTCCTGCGGGTGCTGACGGCTCAGTTGCTGATACTGGCGTTGGCGTAGTTTCACCATAGATAATCTATGGTACATAGGTTGATTTGATAACAAGTAATGTAAAGGGAGCTAACAAGTAATGTTAGGCTGCTTTACATTACTTGTTATTTTTGTTTGTAGTATTCCTCCGCTTGTGCCAGTGTCTCCGGTTTGCCGATGTCGAACCAGCGGAATCCTTGCAGCGGATAGCCTTGTATGTGCACCTTTGTGCAGGCGGACAAGTAGAAAGGAATGATGGAGAACTTGCCGTTCCACTGCCCATCGTCCATCAGGTGGAAGAGGGAGGGGGAGATGACATGGATTCCTCCGAAGGCGAGTTCCCGGTACTTCGTTTCCCGGTAGTCGAAGCCTGCCGGTTTCACCTCTCCGGTGGACTTGTTTATCCAGCCGTGCAGGTGGTAGTCGTCGTCAAAAAGGAGATAGCGGGAAGTCTTGCGCTCGCTCACAAGCAGGGTAGACTCCGCATCGCTCTCCAGATGGTGGCGGTAGAGACCTGCAAGGTCAATGTCCGTCAGAATATCCGCGTTGTGCACCAGGAAAGGTTCTTGTCCGTCCAGAAAGGGGCGTGCCTTTTTGATGCCTCCTCCGGTGTCGAGCAGCATGCCGCGTTCGTCGCTGATGTGAATCTCCGTGCCGAAGTTGTCGTGGGCACGGAGGAAGTCGATAATCTGCTCCCCGAAGTGGTGGATATTGACCGTTATCTCGTTGAATCCTGCTTCCTTCAACCGCAGTATCACCCGTTCCAGCATGGGCTTTCCTGCTACGGGAACGAGGGCCTTGGGCATGTTGTCCGTCAAGGGGCGCAACCGGGTGCCCAGGCCGGCGGCGAAAATCATGGCTTTCATATTGGCATATTCTCACATTAGCACATTAAACTTTGGCCTTAAACGTCTGTTCAATATTCTGTTCTCTATGTATCAGGTTCACTTGCACGCCGAACTTCTTGTGCAGATGTTCCGCCAGGTGTTGTGCCGAGTACACGGAGCGGTGCTGTCCGCCGGTGCAGCCGAAGCAGACAGACAGATTGGTGAAGCCGCGTTCCATGTAGCGCTTCACGGAAGCGTCGACAAGGGCGTAGGCATGCTCCAGGAATACGGCTATCTCGCCGTCGTCTTCCAGGAAGCGGATAACGGGTTCGTCCAGTCCCGTGAAGGGTTTGTAACGCTCGTACTTGCCGGGGTTGTTCACAGCGCGGCAGTCAAAGACGAAACCTCCTCCGTTGCCCGTGGAATCTTCGGGGATACCTTTTTTGTAGGCAAAGCTGGTGACTTTCACCACGAGGCGACGCTTTTGCAGGTCGTCTGTAAACTGTTTCAGATCGGTGAGTTCGCGCAGAATCCGGCAGAGGTAGGGATATTCTGGATAAGGTTCTTGGAGCAGTTGGCGAAGGTTCTCGATGGCGAAGGGGACACTTTGTATGAAGTGGGGCTTCTTCTCGAAGTAACCGCGGAAACCATAGGCACCCAGCACCTGCATGGTGCGGAACAATACGAAGTGGCGAAGCTGGGCATAGAAATAAGCCTCGTCCACGGGCTGGTACTTGCGCAGGGCGTCGATGTATTCCTTCAGCAACTCTTGGCGCAGGCTGTCGGGATAGTTTGCTTTGGCTTGCCACAAGAAGGAGGCAACGTCGTAGTAGACCGGACCTTTGCGTCCGCCCTGGAAGTCGATGAGCCACGGCTCGTCGTCCTTTATCATGACGTTACGGCTCTGGAAGTCGCGGTACATGAAGGTGGCGGAGCTGCTACGGAGCAACACGTCTGCCATCTTCTGGAAGTCGTCTTCTAGCCGGTCTTCCTGGAAGTCCATTCCCGTAGCCTTGAGGAAGCAGTATTTAAAGTAGTTCAAGTCCCACAGAATGCTGCGGCTATTGAACTCTGCCTGCGGGTAGCAGTAGGAGAAGTCCATGCCGTCGGCTCCGGCAAACTGCACGGCGGGCAGCAGACGGATGGTCTTGCGCAGTAACTGCTTCTCATCCTCGCCGAATACGCTGGTCTTGCGGCCTTTCTCGATGGCATTGAATAGGAGCGAGTCGCCCAGGTCTTCTTGCAGATAATAGATATCATCTTCGGAGCGGATGAACACTTGCGGTACGGGCAGTCCTTTCTGGCGGAAATGTTCTGCCATGTAGAGGAAGGCGCGGTTCTCCTCCACAGACTCTCCGCTGACGCCGATAAGTGTAGGACTTCCGATGAGGCGGAAGTAGCGGCGGTTGGAGCCGGAGGAGGGGAGTTCGTCAATCTGTTCCGGTTCGTGTCCGGTATGTGCGATGTAGAGTTTCTTAAGTTCTTCGGTTATCATGGTGGTATGTTTTATTTTGGCAGCTAAGATAAAACTTTTGTCGGAGATATGCTTATCTTTGCACGTTGAAAATGTGCTAATGTGCCAATATGCCAATGTGCCAATGACCTGCGGCATGGGGAAGTAGCGCAAGTATAGCGCAGCCGATTAGCACATTGGTACATTAAATCATTAGCACATTAATTATGCGTTCCATCCCTCAGTTTCTCATAGCCGCCCCTACATCGGGCAGTGGAAAGACCACCGTCAGTCGTGGACTGATGGCATTGTTTGTGAAGAAAGGTCTGAAGGTGCAGCCTTTCAAGTGCGGTCCCGATTATATAGATACTAAGTATCACGAGGCGGTATGCGGCCGTCCTTCCGTCAATCTGGATACTTTCATGGCATCTCAGGAGCACGTAAGCAGTCTGTATGCACGCTATTCGGCGGATGCGGATGTTGCCGTGGTCGAGGGGATGATGGGGATGTACGACGGGTACGACCGCGACCGGGGCTCGTCGGCAGAAGTGGCTCGGCTCTTGGGTATTCCTGTGGTGCTGGTGGCCGATGCCAAGTCGGCTGCCTATTCCATGGCTCCTTTGTTGTCGGGGTTCATCAATTTCCGTCCGGATATACGTATTGCGGGGGTTATCTTCAATCGTGTCGGCTCGCTCCGTCACTATCGGATGTTACAGGAGGTCTGTGAAGACTTGAACGTGACTTGTCTGGGCTATCTGCCCAAGCAGAAGGAACTGGAGCAGGAGTCGCGCCATCTGGGGCTGGATTTCAGCCGTTCTAAGGAGACGGAGGGACTGGATATGCTGGCAGGCTTGCTGGAGGAACATGTGGACTGGGAACTGCTGCTCTCGACAACCGGGCTTCCATTGCCTGCGGCGGCAGTGAAGGAGAAGCCGGTACTATCAGAGCCGGGGAAGCTGCATGTCTCGGTAGCGCGCAACGAAGAGTCCTTTTCCTTCCTCTATGCGGAGCATCTGGATATTCTGCGCCGTATGGGCACGGTCACTTTCTTCAATCCGGAGCATGACCGGCCTATTCCGCAAGAGACGGATTTGCTCTATCTGCCCGGCGGCTATCCCGAGAACCGTCTGGAGGAACTTGCCGGGGCAAGGCTTGCCAGGGAGTCTATCCGCAGCTATATAGAGGCCGGTGGCAGGACGCTGGCAGAATGCGGGGGGATGATATATCTTTCGCAGTCCGTTCTTTCTGATGGGGATACGGACGGGGGAAGCGCCGGGAGCTGTGTAGGCAATATTGGAAATGAGATGGTAGGAGTATTGCCTTTCAGCATTACGAACGAGCGTAAACGCAGGAAACTGACATTGGGATACCGTCGATTCGACTATAACGGATGGCGGCTTAAAGGACACGAATTCCATTATACGCAGTTTGCCGTGCCCGAAACCGATGGAAAAGAAGGTGGTGCGTGCAGTCTTCCTCTTTCGATAGCGCAGGTCTACAATGCCAAAGGAGGGAAGGTAACCACTCCCGTCTTTCGCTATAAGAACCTGATAGCCAGTTATATGCATCTGTATTGGGGCGAGGTGGATGTGATGGCTTTGTTCGGTGAACTCTAATCTTGCAGAACCTCCTTTGAACCGGTTTGTTTTAGTGAACAAATTTATTTATCCTTATATATTCTTTATAATTTTCTTATATAATTTACTTTGTACTCATAAATTTTTCCCATCAACGTGGCCTTTTTAGGATATGCGTAGGGTGCGGATTTGAAAATCAGATTTATTATGAGTAAAAAAGAAAAGAATGTAGAAATGGGGAGCCCCATGAAGATGCCGGATTTGGCATCTTATATGCAGACGGTGATTGAGCAGTTGGAAGCGGATAAGAAGCGCTCGGCGGCACATACCTATACGTATGCGTTGAAATCTATCGCGGAGTTTTACGGTGGGGCAGGAATGCCGATGCCGGTGGATGAGGTCTTTACGCCAGGCAGGTTGAAGGAGTATGAAGAATGGATGAGACGGGAAGGAATGAGGAAGCGGAAAAGAGAGCCTAAAGGGTTGAGCTTGAATACCATTTCCACCTATATGCGGAACTTGAAGGCGGTATATCACCGGATGGTCGGCGAAAAGGTGCTGCCCTATAACCCGAAATTGTTTGATGACGTGTACACAAAAGTGGAATCACAGACTAAACGGGCGTTGGAACTGGAACAGATGAATACGTTGCTGTGTACAGACTTAAGAAAATTGCCTTCGGATCTGCGGTGTGTGCTGGCTTATTTTTTATTGATGTTCCTATTCCGAGGAATGCCGTTCATTGACCTCGCTTATTTGCGTAAACAAGATGTGAAAGGGAACCGCATTGT
>OGNT01000638.1_pt1 | contig 14283 bp, 8 predicted proteins | sample 1573521 | NCBI WGS metagenome assembly OGNT01 (sample SAMEA2581922, study PRJEB24529) | metagenome | biome: Human gut stool | place: China | collected 2011
CCTGGTCACCCTTCTTGATTCGCTGGGCAAGTTCCACCTGCTGCCAGACCGTAATATTCGGTTCCTTTGTTTAACGGCCATCCTGCCATTGTCATATAAGCATCTGCCAAGCATGCTTTTGCGGCCCATTTTGAGGGAGTGCTGTTGCCGCTACGTCCTTTGTTGGGTAACCATTCGGTAGCTGTAGTCAGACTGGGAATAATCGCTTTATCGTATATTTCGGCAACTGATGTTCTCGGCATGGTGATGGTTGCCTCATCGTTTTCCAGTAATAAAGGCACATCGCCATACAGACGGGTCAGATAGAAATAGGAAAGACCGCGCATGAAATAGGCTTCGCCCAATACTTCTTTAAATGCTTTGGCTTCTTTTTCGTTGGTGGGGATAGTAGTTCCCTTGATAATTTTGTTGGAACTGCTGATGACCTTATAGAACAGGGTCCAAGTAGTTGAGAAGTCAGCATCATTAGCTGTAAGATTCGGAGTCAGTCTGCTATAATAAGCCAGTTCGTTATTGGCCTTGGCTGCACGGTAGGTAATATCATCCGCACATACATTGATGCGTTGCAGACGGCTGTTGAATCCGTAATTTCCTTGCCATAAATCGCTGTAAAGGGCGTCTGCCGCTTTTTCAAGGCTTGCTTGGTCTACCGTATTCCAGTATTCTTCTTCTGTGATAAAGGATTCGGGTTCTTGTGTGAGGTCTACGCAAGAGGTCGTCAGTAATAAACTTCCGGCAACTGCTGTTAAATATATTAATTTCTTCATGTTGTTCTTATTTAAATAGGTTATTCATTAGAATGAGAAATTCAGACCGATTAAATAATTGCGGCTGTTAGGATAGGCTCCCCAATCAACACCTTGTACCAAAGGACTACCCATAGTAGCTTCCGGGTCCAGACCGGAGTATTTGGTGATGTGGAACGGATTCTGTACGGAGGCATATACACGCAGGTTGTTGATACCCAATGAACGGCAGGTTGCTTCAGGAAGAGTATAACCTAATGTGATGCTTTTCATCTTGATGAAACTTCCGTTTTCAACGAAACGCGTGCTGAAGAAGTCTTTATTTTCAGTTCCGCCTTTCACGAATCCCGGTATATCTGTATTGGTGTTGGTCGGTGTCCAACGGTTCAGCAACTCGCGCATAGGGGTTACGCCTGCCATTTGTTGGCTCTTAATCAGGTTATATCCCATTTGGTGAGTGGCATTGTAGATGTCAAATCCATGGAAACCTACTACGAAGAACGAGAAGTCAAAGTTTTTGTAATTGAATGTATTGTTCCAGCCCCAGTTGAATGTCGGTTGTCCGCATCCGATAATGCCTTGGTCTGCATCATTGTATACGCCGTCTTTGTTGACATCTACATATTTGGAGTTACCCGGTTTTACTTTGTACACTTCTCCGTTGGTTTTGCCGTTTGTTTGACCATTGGCATCTACGAATGGAGCATTTACATCATCCTCCTGCCATACTCCTGCGAATGTGTATCCCCAGAATGAACCTAACTTCTCTCCTTCAATCATTTGGAATATCTGGTTTTGGAAGTTTCCGGCCTGTTGTTGGCGGTGGTTGGCTGTCGGAATCTTGTTGAACGTACCTTTGTTGTGAGATAACGTCAGGTCTGTGTGCCAGCTGAATTCTTTATCACTGAAAGGATCTGCACTGATTGTAAACTCAACACCTGTGTTCTTGATTTCACCTGCGTTATCAAGGATGGCAGTATATCCCATGTGTGAGGGACGTGCCACTTCCAGCAAAATATCTTTTGACAATTTGCTATACCAGTCTGCTGTTAAGCGTACGCGACCGTTCAGAATACCGAAATCAACTCCGACATTGAACTGGTCGTTGCGTTCCCATTTTAGGAAAGGAGCAGCCGGTCGGTCTATCTTATAGGCGGTAGAAGAACTCCCGTTTGGAGTAGTAACGGTAACAGGCGTCATTTTGGAATAGATACGGTAAGCCTCTACAGCTTGGTTTCCTACGGAGCCGTATCCCAAACGGAGTTTCAGTTGGTCGATGAAACTATTCTCCTTCAAGAAATTTTCTTGCTTCAAATCCCATGCCAATGCAGCAGAAGGGAAGTAACTCCATTTATCTTTCAGACGTGAGGAACCATCGGCACGGATAGAGGCGGTAAGCATGTAACGGTTCATGAATACATAGTTGACACGTAACATTCCTGACATAAGGGTATTGATGCTGCGGTCGGATGCAATGGCTGCGAGGTTTGAATCGGACCATGCCAGATTATTGACACCGATCATGTCGATATAGTCTAAGTTATATCCTGTACCGGTATGGTTGTAGTTGTTGTCATAAGACTGCTCGAATACGGCAGTTGCATTGATACGGTGATTTTCATTGAATTCCTTTACATAACTCAAAGTGTTGGTATTCAGCCATGAAGTATTCCAATAGCTACGTGCCTGTCCTTGAGTCAGACTGTTTTTGTAGGAATAATAACTGTCTTCGTTTTCTACCGAAGTATTCAGTCTGTTATCAAAAAGCACGCCTAGTTGAGAGCGGAAACTCAAACCGTCCAGAATATCGAACTGGACATAGCCCTGTATGCGGTTATTGATTGTTTTGTTAGAGTTGCTGGATTCCCAGATGTATCCCATAGGATTGTATGCCTTGCCACCATCGAAGAAGCTATTGTTATATTCTCCTTCTTCGTTTTTGGGTTCGATGGTACTTGGAAAGTACATGCTTTGCTGTATCAAGCCATCGTATTCGGTAATACGGGGTTTGCTTGTTTCACGATAGTGACCGTATATATTCAAACCTGCTTTCAGCCATTTCTTGATTTTGGTATCTACCTTTAAACGCCAGCTGTAGATTTGGCTTCCTGATTCTTTAATGATACCTTGGTCGTCCTGATAACGGAGAGAGGCTAAGAACGTTGTTTTTTCACCACCACCGGCAATGGAAAGTTCATAGTTCTGAGTAACTGCCGGGCTGCGGAAAATTTCTCTTGAATAGTCATATCCTGCCTTGCCGGATTTGAATGCTTCGAGTTGTTCCGGGCTGTAAAAATGATTATCGCCATAGCCAAAGTATTCTTTACCGTAATCGTTTACCAAGTTGGCATATTCGTACGGAGAGAGGTTATCGGGGTATTTGGCAACGGTTTTAATATTGGCAAATGCGTTGAAAGAGACAGTTAGCTTATCCTTTTCAGGATTTTTGGTCGTTACCAGGATAACACCATTGGCACCGCGTGAACCGTATACGGCTGTTGCTGAAGCGTCTTTTAATACCTCAATGGAGGCGATATCCGCAGGGTTCAATGACTGGAGAGAACCACCGATGAATCCGTCAATTACAACAAGCGGTCCTGTTTCTGCCGTAATAGAGTTGATACCACGGACGCGGATGGTGTTGTCGCCGCTGGGGTCACCGGAACCTGAGAGTACGGATACACCGGCCATACGCCCTTGCAAGGCATCGGATACATTACCTGTCGGGGTACTTTTTAATGCATCGGCTGTCTTTACGGAAGCCACCGCACCGGTCAAGTCACTTTTACGTTGAACGCCATAGCCCACTACCACCACTTCTTGCAATAATTGACTGTCTTCACTTAGCGTTACGTTAATATGCGTTTTGCCGGCTACTGCTATTTTTTGGGTCTGATAACCGATATACGAGAATACAAGAGTCGCATTGGACGGTACGTTGGGAAGTGTGTAATTTCCGTCAATGTCTGTAATACATCCGTTGCTGGTTCCTTCCACTTGTATGGAGGCACCAATCACAGGACCTAAATTGTCACTTACTGTACCTGTTACTGTAATGTTTTGTGCATTAGCTTGTGTGGCGAATAGCACAAAGAGCAACATAATACCTAATGTTTTGAATAGATTAGATTTCTGTTTCATAAATATTAATTTAATTGGTTATTTAAAAAAAGGCTTTTATCAGTCTTGTTCAAAATCGGAAAATCTCTTCGCAAAAGTATAGGCTAATAAAGGTAGAGATATTCACTAATTGTCCGCAAATAATCTGATATTGTACATTATCTGCGGACAATCGGTGCTCTGCTTAGTCCTTATTTACTTGGTTTTTGCAGCTTTTACTTTTTCCAACAGAATAGCCAGCTCTTTTACTTTATCTGGGTGAGTCCCTGCCAAATTTTCTTTTTCGGAAGGGTCTACAGATAAGTCATAAAGTTGTGGTTGGGGATTGTTTCCCGTTTCCATTTTAGTCCAATGTTCCAAAGCCGGTTTGTCACTCGGTTCGATGTATTTCCAGTTATTCTGAATGATGGATAGAGTATTATTCAGGTTCTGTTGTACCACATAGTCGCACCCGATGGTGTCCGTGCCAAGGAAGTTGTTGAGTTGGTCGCGGCTGTCAGGGGCAACACCTGTAGGAAGTTCATGATTCAGCAGGGCTGCAAATGAAGCATATACATCAATCATGGAAAATGGAGCCTGTTGTTTGCCCGGTTTGATACCATTCGGCCAGCGTGCGATAAATGGAATACGGGTTCCGGCATCGAATGCGCTATACTTGCCGCCCCGGTAATGTTTCATGGGGGTGTGACCGTTCAGCAATTCAAAGGCCTGGTCTTGATAACCATCATCAATGACGGGACCGTTGTCGCTGCATAATACGAAGATTGTATTATCAGCAATATCCAGACTATCGAGGGTGTGCATGATCTCGCCGACTGTCCAGTCCAGTTGTAAAATAACGTCACCACGCGGTCCTAAACCGCTTTTCCCTGCAAAACGCGGATGGGGGACTCGGGGAACGTGTACATCTTGTGTACCCATATACAGGAAGAAAGGTTCGTTTTTATGTGCAACGATAAAATCTTTGGCTTTTCCGGTAATGATATCTGCAATATCTTCATCCACCCAAAGAGCAGATTTGCCACCGGTCATCCAACCGATACGGGGGATACCGTTGATAATGGTATTATTATGTCCCTGGCTGGGTTTCATCTTTACCAATTCAGGATTTTCAAGTCCTGTAGGCCAGTCGCCCACTTTGTGCTGGTAGCTGACAGTAATGGGATCTTGGGGATCAAGCCCTACAACATGGGCATTTTCTACGAACACACAAGGAACCCTGTCTACTGTGGCAGGAATGATAAATTCATAGTTGAAGCCTATGTCTTGAGTATTCGGCCTGATTTCGCGATTGAAGTCCGTGCCACCTTTAGGACCTAATCCCAAATGCCATTTGCCGACGGCTCCGGTGTAATAGCCTTCCTCCTTGAACATATCGGCCATTGTGACACAAGCTGTATCAATAATCAGTTCGGAATTACCCGGTGCAATGCCTGTGTTCTCTTGCCGCCAGGGATACATACCTGTAAGCAGTCCGAAGCGGGAAGGGGTACTTGTGGAAGAGGTGGCATATGCATTGGTGAATTGCATACCCTGACCGGCAAGGCGGTCTATATTCGGGGTACTTATTTTAGTGGCACCGTAGCAGCTGAGGTCGCCGATGCCCAAGTCGTCAGCGATCAGGTAGATAACATTAGGCTTTTGCGGTTGGTCACTCTTGGCTTCTTGTTTAGACGGATTGCCACATCCTATCAAAAGGACCGTACTTGGAAGATACGGTAGAAGATTAGATAAATATTTCATAGCCTTTGGACTTTAAAGTTTTATTCCAAGTCCAAAGATATGCGCTATCTTTCGGTCTGTGTGTATAAAAGAGTACACACGGAATCATAAAAAGTACAAAAGTGCAGAATTCTTATTTTTCATTTACTGCTTCTTCCTCGTCTTTATCAGCTTCCTCTCCTTTGCGATAAGCCAGCGGGCTGACATGATAGATGTCCTTAAAGCACTTGCTGAAGTAGCGTGAGGAACTGAATCCTATCTTATCGGAAATTTCCGTAATGTTCAGTTCCGGATTATTGCGCAACATCAAAGCACCTTTCTTCAAACGGATAGTCAGTATAAATTCGTTTGGGGTTTGTCCTGTAATGGCCTTCAGTTTGGTGAACAGGTTGGTGCGCGCCATTGCCATTTCTCTGGCAAAGACATTGACATTGAATTCTGTGTCGTCCAGATGTTGTTCGATGATAGACATGGCACGGTCCAGAATGTCTTTGTCAATCGGATTGGTAGCAAGCATATGTGCAGCCGTTTGCGGTTGCTTGCTGAATTTTTCCTGTAAGAGGATGCGTGAATTCACCAGGTTGTTGCAGCGGGATATCAGTAAGTTTGTATTGAACGGTTTGGTTATGTAATCGTCCGCGCCGATCCGCAATCCTTCGATATTCGATTCAATGGCAGTGCGTGCAGTCAATAACACTACGGGGATATGGCAGGTGTTGAAATCCGTTTTTATGAGTTTGCATAGTTCTGTACCCGACATTTTGGGCATGACCACATCGCTTACCACAATGCAGGGCATTTCACTGCGTACCAGTTCCCAGCCTTCTTCTCCGTTGGCTGCCATCAATATCTGATAGAATGGCTTGAAGATGTTGGCAAGCATTTCGCGGATGGACTCATTATCCTCTACAATCAATAGTTTGGCATCCGGAATACGTTTGATGGGAGCATTTTCTTCCAGTTCGGTTTTCAGGAAAGCATCTGCTTCGGATTTGGAAATTTCAATCTGATGTACGCAATCCGGATTCCGGTTGATTTGTTCTTCTGTAAAGAATTCGTTACCCAAGCGTAGTGTAACGATAAAGCTTGTACCTTTGCCAAGTTCGCTTTCTACACGGATGGAACCATGATGTAATTCTATAATACCTTTGGTCAAAGCCAGTCCTATACCAGTGCCGCTCTTGCCGGCATCAGTAGAACCGGTCGGTTCTATCTGATAAAAGCGGTCGAATATCTTATCTATCTCCTTTGCATCGATACCGCTTCCCGTATCTTTTACACAAATTATAACGTTATTCCGTTCTTCCTTTACACTGAGCGTAATGGTATCTTCTTTTTCCGTATGCTTGATAGCATTGGATAAGAGGTTATTGATAACTTTCTGCATTTGCTTCTGGTCGTACCATACTTCGAGTTCGTCAGTCTCTTTTTCAAAATTGAAGTTGATTTGTTTGGCACTGGCATATTCAAGGAACAGCAGATAGTTTTCATACAGAAAATTCACGATGTTGTGCGGACTGACTTTAATCTTCATATGGCCCTGTTCCTGCTTGCGGAAGTCGAGTAATTCGGTTATTAGCTCGCGTAGCTGGATACTGTTTTTATAAATGCCCAATATCTTGTTGTAGATGGCAGGTGTGAAGTTCTGTAATTGCAGCAAGGTTTCTACCTGAGCCACAATAAGAGTCAGAGGAGTGCGGAACTCATGCGAGATGTTGGTGAAGAAGCGCAATTTGGATTGGTTCAGCGCTTCTACATCCTGAATATGTTTCTGTTCGTATTTCAAAGATTCGCGTAGTTTGATTTTTGATTTGTAGGCGCGTATCAGATACCACAGAACCGCTCCCGTTATGATAATATATATGAAGTAGGCAAGTGTTGTTTTGTAGTACGGCGGCAATACATGAATGGTGAGCTGTGCTTGCGGACAAAGGTTTTCGTCTTTTCCTTCCGGCTTGATGAGCAATGTGTAAGTGCCTGCATTCAAATTGGTGTAAGTAATGGTATGCAGCCCTCGCGTGCTTGTCCATTCATTGGAAAAGCCTTCCAGTCTGTAAATAATATCGTCTTTGTTGGCAGGTATGTAATTGGATGTGGCAAACTCTATACTGAACATGCTTTGGTCTGCATTGAGGGTTATCTCTCCGGTGTGGCATAAAGAGTGCTGCAAGATGCCGGTTTTATCTCCTACAGAGATTTCCCTACCGTTGACGATGAGCCGTGAGAGGATAATCTTATAAGGTTTTGGGGTAAAGTTCAGTTCCATTTCATGGAAAGAAATCATGCCTTGTATGCCTCCCAGAAATATTTCACCGTCGCAGGTGACACAGAGTGCATTTTCGTTGACGGCTGTCAACGGGAAACCGTTTTCAGCACTGTAATTATTAAAAGTCTTATTTTTGTAGTTAAAGATGGAGAATCCTTCGTTGGTGATGAGCAGTAATTTGCCGCTGCTGGGAGATTCTTGTGTTTCATAAATGCAGTCACTGGCCAGACCGTTCCTTTCCTTGTCGAAATTTTCAAAATCATTGGTTGCGGGGCGATATAAGTCCAGACCGCTACCCGAGGTGGAGAACCACAGGTTGCCTTTGCTATCTTGCGTTATATTGTTCACATTGTTATTGCTGAGACTGTTCGGGTTGGTGGCATCATGGCGGTAGTTTGTCAGTCTGCAGGTGTCAAAACGATAACTGAATACTCCTTCTCCAGTGGCAGCAATCCATAGTGTACCCTCCGAATCGAATGTGACATCTGCTACCATTTTAATGGATTTTCCTTCTTTGCTATCTTTGAACAGTTGTTGGCATTGTCCGTTAGCGGGGTCAAAGAGGCATACTCCGTTTTGTGTGGCTATAATCAGCAGGCTTTTGTAGGGAATGATATCGCGGATAATGTCTGATGGAAGAGTGTTAGGATTACCTTCTTCCATGCGGTAATGGGTAAAATGCCCTGAGCGTATATCCAGTTTGTTAAGACCGCCCAAATGAGTGCCTATCCATATAATTTCTTTATCGGCATCATAATAAAGCGCTTTTACATTATTATGCGAAATGCTGTTACGTCCTTCCTGTGGGCGATACCATTTGAATTCGCGTGTGCGGCGGTTGTAATAATTCAGTCCGCCGCCTTCGGTTCCTATCCACAGATTGCCGTCTTTATCCTCAATGGTGCGTCCTACAACCGGATTGCTCAGCCCTTTCTTCTCGTTGGAAGAGTAGGAATAACGGGTGTAGATTTCATATTCCGGATTGAAGTAGTTGACACCGCCGAAATAGGTTCCCAGCCAAAGTGTACCTTGGTTATCTTTTACGATACACCAGATGGAAGAATGGGTGAGCCCGTCGGCTTGTGTGTCATTGGCTGTATGGTTCTGGAATAATCCGGTTATTTTATTGTATCGGTTTAATCCGTTGAAAGTACCTATCCATATATTGCCCAGATTGTCCTCACAGCAGGCCCTGACGAAATTGGAGGAGAGACTGTGTGGGTCTTTGGCATTGTATTTGAAGTTTTCTATTGTTCCGTCTGCTTTTACACGGAACAGTCCTTCTTCCCAACTGCCAATCCACAATTCACTTTCGCTGTCCTGATAAAAACTGGTAATATTTCCTTTCTGAATGGGATGCGTCAGTTCTTTTTTGTCAATATTCAGGCAGTATACGCCGTTGGTTGTTGTTCCCAGCCATAGTACGTCCTTATTGATGTGTATACAGACTATTTCCAGATTTCGGTCCGGGAGTTGATAGTAAAGGTCGAAATTTCCAGTTTCCTCGTTATAACGGTATATTTCATTCTTTTTGCCGATAAAAAGTCCGTCATTGTAATAGATGCTGTTGATGTTGCCTTGTATTAACGTAGTGAATTTTTGGGTGGCAAGGTTGAATTCCGCCACTCCTTCGGTGCAGAGCAGATATATTTTCCCGTTATGATTGCCCGTAATGCGGGATACGGTATTGCAGAAAAGGCTGTTGGGATTGTTCTTCTGTAGCTTGTAGGTCTGTATATCGTCTCCATTGTAACGGTTCAACCCTTCGCGTGTGCCAATCCATAGGATGCCGTTTTCATCAACATATAAGCTGTTTACGGAAAACTGAGATAATCCGTCGTCGGTGGTAAGGTGGTTAAAGGTTATGTTCTGCCCATACACATTTGCGAAAGCCGCACTCGCTAAAATAAAGAATAATCTGATGATAAGCTTCTGCACGTTGAGTCATTTTTAAGGTTTCAGTCACAAATATAAGGATATTTTGTACAAAGATTCTCATTTATTATTTGGATTTTGCGGTTATGTTTGTTTAAATGTATATTTTTGGATGTTCATCGGACAATAATAAACTTATTATATGTAATAAAGAGCGTATATTTGTATCATAAATTAATTTATTTATTATCATGAAAGACCTTTTATCTATCGTATCTCATTTTCAATTGCAGGGTACAGTTCAAGAAATCAATCCTTTAGGGGCCGGTCTTATTAATGACACCTATAAAGTAAGCACTCTCGAGGCTGATGCCCCCGATTATGTATTGCAGCGTATCAATCATGCCATTTTCCAAAACGTAGAAATGTTGCAGGCCAATATCAATGCCGTAACCACTCATATCCGTAAGAAACTGGAAGAGAAAGGCGAGAAAGACATTGAACGTAAGGTGCTGCATTTCTTTCCTGCCGATACAGGAAAGACTTATTGGCATGATGGTGAGAGTTATTGGCGTGTCATGGCGTTTATTCCCAATGCAAGGACCTACGAAATGGTTAACCCCGAATATTCGTATTATGCAGGCGTAGCTTTCGGTAATTTCCAGGCAATGCTTGCCGATATTCCCGATAAACTGGGCGAGACGATTCCCGACTTCCATAATATGGAATTCCGTTTGAAACAGCTTCGCGATGCCGTGGCGGCAGATGCTGTCGGACGTGTAAAGGAAGTACAGTATTTTCTGGATGAGATAGAGCGCCGTGCAGAGGAAATGTGCAAAGCGGAGCGCCTGCATCGTGAAGGCAAGTTACCTAAGCGGGTTTGCCATTGCGATACGAAAGTCAATAATATGATGTTTGACGAAAGTGGCAATGTACTTTGTGTCATCGACCTCGATACCGTAATGCCCAGTTTCGTCTTTTCCGACTTTGGCGATTTCCTGCGTTCGGGAGCCAATACCGGTTTGGAAGATGATAAAGACCTTGCGAATGTGAATTTCAATATGGAAATATTCAAGGCATTCACAAAAGGCTATCTGGAATCGGCCAAATCTTTCCTGCTGCCGGTAGAGATAGAGAACCTGCCCTATGCGGCTGCTCTGTTCCCTTATATGCAGTGCGTGCGTTTCCTGGCCGACTATATCAATGGCGATACTTATTATAAAATTCAATATCCGGAACATAACCTGGTGCGCACAAAGGCTCAATTCAAACTGCTTCAAAGCGTAGAAGAACATACTCCGGAAATGCAGAAATTCATAGCTTCATGCATTTGAAAAGGTGTATAATGGCGGCGATGATGGGGTGCTGTGTCTTACCCTTATTCGCATTAACTCCTAAAAATAAGATGATGAAAGAACTGGATGTCAAGAAAGTGAGTATGGCAAATATACCGGTAGAAGCGGTGCCGGCTCTTTTGGATGAAGAAAAAGTGGCTTTTCAGCCGGTTAATACAGTGAATTGGACGGCATATCCATACTGTCCGGACGTAAAGTTCCGTATTGCTTATACGGACAACGCTATCCTGATTCATTATAAAGTGAAAGAAGCCAGCGTACGCGCAGTAGCGGGCAAAGACAACGGGCCGGTTTGGGAAGATGCCTGTGTGGAGTTCTTTTCCATTCCTGCCGGAGACGGAGTATATTATAACATGGAATGTAACTGTGTTGGAAGATTGCTTATCGGTGCGGGAGCAGGACGCTCCAACCGTCAACATGCACCGCAGGAAGTGCTTGATAAAGTGCAGCGTTGGTCTTCTTTGGGGCAGGAAGATTTTGAGGAGCGGATAGGAGATTGCAGTTGGGAAGTAGCTTTGGTGATACCTTATTCCGCTTTCTTTATGCATAACATCACTTCATTGGACGGTAAGGCCATTCGTGCCAATTTCTATAAATGCGGTGATAAGTTGCAGACTCCTCATTTCCTGTCATGGAATCCCATTGATTTGGAAAAGCCGAACTTCCATTGTCCGGAATTTTTTGGGATGTTGCGTTTCAAGTAGGTACGAGGGGTAAATACTCTGAATAGCAATAAAACCGGCATATAAGAAAAAAGGCTTGCAGAAGTCCTGTGAATAAGACATCTGCAAGCCTTTTTTCTTATATGCCGAGGTTTACTTTACAATACCTTTTGAGTTACGGATAAAGTTGATGATATTATGTATCTCATCACTCATTGGAACCTGATCTTCAATCTTCTGTAAAGCGTCCTGTATGCTGAAATTCCCTTGATATACCAGGCGGTAAGCATTGACTATATGGCGCAGAATACGCTCGGTAACCTGATGCTTATGCTGGAGTACCACCGCATTGATACCGTGATATTCTGCCGGATTGCCGTTCATTATAACATAAGGCGGTACATCTTTTGAGATGCGGCAACCTGCCTGAATCAATACCCAACTGCCTATGTGGCAATTCTGATGTAGGATAACATTACTGCTCAGGATTGTACAGTCGTCTATGTGGCAGTCTCCAGCCACTGTGCTCTTAATTCCCAGTACACAGTGATTGCCTACTTGTACGTCGTGGCAGAGGTGAACACCGTCCATTAGATAGTTACTATCGCCAATGCGCGTACATCCGCTTTCGTGCGTGGCACGGCTGATAACCACATTTTCACGAATGTCGTTGTTGTCACCGATAATCAACCGACTTGCTTCGCCTGTGTAATGAAAATCTTGCGGTTCACTACCCAGTACGGCACCATGGTGTACTTTATTTCCTTTACCTAAACGCGTACCCTTGAGGATACTTGCATTTGACATAATCACACAGTCGTCACCGATTTCCACATCTCCTTCGATGTAAGCGAAAGGCTGAATGGTTACATTCTTACCGATTTTTGCGGTAGAATCTACAGATGCTAATGGACTAATCATAGTAATTAGTTATGAGTTATAAATTATAAGTTATGAGTTATGGGAGATGAGCCGTCAAAAATAACTTATAACCCATAACTCATAACTGATATTATTCTCTCCCACCGCCCAACGCTTGATACAGGCTGATTACAGACTGCATGCGGTCGAAGGTGTCGGCCACTTCCGAAAGCTGTGCGCTGAGGTAAGACTGTTCGGCGGACAAGACTTCCAAATAGGTTGACGTGCCTAAGTTAAACAATTCTTTTGTATCTTCCGCAGCTTTACGGGCAGAATTCACTTGAATTTCACGTGAAATGGCTTTGTCCGAGGTCATTTGATATTGATACAAAGCATTGCTTACTTCATTTCCGGCCTTGAGCAGTGTGGTCTGGAACTGGATTTTGGCTTGCTCTTCCTGTGCCTTTGCTTGTTTCAACCGGGCAATGTTGGCACCGCGGTAGAACAGAGGTTGTGTGAGCGAACCGATAGCGGATGCCAGCAGCTTTCCTGGATTGATAATAGCGGAACCTGCACTGTTGGTCCATCCGGCAGAACCGCTTAAGGTGATTTGCGGATAGAAGGCTGCACGTGCGCTGTTGGTGTCGTAGTAGCTTGCTGCCAGTGACATTTCAGCAGCTTTTACATCGGGACGGTTGGACAGCAGTTGCAAAGGAATACCGGTAGAGAATTCGGCAGGTAACTGCTGCTGTTCCAATGTACCACGTGCAATGCTCTGTGCGGGTTGGTTCAGCATCAGGCATAGTGCGTTTTCCGTTTCACGGATGCTTTGGCGGATATCGGGCAGGGAAGCCAGTACTTGTGCATAGGCGGTGCGGCTTTGCTCTACGGCTGCACTGTTAGCCATAGCAGCCTCTTTCATTGCTTCTACGGTTTCAAGGTTGCGTTTCAGGATGTCACAGGTGCTTTCGCTTATTTGCAACTGGCGGTCGAGCATTAGCAGCGTATAGTACATATTGGCTACGTTTGCAATCACTTGTGTCTGTACAGCCTGTTCATAGAACTGTGTCTGTTTCAGTGAGACTTGAGCCTTACGCTTGGGGTTCAGCAACTGACCGAACAGATCTATCTGCCAGCTTGCCGTCACAGGAAGCGAATACGTCTGTGTGGCTTTACCTTTGTCGAAGCTGCTTACTGTTCCTTGCGGAGAGAGAGCCAGCATGGGAGCATAAGCCAGACGTGCGGACATCAGTGCTGCCTGTGCCTGTTTTACGTTCAGTGCCGCATTGCGCAAATCGGCATTGTTGGCAAGTGCCTGTTCTATGAGTATCTGCAGCTGGGGATCTGTGAATACTTCTCGCCAGGGCAGATTACCGAAGTTGGCAGTATCTGCGGCAAGGGTATCGTTTACAGAGGCTGTATCACGATACAAGCCGTCGGCATTGATGTCTTCGGGTCTGTCGTATGATTTGTAGATGTGGCAACTGCTCAGTAAAGCAGTTGCACACATCAAGCATAGTATCTTTTTCATATTCCTCTATTTTTCATTTATTTAGTATATTGCTCAATCTCTGGTTCTGCATCCGAGTTATCTACATCGGTCCATTCCATCGGCTTGATTTTTTCCTGCAAGTACTGGAATGCCACGAACAGTGCGGGTACTATGAAGATCTGCA
>OGNT01000667.1_pt1 | contig 13878 bp, 16 predicted proteins | sample 1573521 | NCBI WGS metagenome assembly OGNT01 (sample SAMEA2581922, study PRJEB24529) | metagenome | biome: Human gut stool | place: China | collected 2011
GAGTCAGACACAGATAGAAGGTGGCAGCTGTGCGGTGAACCGGCCTGCGCAGGACCCGGTGGCAGACTCTTCTGTTTTTTCTTCTTCTTTTTCTTCACACCACTTCCCTGAAGCTTCTCCACAGGCTGAATGACCACTTCCCCTTCTTCCTGCTGCGGGAAATCATAGCGCTTTCCCGTCTGGCGTTTTCTCTCATCCGCACGTCCCGGCCGCTTTCTTCTCTGTTTGCTCCAGGCAGTATAGGTAAACAACAGTACTGCTACAATCAAAGTCAGAATATCCATAGTATGATAAAGTGTTAAGTACTTGCCCAAAGATACTAATAAATATAACATATCATGGATTTTAGGGAAGAAACCCGTATCTTTGCCACCGAATTTATCAAATAATAACATTATGACAAAAGAAATTACAGGAGCGGACTTTAAATCTGCAACTGAATCAGAAAACAAGAAACTGTTTATCGAAACTTACGGATGCCAGATGAACGTGGCAGACAGTGAAGTGATTGCTTCCATCATGCAGATGGCAGGCTACAGCCCTTGTGAAAGCCTGGAAGAGGCCGATGCCGTATTCATGAACACCTGCTCCATCCGCGACAACGCCGAGCAGAAAATCCTGAACCGCCTGGAGTTCTTCCATTCCCTCCGCAAAAAGCGCAAGCACCTGATCGTAGGCGTGCTGGGCTGTATGGCGGAAAGAGTCAAGAACGACCTGATCGAGAACCACCACGTCGACCTGGTGGCCGGACCGGACGCCTATCTGACCCTCCCCGACCTGATCAGTGCCGTAGAAGCCGGCGAGAAAGCCATCAATGTCGAACTGTCTACTACCGAGACCTACCGTGACGTGATTCCGTCACGTATCTGCGGCAACCACATCTCGGGCTTTGTCTCCATCATGCGCGGATGCAACAACTTCTGCCATTACTGCATCGTTCCTTATACCCGGGGACGTGAGAGAAGCCGCGACGTAGAAAGTATCCTGAAGGAAGTAAAAGACCTCGAAAAGAAAGGATACAAGGAAGTGACGCTGCTGGGACAGAATGTCAACTCTTACCATTTCGAGAAGGACGGAGAAACCGTTACCTTCCCCATGCTGCTCCGTCTGGTGGCCGAAACCGTACCGGGCATGCGCGTACGCTTCACGACTTCACACCCGAAGGACATGAGCGACGAAACCCTGCACGTCATCGCCGAGATTCCGAACGTATGCAAGCACATCCCCCTGCCGGTGCAGAGCGGAAGCTCACGCATCCTGAAACTGATGAACCGCAAATATACCCGGGAATGGTACATGGAACGGGTGGCTGCCATCCGCCGCATCATCCCCGACTGCGGACTGAGCACGGACATCTTCAGCGGCTTCCACAGTGAGACCGAAGAAGACCATCAGATGAGCCTCTCGCTGATGCGCGAATGCGGATACGATTCGGCCTTCATGTTCAAGTATTCGGAACGTCCGGGTACATATGCCTCGAAGCACCTGCCGGATGATGTTCCCGAAGAAGTGAAAATACGCCGTCTGAACGAGATGATTGAACTGCAGAACCAGTTGTCGGCCGAAAGCAACGCCAAAGACGTGGGCAAGACCTTCGAGGTACTGGCGGAAGGCGTATCGAAACGTTCCAAGGAGCAGCTCTTCGGACGTACCGAGCAGAACAAGGTGGTAGTGTTCGACCGCGGCACACACCGCATCGGCGACTTTGTCAAGGTACGCATCACCGAAAGCAGTTCCGCTACCCTGAAAGGTGTGGAAGTGACCGAGTAATTTCGATTACCACATATTACACAGAGAGCATCCGGTATTGATTTCCCGGATGCTCTTTTTCATTTCCACCTTTATGCATTGCCGCAAGGGCCTCCGTCTTTTCTCCAGCCCGCGGACGGAAGTCGCATAACCCCCGAATCCGGGTCGTATAACCCCGCTATGGAGGCTGCACGACCCCGCACCGGAAGCCGAAGCACATTTGTCCGGGAAAGAGAAAACCCATCAGCACCGGCAAATCTTTAAAGAAACTTAACAGAACAACCTACCTAGCCGATTTATTTGTTATTTTGCAGCAAATTAGGGAATAAAGTGAATATACTAAAAATCAATATATGTCCGCTATGCGGAAAAAGCCATGACGGTACGGTGGCACATACCTGTACCGATCATTATGCGACCGGAGAACACTTCGAAATACACCAGTGTAAAGAATGTGGTTTTCTGTTTACTCAATGTGCGCCTGACGAAAGTGTCATCGGCAGATATTACGAGTCTCCCGAATACATTTCACACACCGACACCCACAAGGGAATCACCAACCGCATCTACCACTGGGTAAGACGGTATATGCTGGGCCGGAAAGCGGCACTGGTGAGAAGGAACAGCGGCCTCAGCCACGGACGACTGCTGGACATCGGCACCGGAACCGGCTATTTCAGCCATTTCATGCAGGAAAAAGGCTGGAAGGTATCGGCCATCGAAAAGAGTCCGCAGGCCCGGGAATTTGCCCTGCAGCATTTCGGACTGCAGGTAGCTCCTCCCGAAGCCCTTGCACAACTTGAGCCCGGCAGTTTCGATGTCATCACCCTCTGGCACGTAATGGAACACCTGCAGCACCTGAACGAAACCTGGGAACAGCTTTACCAGTTGCTCGACAAACAAGGCATACTGATCCTGGCCGTCCCCAATCCGAGTTCGTTCGACGCCCGCCACTACGGGGCCGAATGGGCCGCCTATGACGTCCCCCGCCATCTGTGGCACTTCACCCCTTCGGTGATGCAGCAGTTTGGCGCCAAGCACGGATTCAAGCTGGCAGAACTCCATCCGATGCCCTTCGATGCATTTTACGTCTCCATGCTCTCTGAAAAGAACCGGGGCAGCCGCCTGGCCTTTGTCAAAGGGATGTGGATCGGCTTCAAGGCCTGGCTGGCCTCACTGACCAGAAAGGAAAGAAGCAGTTCCATGATTTATGTATTCAGAAAAAAATAACCAAAGCCATGAGTAAGAAATCTGAATTCTTCCGGGGTATGCAGTTTATCACCTCCAGCATCAGCACCATGTTCGTCCTGCTGCTGCTGGGTATTGTGGTGTTTTTCGTACTGGCAGCCAACAACCTGTCGGTATATGTGCGTGAGAACATTGCCTTCTCCATCATCCTGAACGACGACCTCAAGGAGCCGGAGATTCTTCAGTTCCAGAAGACACTGAATGCGGCACCCTATATCAAGCAGACCACCTACATCTCGAAGGCACAGGCCCTGCAGGAGCAGACCGAAGCCATGGGAACCGACCCTGCCGAATTCCTGGGGTACAACCCTTTCTCAGCCTCAATAGAGGTGAAACTGAATGCCGATTATGCCAATGCCGACAGCGTGGCATGGATCAAGGAAGAAATCGGACAGCATAAACAGGTAATGGAAATCAACTATCCGCAGGACCTGCTCGACTCCGTGAACCAGAACATCCGTAAGGTCAGTTTCGCCCTGCTGGGAATCGCCTCCCTGCTGACGCTGATATCCTTTGTGCTGATCAACAACACCATACGGCTCACCATTTACTCACAGCGGTTCCTGATTCACACCATGAAGCTCGTAGGAGCGAGCTGGAGTTTCATCCGCCGTCCGTTCCTGATACGCAACGTATGGATCGGGGTACTGGCCGGCATACTGGCTGATGCCATCCTGGTGACGGGAGCCTACCTGCTGGTGCACTATGAGCCCGACCTGGTGGTAGTCGTTACCCCGGCCGTCATGCTGATTGTCATGGGAACCGTACTGGTTTTCGGTGTCACCATCACCACCCTCTGTGCACTGATTTCCATCAACAAATACCTGTACATGAAAGTAAGCGAACTATATAAATAACCTAATAACTTTTAGAAGCGAAATGGATAAGAAAAACTTTGCCTTCGACAAAACCAATTTCATACTGCTTGCGGCAGGCATGGTAGTCATTATCATCGGCTTCCTGCTGATGAGCGATCCGGGCTCTACCGAGACCACATTCGAACCGGACATTTTCAGTGTACGACGCATCAAGATTGCGCCGGTAGTCTGCTTTGCCGGATTCATTTTCATGATATACGGAATTTTACGCAAGCCCAAAGATTTATCAGACAAAGACATCAACAATAATAATTACACTAAAGAAGAAACAGAACAATGAATTGGCTAGAAGCATTAGTATTGGGTATTCTGCAGGGACTGACGGAATACCTGCCGGTAAGCAGCAGCGGACACCTTGCGATAGGTTCTGCCCTGTTTGGAATTGAAGGAGAGGAAAACCTGACTTTCACCATCGTAGTGCATGTGGCTACGGTGCTGAGTACGCTGGTAATACTCTGGAAAGAAATCGACTGGATTTTCCGTGGTCTCTTTAAATGGGAGATGAATAAGGAAACGAAATACGTCATCAACATCCTGATTTCAATGATTCCGATCGGAATTGTCGGCGTCTTTTTCAAGGATTATGTAGAAGAAGTATTCGGTTCGGGACTGCTGATTGTGGGCTGTATGCTGCTGCTCACCGCCGTGCTGCTGATTTACTCCTACTACGCCAAGCCCCGCCAGAAGGAATCCATCAGCATGCGCGATGCCTTCATCATCGGTCTGGCACAGGCATGTGCGGTAATGCCGGGTCTGTCCCGTTCGGGCAGCACCATCGCTACCGGACTCATCCTGGGCAACAAGAAAGAAACACTGGCACAGTTCTCTTTCCTGATGGTCATCCCTCCTATCCTGGGAGAGGCCCTGCTGTCGGGTTTTGAAATCGTCAAAGGCGCAGCTGCCGCCGACGCGGAAATGAGCATCTGTGCCCTGATCACGGGCTTCCTGGCTGCGTTTATCTCGGGATGTGTGGCCTGCAAGTGGATGATCAACATTGTGAAGAAAGGCAAGCTGGTATGGTTCGGTGTGTACTGTGCCATCGCCGGAGCAATTACCATTGTGACCAGCCTGTTGGGATAAATTCCCTCAATTTATTCATTTTATATCATTTGTAATGAACTTTAAGGAAGGAGAAGTGTTATATTTTGACAAGCCGCTGCGATGGACATCGTTTGCGCTTGTCAATAAAATCAGATACCACATCAGCCGGAAGCTGGGAGTAAAGAAAATCAAGGTCGGACATGCCGGTACGCTGGACCCTCTGGCAACTGGTGTCATGATTATCTGTACAGGAAAGGCTACCAAACGGATTGAGGAACTGCAGTATCAGACCAAGGAGTACATCGCTACCCTGCAGTTGGGAGCCACCACCCCGTCGTTCGACCTGGAAAAGGAAATCGATGCCACCTACCCCACCGAACACATCACGCGGGAAATGGTGGAGGAAACCCTGAAAAAGTTTACCGGAACCATCGAGCAGATTCCTCCGGCCTTTTCAGCCTGCAAGGTAGACGGAAAACGCGCCTACGACCTGGCCCGGAAGGGAGACAATGTGGAGTTAAAACCCAAGACACTCGTCATCGATGAAATCGAATTGCTGGAGTGTAATTTACCGGTCATCAAAATCAGAGTGGTATGCAGCAAAGGCACCTACATCCGGGCCCTCGCCCGCGACATCGGAGAAGCCCTGCAGAGCGGTGCCCACCTGACAGGACTGATACGTACCCGTGTAGGGGAAGTGAGACTGGAAGACTGCATGCAGGTCGACCAGTTTGAAGAATGGCTGGAAAAACAAGAAATAGAAGTTACAAACGATTAAGGAAAGGAGATAAAGATGAAACTATCACAATTCAAGTTCAAGTTACCGGAAGAGAAAATCGCCCTGCACCCTACCAAATACAGAGACGAGTCTCGGTTAATGGTGGTACATAAGTCGACAGGAGCCATTGAACATGTCATATTCAAGGATATCCTGAATTATTTTGATGATCAAGATGTATTCATCTTCAACGATACCAAGGTATTTCCTGCCCGTTTGTACGGAAACAAGGAAAAGACAGGTGCGCGGATTGAGGTGTTCCTGCTTCGTGAGCTGAACGAAGAGCTCCGTCTCTGGGACGTACTGGTTGACCCGGCACGTAAGATACGTATCGGCAACAAGCTGTACTTCGGAGAAGACGACTCAATGGTGGCCGAAGTCATCGACAATACCACTTCACGCGGACGTACCCTGCGCTTTTTGTACGACGGACCGCACGACGAGTTCAAGAAGGCCCTCTATGCCCTTGGAGAACCCCCATTGCCACCGTTCATCAAACGGGCTGCGGAACCGGAAGACGAAGAGCGTTTCCAGACCATATTCGCCAAGAACGAGGGAGCGGTTACCGTTCCGGCTTCAGGCCTGCACTTCAGCCGTGAGCTGATGAAGCGCATGGAAATCAAGGGTATCGAACCTGCATTTATCACCATGCACTGCGGACTGGGCAACTTCCGCGACATCGATGTGGAAGACCTGACCAAGCACAAGATGGACTCGGAACAGATGTTTGTGGAAGCCGACGTATGCCGTATTGTCAATGCTGCCAAAGACCGCGGCAACAAGGTATGTGCGGTAGGAACCAGTGTGATGAGAGCCATTGAAACCGCTGTGGGTACCGACGGACACCTGAAAGAGTTTGAAGGATGGACCAACAAGTTCATCTTCCCTCCTTACGAATTCTCGGTAGCCGACGCCATGGTGGCCAACTTCCAGATGCCGCTGTCGACCATGCTGATGCTGGTATGCTCTTACGGAGGATACGAACTGGTAATGGAGGCCTACAATACGGCCCTCAAGGAAGATTACCGCTTCGGTACTTACGGAGACGCCATGCTGATCCTGAACAAATAAACCCGTCAGGCATCATGGCAAAAGTATTTTTAGGCCTGGGAACCAACCTGGGAAACAAAGAAGAAAATTTACGTACTGCCGTCCGATGGATAGAAGAGAAGATAGGGAAATGCCTTTCCCTATCTTCTTTTTATGAGACAGCCCCCTGGGGATTTGAGTCGGAAAACCAGTTCTTGAACGCCGCAGCCTGTGTGGAGACCTCACTGACACCGGAGGAAGTGCTGCGAACCACCCAGATTATTGAACGGGAACTGGGAAGACAGAAAAAATCGGAGGCAGGAGTCTATACCGACCGGCCCATCGACATCGATATTCTGCTCTATGACGGACAGATACTCCAGACAGACGGACTGACGATACCGCATCCGCTGATGCACGAGCGAGACTTCGTCATGAAGCCGCTGGCGGAAATCGCCCCGGATGTCATCCATCCCGTCCTGCAGCGCACGATGAAAGAAATCGCCGCCCATACCGGAAACAAGTAAAGCAATGTTAAATGCGCGGAAAATTGTAATTATTCCAATTTTATCCGTATCTTTGCATCCGAAAACAATTGTGGAAAGATTTGAGTAGCTTGCAACCACGGAAAAAAATGCTAAAAAACCTAGTACGCTTCCCTGATTTTCAATCTCTACTCTCGTCCGTACACGGATAAAAAATCATTTTAACCATTTAATTAATTCAGAAACAATGGGATACTTATTCACATCCGAATCGGTGTCTGAAGGACACCCAGTTCAAAAGTAGCTTGCGAAACGTTGGTGACTACCGGTCAGGTGGTACTGGCAGGAGAAGTGAAAACAACGGCCTACATCGATTTACAGCGTGTGGCACGTGAGGTTATCAACAAGATCGGCTACACCAAGAGCGAATATATGTTTGAAGGAAACTCATGTGGAGTTTTCTCGGCAATTCATGAACAGAGTCCTGACATCAACCGTGGAGTAGAACGCGAAGACCCGATGAACCAGGGAGCCGGCGACCAGGGTATGATGTTCGGTTATGCTACCAAGGAAACGGAAAACTACATGCCGCTTTCACTCGACCTGGCTCACAAATTGCTGATGGTATTGGCTGACATCCGCCGCGAGGGAAAAGTCATGACTTACCTCCGTCCGGACTCAAAGAGCCAGGTAACCATCGAATACGATGACAACAGAAAACCGGTGCGTATCGATACCATCGTGGTTTCTACCCAGCACGACGAATTTATCCAGCCTGCAGACGACTCGAAAGAAGCACAGCTGAAGGCCGATGAGGAAATGCTGGCACAGATCCGCAAGGATGTCATCGAAATCCTGATGCCGCGCGTAATTGCTGAAATCCACAATCCGGAAGTACTGGCACTGTTCAACGACCAGATCAAGTATCACGTAAATCCGACCGGTAAATTCGTAATCGGCGGCCCTCACGGTGATACCGGACTGACCGGACGTAAGATCATCGTAGATACTTACGGAGGTGCAGGAGCGCACGGAGGTGGTGCATTCTCTGGAAAAGACCCAAGTAAGGTAGACCGCAGTGCAGCCTATGCCGCACGACACATTGCCAAGAACCTGGTGGCTGCAGGTGTAGCCGACGAGGTACTGGTACAGGTTTCTTATGCCATCGGTGTGGCCCGCCCGATCAATATCTACGTCAATACGTACGGACGCAGCAACGTGGCAATGACCGACGGAGAAATCGCCAAGAAGGTGGACGAGATCTTTGACATGCGTCCGCGTGCCATCGAGGAACGCCTGAAACTGCGTAACCCGATTTACAGCGAGACTGCAGCTTACGGACACATGGGACGTGAACCGCAGGTGGTGACCAAGCATTTTGAATCGGCATACGAAGGCAACAAGACGGTAGAGGTAGAACTCTTTACCTGGGAAAAGCTGGACTATGTAGACCGCGTAAAAGAAGCATTCGGCCTGAAATAACCGGATATAACGGATAATCACATCCCGGATTCTCTCTGTATGGAGCAGAATCCGGGATGTTTGTTTTCAGCCCTGCCGGAAGGATTTCCGCAGGGATTTCTTCATGCACCGGCAAACTCTCCGGTAAATCCCCAGCCTCTTCTCCCACAGAGGGAAAGATAATGAACCGTATGGCAAATAATCATCGGTTTCCCCCAAATATGGCGGATAATTAGGGGTTTATGCGTATATTTGCAGCCAATAAAGACGATAATCATCATGAACCCGATAAAAAACGTATGTGTATACAGTGCCTCAAGCACTAAAATTGAATCTGTGTATTTTGAAGCAGCCGAAGAACTGGGACGGTTGCTTGCCTCCCGACAGATTAACCTGATCAACGGAGCAGGATGCCTGGGACTCATGTGCCGCATCTCGGATGCCGCACTGGCTGCCGGAGGTACGGTAACCGGCGTCATTCCCCGGTTCATGGTAGAACAGGGCTGGCATCACAAAGGACTGACCCGACTCATTCAGACGGAGAGCATGCACGAACGCAAGCAACTGATGGCCAGCATGTCGGACGGAGTCATCACACTTCCCGGAGGATGCGGAACCCTGGAAGAGCTGATGGAAATCATCACCTGGAAGCAACTGGGACTTTACCTGAATCCGATTGTGATTCTGAATGTCAACGGGTTCTATAATCCCTTGCTGGAAATGCTGCAGTCGGCTATCGACCAGCATTTCATGCGACCCGAACACGGCAAGATATGGCAGGTGGCTACCAGTCCGCAGGAAGCCGTCGAACTGCTGTACCAGACTCCTGTATGGAGCAAGGAAATAAGAAAATTTGCAGCAATATGAGTATTATCCCATCCGTTTCACCGGTTCCCGACAGCACTGTGACACTGTACCCGCAAATGACGGACAGTATTCTTCACGCCAGTGTATCGGATGTCATCCCGCCAGAAGGGATGGCCGGAGACCCTGTGCCCTATCTGGTACGCTCGGAAAACGCAGTGACCCTGCTGCTGATATTCTGCCTGTTCTCTCTCTGCTATGCACTGAAAGACGGAAAGAAATACATTGTCCAGTATCTGAAAGACCTGTTCCGCCATAAAGAACGCGCCAGCCTGTTCGACGAAGCCAGCAAGCCCAACGGACGCTATCTCTTTCTGCTGATTACGGTTACCTGTGTCCTTGGCGGCATTTTCCTGTACGACTTCCTGATCGGCTCGCATCCCGCCCTTTCGGAGGAGCGGTTCCGCCTGCCCGTACTTGCAGTCAGCATCGGAATTCCGCTGATTTATGTCATGGCAAAACAGGGAACATACGCTTTCATAAATTGGATTTTTTTTGACAAAGAACAGAACAGATCATGGATGCAGACCTACCTGGGACTGGTCGGCATGCTCTGTTTTCTACTATTCCCCTTACTCTTGCTGACAGTTTATTCGGGCCTGGATAAGCAGATTAGTTTCTATTTCATCCTATTAATTTTAGTTTTTGCTAAAATATTGTTATTTTATAAGAGTATCAGGAACTTTTTCAATCATTTTTATGGTATTCTTCATTTAATTCTGTATTTTTGTGCCCTCGAAATAATTCCCATTCTTCTGACTTGGAAAGGGATCGTCTATATAAACAATATTTTCATTTAAAAAATGAGTACATTGAAGATAAAGAAAGTTCTCGTTTCTCAGCCAAAACCAACATCAGAGAAGTCGCCATATTTCGACATTGCTGAGAAGTATGGAGTGGAAATAGATTTTCGCCCATTTATAAAAGTTGAGAGTTTGTCGGCAAAGGAATTCAGACAACAGAAAGTTTCGATATTGGATCATACTGCCGTGGTATTTACTTCACGACATGCCATTGACCACTTCTTCAATCTCTGTACAGAGCTCCGGGTTACCATTCCGGAAACCATGAAATATTTCTGTACATCAGAAGCGGTTGCACTGTATATCCAGAAATATGTACAGTACCGGAAACGCAAGGTATTCTTCGGTGCCACCGGTAAATTTGTGGATCTGATGCCAGCCATTATCAAACATAATACAGAGAAGTATCTTATTCCGATGTCGGACGTTCACAACGATGAAGTGAGAGACCTGTTGGACAAAAATAAGATTCAGCATACAGAGGCAGTCATGTACCGCACGGTAAGCAATGACTTCACTCCGGAAGAGAAGTTCGACTATGACATGCTGGTATTTTTCAGTCCTGCGGGAATCCAGTCGCTGATCAAGAATTTCCCTGACTTCAAGCAGAACGAAATTGCAATCGGAAGCTTCGGACCAACTACTGCAAAGGCTGTAAAGGATGCCGGTCTGCGTCTGGACCTGGAAGCTCCGAGTGCCGCAGCACCTTCTATGCCTGCAGCTCTTGATATGTTTATCCGCGAACGCAACAAATAAGAAAAAACATACTTGTTTCAGGCACGGAGGAGATTTCATACCTCCGTGCCTTATTCTTTTTTTTATGGCAGAACAAGAAAAGCATACATTTACCAAAAGTGAACGCCTGAACAGCCTGATACTGATTGAGAAGCTGTTCTCCGGCGGAAGTAAGTCGTTTCCCGCATTTCCCTTGCGCATTGTCTACATGCCGGTAGAGGGAGATCATCTGCCTACGGTCTCACTGCTGATCAGTGTCCCTAAAAAGCGGTTCAAACGGGCAGTAAAACGCAACCGGGTGAAACGTCAGATACGGGAGGCTTACCGCATGCACAAAGCCCTGCTGACGGCTCCGCTGGAACAGGCCGGGAAAAAGGTTGCCGTTGCTTTTATCTGGCTCGACAACGAACTGCACGATTCTTGTGAAGTCACAGAGAAAGTGAAAAAGCTGCTTCAGATTACAGCAGAAAGGATCGTATGAGAAAATTGCTTACCGAACTCCTGCTTTTGCCGGTTTATTTTTACCGGTATTGCATCTCACCTTTTACTCCTCCTTCTTGCCGCTTTACCCCCACGTGCTCACAGTATGCCATAGAAGCACTGAAAAAGCACGGTCCGGTGAAAGGATTGTATCTGACGGTCAGAAGACTGTTGAGATGCCATCCCTGGGGCGGTTCGGGATACGACCCCGTTCCCTGATTCTTTTATTTCTTTATCGCATGCTACTGGATATTCATACTCACCGATTGCCCGAAGAGGCTGCAACGGCCATATTGAGCTGCCATATGTACAGCCTTCCGCCTGCAGCAGCCTGTTTTCTTTCGGCTGGCATCCATCCCTGGTTTCTCTCTCAGGAGGACTTGCCGGCACAGAAGGAATGGTTAAGGCAGATGCTGGAGGACAAGAGAGTCATCGCACTGGGAGAAGCGGGAATCGACAAGCGGTGCAAGACGCCGCTGGAGCTCCAGAAAGAAGCCTTCCGGTATGTCTGTCGGCTTTCGGAACAGCATCGGCTGCCCCTGATAATACATGCGGTAAAAGCCACTCCCGAACTGATGGCTTTCAGGAAAGAAATCCGGCCGCAACAGCCTTGGATCATCCATGGGTTCAGAGGGAACAAAGAGGTGGCACAAAGCCTCATCCGGCACGGATTTTACCTGTCTTTTGGAGAGAAATGCCAGGAAGAAGCACTGGCAGTCACTCCTCCGGAACGGCTGTTGCTGGAAACCGATGAGAGCCCGGTACCTGCCGCCCAACTCTGCCGGCACATGGCCGATGTCCTTCAGACCTCCGTACCCGCTCTGACCGCGCAACTGCAGCAAACCATTAAAAGCCTCTTTTTTAACCCCTAAAAATTGGTTATTCGGATAAAGAGTCGTACTTTTGCCGAGATAGAAATAGATAACAACATGTTAAACTAAGAATTTCATTCGATGAATTTTGTAGAAGAATTAAGATGGCGCGGAATGGTGCACACCATGATGCCGGGTACTGAAGAGTTGTTGGAAAAAGAAATGGTAACAGCTTATCTGGGAATTGACCCTACAGCTGATTCCTTGCACATCGGACACCTTTGCGGAGTAATGATGTTGCGTCATTTCCAACGTTGCGGACACAAGCCGCTGGCTCTGGTAGGAGGTGCTACCGGTATGATTGGAGACCCTTCAGGAAAATCACAGGAACGTAACCTGCTGGATGAAGCGACCTTGCGCCACAATCAGGAATGTATCAAAAAGCAGTTGGGCAAATTCCTTGACTTTGAGTCGGATGCCCCTAACCGTGCAGAACTGGTAAACAACTACGACTGGATGAAAGACTTTTCTTTCCTTGATTTTGCCCGCACTGTAGGAAAACACATCACAGTGAACTACATGATGGCAAAGGAATCTGTTCAGAAACGTCTGAATGGCGAAGCACGTGATGGTCTTTCGTTCACAGAGTTTACCTATCAGCTATTACAAGGATACGACTTCCTGCATCTGTATGAAACCAAAAACTGTAAACTGCAGTTGGGCGGTTCCGACCAGTGGGGAAACATCACTACAGGAGTCGAACTGATCCGCCGTACCAACGGAGGTGAGGTATTTGCCCTGACTTGTCCGCTGATCACAAAGGCTGACGGAGGTAAGTTTGGTAAGACAGAATCAGGAAATATCTGGCTGGATCCGCGATATACATCTCCTTATAAGTTCTATCAATTCTGGCTGAATGTAAGTGATGCGGACGCAGAAAGATATATCAAGATTTTCACTTCACTGACAAAAGAGGAAATCGAAGGACTGATTGCCGAACATAACGAAGCACCGCACCTGCGTGTATTGCAGAAGCGTCTGGCGAAGGAAGTGACTGTCATGGTACACTCGGAAGAGGATTATAATGCAGCAGTAGAGGCTTCTAACATCCTGTTCGGTAACGCGACTTCAGAAGCATTGAAGAAACTGGATGAGGATACGCTGCTTTCTGTATTCGAAGGAGTTCCTCAGTTTGAAGTGGCAAAATCGGACATCGAAGCTGGAATCAAGGCAGTAGACCTGTTCGCTGAAAAGGCTGCTGTATTCGCTTCGAAAGGAGAAATGCGTAAGCTGGTTCAGGGAGGCGGAGTTTCTCTTAACAAAGAAAAACTGGCTGCTTTCGACCAGGAAATTACGACAGCTGACCTGCTGGACGGCAAATACCTGCTGGTACAGCGCGGAAAGAAAAACTATTATCTGATTATTGCCAAATAACGCTTAACCACATCTGATAAATAGGTAGAGGCTGTCTCAAAATAAACTTGAGATGGCCTCTATTGTTTCATCTCAGATTGG
>OGNT01000676.1_pt1 | contig 13804 bp, 10 predicted proteins | sample 1573521 | NCBI WGS metagenome assembly OGNT01 (sample SAMEA2581922, study PRJEB24529) | metagenome | biome: Human gut stool | place: China | collected 2011
TGGAGCACGGACCTTTGCAGTGTCTGTTTACGGTGGATGAGGAAACGGGCTTGACCGGTGCGTTTGCACTGAAAGAAGGTTTCATGGATGGAGATATCCTGATTAATCTGGATTCGGAAGACGACGGAGAACTCTTTATCGGTTGTGCCGGAGGTGCGGGAACTACTGCGGTATATCCTTGTCCGATGGTAGCGGCTCCAGAAGGTTATTTCTTTTTCCGTGTGGCAGTGAAGGGGCTGACCGGCGGTCACTCGGGAGATGACATCAATAAGAACCGTGCGAATGCGAACAAGTTGCTGAACCGTTACCTGATGCGTCTCTTGAACCGGGGCGACCTGCGTCTGTGTGAGATTGACGGCGGTAACCTGCACAATGCCATTCCGCGTGAGGCGTATGCCGTATGTGCGGTGCCGATGTCTGAAAAAGAAGCTGTGCGCGTGGAACTGAATGTGTTCCAGGCAGAGCTGGAGAATGAGTATGCGGTGACAGAGCCCAACTTGCTGCTGAAACTGGAGTCTGAGACGGCACGTGCGGAGGTGATGGAACTGGAAGCGATGAAGCGTTTCCTGCATTCTATCTATGCGGTGCATCACGGGGTATATGCGATGAGTCAGGATATTCCGGGATTGGTGGAGACTTCTTCCAACCTGGCTTCCATCAAGCAGCGTGACGGTAAGATTGTGGTAGGTACCAGTCAGCGCAGCTCCATCCTGTCTTCGCGTAAGGACATGTCACAGATGGTTCGTTCGGCCTTCATTCTGGGTGGAGCGGAAGTGACTACGGGTGACGGATATCCGGGCTGGAAACCGAATCCGGATTCTGCCATCCTGAAGGTGGCTGCCGAAAGCTATGAACGCCTGTTCGGAGAAAAACCGAAGGTAAAGGCCATCCATGCGGGACTCGAATGCGGATTGTTCCTTGAAAAGTATCCGTCGCTGGATATGGTTTCTTTCGGACCGACACTGCGCGGGGTACACTCTCCGGATGAGCGGATGCTGATTCCGACTGTTGATAAGTTCTGGAAGCATCTGCTGGATGTACTGGCACATATTCCTGCCCAGGCATGAGCCGCTGGCGGATTACGATATTGCTAGGAATTTGGGTTTGTTGCGCTTGCCGGGAAGGGGTGGCGCAACAAACCTTTCGTGTAATGGAGTATAACGTAGAAAACTTGTTTGACTGTCGTCATGATTCGCTCAAGCACGACGGGGAGTTCTTGCCCGGAGGGGTAAGAGGATGGAATTATCACCGCTTCCAGCATAAGTTGAATGCCATTGCGAAGGTGATACTGGCGGCTTCTGCCGGTCAGGGGCCCGATGTGGTGGGACTGTGTGAGGTGGAGAATGACTATTGCCTGGAGAGGCTTGTGAAACATTCTCCGTTGCGGGAAGCAAAGTATCGGTACGTCATGACCCGGTCGGAGGACGCGAGGGGGATTGATGTGGCGGTGCTGTATCAGCCGCATACTTTCAGACTGATTACGTCGCAGTCTGTGCGGATTCCGCTGAATAAGGAAATCGGCAACCGGCCGACGCGCGACATCCTGCATGTGTCCGGAAAGGTGGTATCGGGGGATACGCTGGACATTCTGATGTGTCATATGCCTTCCCGGGCAGGAGGAAAGCAGCAGAGTGAGCCGTACCGGCTGTGGGCTGCAGAATGCCTGAAGCGGGTGACGGATTCGTTGTCTACGGTGCGTGCCTGTCCTTATCTTGTCATCATGGGTGATTTTAATGATTATCCGTCCGACCGCTCTATCCGGGAGGTGCTGGGAGCTGTACGTCCTGGCTCGTCTGTTTCTCCCGATGCGCTGTATAACCTGATGGACGGCAGGCCTCGGGGAACGTACCGGCATCGGGGAGAGTGGGGCGTGTTGGACCAGTTGATTGTGAGCGGTACCTTGTTGGAGGGTAAGCGTAATCTCCATACTTCCTACGAGCAGGCCGGTATACTGGAGTTTCCTTTCTTGCTTCAGCCGGATGAAACCTATGGGGGAATGAAGCCCTTCCGGACGTACCGGGGAATGAGGTATCAGGGAGGGTACAGTGATCATCTGCCGGTGTTCATGGATATCACTTTGCCGGATTTCTGATGTGTTTCCGGGTTTCAATAAATATCTCTGAGTCTCACGATGTTTCTTGCCGGTTTTCTGAAAACCGGCTTTCTTGCCTGTAGTTTCCTTTCTTGTATTTCGGTATGTATTCTCTGTAAAAACTTGTAGTACAGGTATTTCGTATTTCTTTTTTGCCTGTGTTCCGAAGCCGTCTTCCCATTATTCCCAGGCATTTTCTTTGTTAAATAATATAAAATTATAGTACCTTGTAATGCAAGGTATTTATATAATGCATATATTTGTGCCATACAAATAACATGACAGATGAATGTAGACAATGTAAAATCACAAATGCGCAAGGGGATGCTTGAATATTGCATTCTGTTGTTGCTTCACAGGGAGCCGTCTTATGCTTCGGACATCATACTGAATCTGAAGGAGGCAAGGCTGATTGTGGTAGAGGGAACACTTTACCCGTTGTTGACCCGTTTGAAAAACGATGACTTGTTGTCTTATGAGTGGGTGGAATCGACACAGGGACCTCCCCGCAAGTATTATCGGAGAAGGGAGAGGCATTTCTGGCGGAACTGGAGTTGGCCTGGGATGAACTCTCGGATACGGTAAATCATTTAAGAACGAAACTATTAATTGTAAAATCACATGAAGAAAACACTGACTGTTAACTTGGGAGGAACGGTTTATCACATAGATGAGGATGCTTATAAACTGCTGGATAATTACCTGAACGATTTGAGATGTCATTTCGGCAAGAGCACGGATGCGGAGGAAATCGTGCAGGACATGGAAACCCGGATTGCGGAACTGTTTAATGAATATATCAAGGACGGACGTCAGGTGATTACGCTGCACGAAGTGGAGGAGGTCATCGCGCGGATGGGTAATCCGGAAGAGTTGAACGACGGTATGGGAGAAGAGTATACTGCCGAGAATAAAGGGAGCGAAACTGTTACCGAGAAGAAGATACACCGTCTGTTCCGAAATCCGGACGACCGTATCCTGGGAGGTGTGCTTTCCGGACTCTCTTCGTATTTGGGTTGGGACGTGACCTGGCTCCGTATCGGAGTGCTGGTTGTCGGATTTTTTGTACATACCCTGATTCTGTTTTATCTGATTGCATGGATCATCATTCCGCTGGCACGCACGGCTACGGAGAAGTTGCAGATGAGGGGAGAGGCCATCAATGTAGAGAATATCGGACGTACGGTGACCGATGGCTTTGAGAAAGTCAATGAATATGTACATTCCGAGGAGTCACGTTCGGTGCTTCACCGTATCGGAAGTGGAATTGTGGCAGTAGCCGGTTTTGTCATTAAGGTGTGCCTGTCTGTGCGCCGGCCTTGCTGATCTGTCTGGTGGTTCTGGGGGCTTTCCTGATGGTGGCAAGCGGACTGATTACTGCCATTCCGGCTATTTTTTACCATATCCAGCCTGAAATCGACTGGTCACTGGTGACGGCTAATCCGTGGGCGGCAACCGGTTTCTCCATCTGCGGACTGTTGGCGGTAGGTATTCCGGTTGTCGGTTTGCTGCAGCTGGTGATGCAGAGCTTCAAAGTATGGACTCCGATGTCGACTACTACCAAGGTGGTACTGATCATGCTCTGGCTATTGTCGATTGTAATCGGCTTCTGCCTGTTCCTGGAAATACCGTTTGCTTATTATTGGTAACTTTTTCATTGTAATATTTTAGTGGGTGTCCGGGCCTTTGCGGTCCGGGCACTTTTATTTTTTATTGAGGTTAATCTTTTTCTGAGGCGGATTTTGCACAGACTTTGGCTCCTTGAACCAAATAAAATCATTATATTTGCGGAAAGAAGTATAAACTTTTAAGTAACTATGACTAAAAAAATACTTTTGCTGGGTTCCGGCGAGTTAGGTAAAGAATTCACGATTGCTGCACAGCGTCTCGGACAGTATGTAATCGCATGTGATTCTTATGAAAAAGCTCCGGCCATGCAGGTGGCGGATGCTTGTGAAGTATTCAATATGCTTGATGGCGATGCGTTGGATCACGTAGTTGAAAAATACCATCCGGATATCATCGTTCCGGAAATCGAAGCTATCCGCACGGAGCGTCTGTATCATTTGGAAAAGGAAGGCATTCAGGTTGTACCGAGTGCTCGTGCCGTAAATTATACAATGAACCGTAAGGCCATCCGTGATTTGGCTGCCAAGGAATTGGGCTTGAAGACTGCCAAGTATTTTTATGCGACTTCATTTGAAGAACTGAAGGAAGCTGCGGAGAAAATCGGATATCCGTGTGTAATCAAGCCGCTGATGTCTTCATCAGGAAAAGGCCAGTCGGTTGCGAACGGTCCGGAAGACCTGGAATATTCATGGAGCTACGGTTGCGAAGGCAGTCGCGGAGACATCAAGGAACTGATTGTAGAGGAATTTATCAAGTTCGACAGCGAAATTACCCTGCTGACCGTTACTCAGAAGAACGGTCCGACACTGTTCTGCCCGCCGATCGGTCATGTACAGAAGGGAGGCGATTACCGTGAGAGCTTCCAGCCTGCACGGATTGCTCCGGAACATCTGGCTGAGGCACAGCGGATGGCTGCGAAGGTGACAGAGGCTTTGACCGGAGCCGGCTTGTGGGGAGTTGAGTTCTTCCTGAGCCACGAGAATGGAGTCTATTTCTCTGAACTTTCTCCTCGTCCTCATGATACAGGTATGGTAACTTTGGCCAATACGCAGAACCTGAACGAGTTTGAACTTCATCTGTATGCAGTGCTGGGATTGCCGATTCCGGGTATCACACAGGAACATATCGGAGTAAGTGCCGTAGTGCTGTCACCGATTGCCAGCAAGGCTGCTCCTCAATATCGTGGACTGGAAGAGGTTTGCTCACAGCCTAATACATACCTTCGTATCTTTGGAAAACCATTTACGAAACTGAACCGTCGTATGGGTGTGGTAGTCTGCTACGACAAGAATGACGGTGACCTCGAGGCTTTGCGTGAGAAATGCAAGGCTCTGGCTGCGAAGGTAGAAGTGTATTGATATAGGAAAATAATTCCAAATATTTTTGAAGGTGTATGGAACTCTTTTAAAGAGAGGGTCATACACCTTTCTTATTGTTCTTTCTTATTGTTCTTTCTTATTGTTCTTTCTTATTGTTCTTTCTTATTGCTTTTCCTTTATTGCTCTTCTTTTATTGTTTTCCTTTTATAGTTTGGTTACCTCTTCGTCCGTTTGGCTTGTCTGGAGGTATGATGAGCGTAGAGCGCATCTCCATAAGAGGGGATATGCTGCACGCCGATGACACCTTTTTTCTACGGAAAGGCAATAAAAATCCCCTTATTTCATTCCTTTCCTAGGGAAAGGACAGAAATAAGGGGAAAAGAGAATGGATTTGATGATTAGCAAAGTTTGCGTGAACCGTCACTGATTACCACGTCGTAAACCTTCGGGCTGCGACCGAATTTTTCAGTGAAGCGTTCCTTGGCAGTAGTAACGAATGTTTCATACAGTTCGTTCTTTACCAGGTTGATGGTACATCCGCCGAATCCACCGCCCATTACGCGTGAACCGGTTACACCACAGTCGAATGCAATGTCGTTCAGGAAGTCGAGCTCTTCGCAGCTTACTTCGTACAGCTTGCTCATGCCATAGTGTGTCTCGTACATCTTCTGTCCTACAGTTTCATAGTCACCGCGTTCCAATGCATCGCAGACATCCAATACACGCTGGATTTCTTCGATTACATATTCAGCACGTTTGTAGTCTTCTTCGCTGACATGCTCTTTTACTTCATTCAGCATATCCATGTTGCAGTCGCGCAGGAATTCTACTTCCGGATGATTCTTCTTGATGACAGCCACTACGTTTTCGCAGCTCTGACGGCGTTTGTTGTATGCAGAAGAAGCCAGTTCATGTTTAACTACTGAGTCAATCAGTACCAGACGGTAGCCTTCCGGATTGAATGGGAAGTACTGATATTCCAGTGAACGGCAGTCCAGACGGATCAGGTGTCCTTCTTTTCCGAATACAGAAGCAAACTGGTCCATGATACCGCAATTTACACCGCAATAGTTGTGTTCTGTAGCCTGACCCACCTTAGCCAGTTCGAATTTATCGATTTTGTTGTCTCCGAACAAGTCGTTCAACGCATATGCATAAGTCGACTCCAGTGCAGCAGAAGAAGACATACCTGCTCCCAGGGGAACATCACCTGCAAAAGCAGTATTAAAGCCTTTTACATCTACTCCTCGCTTGATCATTTCACGGCAAACACCAAAGATATATCTTGCCCAGCTGGCTTTTGGAGCGTCTTCCTCGTTCAGACCAAATTCTACATAGTCTTTCAGGTCGATAGAATACGCGCATACCTTGTTGGTTCCGTTGGGTTTGATTTCTGCAATCATGCCTTTGTCTACAGCTCCCGGGAATACGAATCCGCCGTTGTAGTCGGTGTGTTCTCCGATCAGGTTAATACGTCCTGGTGATGCATATACAGATCCGGTTGTGCCATCGAAATGTTTGATGAAGCGGCTTCTTACATACTCTATATTCATAATGGTAAAAGTTTAAAAGGTTAATTTATGAGATATAAAATAAGATCCATACCAGCCTTGCTGACAAGTATGGATCTTACGGATTATTATTCTACAGGAATATCTTTATTTACATTCTTGCAACCGATCAGTGCGTAGTACAAGATGTAGGCAACAGCTGCAAGGATTACCCAGTAGCTTGCCATGTAGCTGCTGGTTACGTCGGCTACAGCACCCTGGATCAACGGAAGGATACCACCACCGCAAACCATTACCATGAAGATACCGGATGCCATGGCTGTATATTTTCCAAGTCCTTCTACTGCCAGGTTGAAGATACCTCCCCACATGATGGAAGTACACAGACCGCAGAGGATGAAGAACATGACTCCAACAGGTACGGTACACATACCGAAGCTGATGTCTGATTTGAATACCGGCATGGAGATAGTTACGTCAGTAGGAGCGAACATACCGATCAGTACGAAGATGATGGCTGTGCTGGCTACTACAGTCAACTGTGTCTTACTAGAGAACTTAGCACCCAGTGCACCACCGCAGAGACGTCCGATCATCATCAGGAACCAGTATGTACCTACGATTGAACCTGCCATTGCAGTGTTCATACCCAATCCCTGTGCACCTTCAGCAGTAGTAGAAGTAGTCAGGAACAGGTTGATGAAGTTAGGAATACCAACTTCGATACCTACATATACGAAGATTGCGATAGTACCCAGCAGGAAGTGACGGAATGACATCGGGCTGTGTTCGTCTTTTACCTGATGCTGAGCAGCAGTTTCTTTATGAGGTTCAGGAATTTCCATAACTGCCAGTACGATGAATACCACGGCGAAGATACCCATTGCGATGAACATGGCAGGGTTAGCGTCGCTGATGCGTGTATTCTGGCTGATAGTACCGATCAGATAACCTCCCAATACCGGAACGATGGTAGCAGAGATAGAGTTCAGGGCACCACCGAACTGAATCAGCTGGTTTCCAGTCTTGCCACCGCCACCCAGTGTGTTCAGCAGCGGGTTAACTACCGCATTCAGCATACACATAGAGAAACCAGAAATGAAGGCACCTGTCAGGTAAACCCAGAAAGCTGTCAGTTCTCCCGGCTGATAGCTGATCTGTCCGGAACAAACCTGGATACCTACTCCGATGAATCCTACGGCAACGGCTGCCAGGGCAGTCTTCTTATATCCGATTCTTTTCAGCATGATACCTGCCGGCAATCCCATGAATGCATATGCAATGAAGTTGGCAGCGTTACCCAACTGAGTCATCCAGTTGGCAGCCTGGAATTGCTCCTTTACAATTAACCCCAACGGGTTGGTAAGTCCTGTAACGAACGAAATCATAGCAAAAAGAGCAAACATCATTGCTATGGGCAAAAAGTAATTTTTCTTTTGAGTTGACATGATTTTAATTTAAGATTAAATGTGATTAATATGATTACTATTTATTTTTCTACGCTGAATTTGTAGACGGTAGTCTGATGATACTCGTTGCCCGGAGTCAGAACCGCTGACGGGAAATGTCCTTTGTTCGGAGTATCGGGGAAATGCTGTGCCTCGAAGCAGATGGCACTTCTGGCTGGGAAGGTAGCTCCGTGCCATCCGGCGAATCCGCTGTGCCAGTTGGCAGTATATACTTGTACTCCCGGCTCGGTAGTAAAGACATCCAGTACACGTCCGCTTTCAGGCTCGATGCAACGCGCAGCGAAGGTCAGACTGCCTTGTTCCCGTTTGTTCAATACATAGCAATGGTCGTATCCGGCTCCGTAAACCAGCTGCTGGAACGGTTCGTCGATCCGGCTGCCCACGGTATGCGGGGTACGGAAATCCATCGGAGTGCCTTCTACCTTCAGGATTTCTCCGGTAGGGATAGACACTTCGTCCATCGGAGTATAGAAATCGGCATTGATGGTTACGATGTTGTTGAGGACGGTAGGAGTCGGATTGGCCAGTCCAGCCAGACTGAAGAACGCATGGTGCGTCAGATTGACGATGGTCGTCTGGTCGGTAGTAGCCTTGTACGTCAGTACCAGTTCATTGTCGTCTGTCCACTGATAGCATACATGAACGTCCAAGTTGCCTGGGAAACCTTCTTCACCGTCGGCCGACAAGTAGTGCAGATTCAGTGTCTGCGGGTCGGGCTGTTCCGCATCCCATACGCGTGCATGGAAACCGGTAGGACCTCCGTGAAGAGAGTTGGGGCCATTATTGATAGTCAGATTATATTCTTTTCCGTCGAGAGTAAAATTACCTTTAGCGATACGGTTGCCATATCGTCCGACCAAAGTGCTCAGGAAAGGTTCCGGGCTGTTGATTACATGATCGATTGAATCATGTCCCTGCACCACATTGGCAAAGTTGCCGTTCTTGTCCGGAACCATGACAGCCAGTACCGCTCCTCCGTAGTTGGTTACGGCTACTTCAGCACCGTGGCAGTTGGTCAGAATGAACAGGTCTGTTTTTTTTCCTTCCACTTCTGTTTGGAAGTCAGCTCTTTTCAAGCCGCTGATATTGTTTTCATGGTAAAATGTGTTATTCATAATGCTCGAATAAAATCTTTTCATTTGTGTTTAAACTGTGCAAATAAAAAGATTTTATTCTACATACCCAAACAAATCCTTGTTTTTTATTTATGCTCCCGGCAGATTTGTCAGCAAGTCTGCTACAATAAAACTGCTGCCTCCTATGAATATGAAGTCTTCCGGTGATGCATTTTTTTTCGCTTCTTCCCAGGCCGACATGACATCGGGATAAGATTCGCCTTTCAGACCGTATCCGTTTCCGAGTTCCTTTATTTTTTCGGCCGGAAGGGCTCTTTTTACACTGGCCTGCGTGAAATAGTAGACGGCGTCCTTGGGAAGCATTTTCAATACCCCGCTAATGTCCTTGTCGTTCACCATGCCGATGACGATGTGCAGCTGGCGGTACGTCTGATGCTTCAATTGTTCCACGATGTACTGTATGCCTCCTACGTTATGTCCCGTATCACAGAACGTACGGGGACTGTCCGACAACTTTTGCCAGCGTCCCTGCAGTCCGGTCAGGCTGCATACGTGTGCGAATCCGTTCCGGATGTCCTTCTCCTCAATCTGATAGCCCGAAGCCCGGAGGCACCGCAGGGCCGAGAGCAGCGTATTGGTATTCTTGACCTGATACCATCCGCCCAGTTCTCCCTGTATCTTTCCGAACACTTCGGTATCGTATGCAAAGCCTCCGGTGGGCAGGGGAGTGGCTGTTTTCAGCAGCTGCTCGTCTTCGGCGAACACAATAGGGGCATTCACCCTCTCTGCCTGCTCCTGAAATACGGGGCGGGTTTCCTCATTCGTCTCGCCGATGACCACAGGCACTCCGGCTTTGATGATTCCTGCTTTCTCATGGGCGATTTTTCCCAACGTGTTTCCCAGGAACTGTACGTGGTCGAAACTGATGTTGGTGATGATGCTCAAGTCGGGATGTATGATATTGGTGCAGTCCAGTCTGCCGCCCAATCCCACTTCAATCACAGCCACGTCTACCTTCTGGGCTGCAAAATACGTAAAAGCCATAGCGGTAGTCAGTTCGAAGAAAGAAGGATGAAGGGGTTCGAAGAAAGTCCGGTGCTTCTCTACGAAGTCGATGACGTATTGCTGTTCTACCGGTGTCCCATTCACCCGTATGCGTTCCCTGAAGTCGGCCAGATGAGGCGATGTGTACAGGCCTACCCGATATCCTGCCGACTGCAGGATGGCAGCCAGCGTATGCGAGCAAGATCCCTTGCCGTTGGTTCCGGCGATATGAATACTTTTGAATTGAGTGTGCGGATGATTGAAATAGGCATCGAGGGCCTCAGTGTTGTCCAGTCCTTCCTTGTAAGCCTCTTTCCCGATGTGCTGGAACAAAGGCGCGCTGTTGAACAAGTAGGTAATAGTCTCTTGATAGTTCATTGTTTTTGCAAGATTTAAAAACGGTGCAAAGATAGCGAAAGCCGAGCGCACAGGCAAACGAAAGTGCAGTTTTCAGCCCCCCCCCTGTTCCGAGACACCTTTTGTCTTATTTACAGCTAGTGGAAGGTAGGAGCAGACAAAAAAGAAAACGAAGTTTTATTATTGAGCCTTTGCCGGTGCGTATCCTGCAATTCGGTCAATGTGAAAATGGGGGAGGAGATTCAGAGTGGCGGTCAACCAAGACCGGGGTGTACTGATGCAGTGAGTAGCGACAGACCATTTTCTACAGAGGTGAATTCATTTGATTTCCGAAAACGAATGAAACATTACACAGCCGCCGTCGGAAAGAAAAAAGCGGCTGAAAGGAAAATCAATCCGTTACGTGATTCTGTGAATCCGCACCGTGGTTTTATTAATCCGCGTCGCAAATTAATGAAACCGCAGCGCTAAGATAATTATCAAACAAATTGTCTGCATAATAAGAAAGGTATCCGATACCGTTTGTTCCGGGGGCTTTCAAAGAATAAACTATTGTCGCTCATGCACAAGGCGTCCGGTGAGCAGCCGTCGGTCGGATGTGCAAGTTTCCAGGAAATGGCAAGTGAACCGCGCTTCTTCTTTCAGAATTTGCCATAAAAAACAAGGCGCATCTTCCTCGTTTCTTTCCGAGTCGGATGCGCCCCTATTTATGTAGTGAGCAATATTAATAACTGTATCTTCTGCCTTCTACGCCGATGCTGATGGAAGCACTTTCTCCCAGCTTGAAGTTGACCATACCTCCCAGCTTGTCCGTACTGAAGTAGGGAAGGGGATAATAATAAGGCATGCGCTGCGGCATCAGCGACTTGTTGCCGTATGCATAAATACTGATCCGTTCGTTTACCTTGAAGGCTGCCACACCGGCAATCCCCACATCCTTATAACTCAGGAAGCCCCAGTCCATGTGACTGGCATAGAGTCCTCCGGCGATACTGACACGCTTGCTGACAGGGACTGCATACATGAAGGCGGCATCCTGTCCGAATCCTACGCCCGAAGGCGCATACCGACTGGGACTGAACGTGACGTTAAGTCCTACTGAGGCATTCAGACCCTTGTGCAGTTCCCAGGTGGCAAAGCCGTAATCAAAGGGAGAGATGCCATACATGCCGAATTCCGGAGTCAGCCGGTTGGCCGGTATGGGTGCAGCCAGGGGTACCGTAAGCGAGTCTTTGCTGTACGCCTGCGGCATTGCGGCTGCCACGGGCTGCGCTTCTTTCTCCTGAGCCATCGTCAAGGTGGTCTGTCCTTCCTGCGAATATGCCATCAGAGGAAATCCGAGCCCCAGTATAAGGGTAGCTATGAATGTTTTCATCTTCTTGCTGTTGATTCTCTTTCTGTTCATCTTCTTTTTGTCTTGTCAGTGTTTGTCCGTAAAGTCAAATGAAGCAGTCCCTTGAAGGCAAGGCCTTCCATCGGTATCTGAGGCAGGACCGCATCCTTCATTTCATATACGTGATACGCAAATATAGCGGAACTCCCAGAAACTCGTATGGCATAAAACGCAAATTAACGCAGATTTTTACAGATTTAAGAATTGAAACTTCTTGTAATCAGTAAAAAACTGCGTTAATGCAATCTCTTTTATTTCAGCCGACAAAAATCAGTCGAACAGGCTTCTGAATTTCTTGAATATTTTTTCCTTCAGACTGGTGTTAGGCTTGAAACTTTCAGATTCCTGCCATTTTTCCAGTGCCTGCCGTTCTTCTTTCGTCAGTTTTTCCGGAATGTATACACTTACGTTGACCAGCAAGTCTCCCGTACCGGTGCTGTATCCGTAACTGTTGATGTTCGGCAATCCTTTGCCTCTCAGACGCAGTACCTTGCCTGGCTGTGTACCCGGCTCAATCTTGATTTTCGCCTTTCCGTCGATGGTCGGGATTTCCACCGTACCACCCAATGCGGCAGTCGGAACGCTCAGCAGCAGGTTGTATATCAGGTCGCTCTCGTCACGAATCAGTTCCGGATGCTTTTCTTCTTCAATCAGTACCAGCAAGTCTCCGGCCACTCCGTTGTGCTTGCCGGCATTACCCTTTCCGTTCATGGTTACCTGCATGCCTTCGGCTACACCTGCCGGAATCTTCACGGTTACTACTTCCTCTCCGTATACGATACCCTCGCCGTTACATTCCTTACACTTGTTCTTGATGATTTTTCCTTCACCTCCACACTGCGGACAAGCCGTCTGTGTCTGCATCATACCGAAGATACTCTGCTGTGTGCGGGTTACGCTACCGGTTCCGTGACAGGTCGGACAGGTTTCTACACCGCCGTCTCCTTCTGCACCGGTACCGTGACAGTGGCTGCACTGCACGTATTTCTTCAGTTTGAACTTCTTTTCGGTGCCGGTAGCAATCTCCTTCAAGGTCAGTTTTACCTTCACTCTCAGGTCTGAACCGCGGAATTTCCGCTGGCGTGGCTGAGCACCTCCGCCTCCGAAACCTCCGAAGCCGCTGTGGCCTCCGAAAATATCACCGAACATAGAGAAGATATCATCCATAGACATGCCCTGTCCGCCGAATCCACCGAATCCGCCTGCGCCGCCGGCAGCACCGTCTACACCGGCATGTCCGAACTGGTCGTAACGGGCACGCTTGTCAGGGTTGCTCAGCACCTCATACGCTTCGGCTGCTTCCTTGAACTTCTCTTCTGCCTCCTTGTCGCCCGGATTCTTGTCCGGATGATACTGGATGGCTTTCTTTCGGTATGCTTTCTTTATTTCTGCCTCAGAAGCCGACTTGTCGACTCCTAATACTTCATAATAATCTCTTTTAGCCATAATTTGTATTCTCCTTACTGTGCAACAACTACTTTAGCATGGCGGATCACCTTGTCGTTGAGTTTGTAACCCGTCTGTACACAATCCAATACCTTTCCTTTCTGGTCTTCAGCCGGAGCCGGAACCAGTGCAATGGCTTCATGGAAATCAGTATCGAACGCTTCGCCTACAGGTTCCATCTTGTGAAGACCTTCGTGTGAAAGTGTCTTCAGGAACTTCTGCATAATCAGATCCACTCCTTCGTAGATGGCCTGAACGTCATCGGATTTCTGCATGTTCTGCAACGCACGTTCCAGATCGTCCAGTACCGGCAGGATGGCACCCATTGTCTTTTCCGCACCGTTCTTGATCAGTTCGGCTTTTTCCTTCAGCGTACGCTTCCGGTAATTGTCGAACTCGGCCGACAGACGCAGGTACTTGTCTTTCATCTCCTCAACCTGCTTGTGAGCTTCTTCCAGTTCCTTTGCC
>OGNT01000688.1_pt1 | contig 13721 bp, 8 predicted proteins | sample 1573521 | NCBI WGS metagenome assembly OGNT01 (sample SAMEA2581922, study PRJEB24529) | metagenome | biome: Human gut stool | place: China | collected 2011
TTTATCGAATACTTACTGCCTTTCCGCTTCAATGCCGAATACAAGTCCTCGCACGATTTCATGCCTATGCCGTGCAGCTTTGCCAAGGCATTGAATCCGTTTTTCTTGACGAAGCGCAGAAGGTCTTCCAGCAGATAGATGTTATACTCCCTGAGCCTGCGCAGGATTCTCGGAGTTATCTCAAGCACTGCAAGAGGCGTCGACAGCATTTTCAGGTATTCAACGGGGATGCCCCGCTCCTTGAACGGTACGACAACCCTCACCGGAGTACGGTCGATGTTCCTTTTGGACAGAAGCGACCGGGAATTCCTGAATCTCACCCTAGTTGCCTGAAGCTCCTGCCGTTCCTGCGCCATGGCATCCCAATCGTCCATAATCTCTTCTACCGACCTCTCATACATAGAGGCCAGCTCTTTTGCCGAAAGGCCGTATTTCTCCGCAAGTTCCTGCATGCCGTCTTTCCTTGTCAGCAGCGAGCAGAAAATATCCTGCTCCCTGGGGTCTTTTATCTGCATGGACATCTTCCTGACAAGCCGTTCAAAACTGTGCATGCAGTGGTTTTTCTTCTCCATTAAATATTTCATAGTGTTACGATTGTTTTTTGATGTGGCTCTCCTCGCGCAGGTGGGTCGGGGTTGTGCCGAACTGTTTCTTGCAGTAGCAGGTGAGGTGCGCGGAAGAGCTGAAACCGAACTCCCTGGCTATTTCCCGGAAAGCGATATCCGGGTTACAGATTTTCTCGTGGATAAGTTCGGCTTTCCGTTCCTGCATCCACTGATAGGGGCTTTGGTTGAAATAGTGCTGGAACTTCCGGTTGAAGGAGCGTTCCGAAACGCAGCACAGACTGGCAAACTCCTTGACGGTCTTTACCTTCCGGTAATTGTTCAGGATGAGATCCTCGAACTTGCTCCCCATTCCGGAAGCGCCGGCAAAAAAGCCAGCCAGTTCGTTTTTGGCATAAAAGCCGCGCAGTATCAGAATGATTTCCTGCTGTTTAAGAATATGCATGTGCCTGCACAGCAGTCCCGTTTCCAGATAGAACAGCACCTGCCTCAAGGCATGAAGCAGCGGTTTACGGATGGGCAGGGTGTGGTCGTTGGTGGCAATAGGTTTCTCATGAGAAATGGAATCGAAATACATCTTGTCGCACACCGTTATTTCCTTGTTCCAGAACAGCAGGAGGCATTCTGCCGGGGTGATGCCCGTCAAGCGGTTCTCTTCCCGCTGAGGTATGAGCAGCATCCTGTTGGCATGCACGGAGATGGTATGCTCCCTGCCCAGCTCTACCAACACCTCTCCTTTGAGCACGAACAGTACACAGAAGCAACCGTCATTATCAATCCGGCCTTCTTCGTGTGCAGTTAATTCGTACCGTGAAAATCCGCTTTCATACCTCAGTTGATAATTGAAGCAGGAACGATGCTCTGACAAATAAAATAATCTCATTGATAACTTTTTAATTTATACGCCATAATAACGCATCGCTTTTTTAGATTGTTTTTCACAAAAAAGACATTTATTTATAAATTTAAGACTATCGTAAGGTTTCGCAGGGTTTTATAAGTATTTGAAAGGTGTATTGATTCCGCTCATTAGCAGCAAGATGGCTGCCAATAAAGTCAAAGCAAAAGATTATCCCGTTCCACCGTGGAGTAGTTTTCATTCCACCGTGGTGGAACAAAAACTACTCCGTGGCAGAACAAAACTTTCTCCACGGTGGAACGGATTGGTTCTTGCATGCTTTCTGCCTGATACTTATAGAGGAAACACTCGAAGATGCGCTTTGGAGGGAAAGATAATGGCTGTATTTATTATCCCCATAAATAGGGATTGTTCCATTATGGAATACTTTGTATCTTTGCCACAAAACTAAACGGATGAAACAAGGGTGCCTGAAAATAATGAGATGGTTTCTGCCTGTACTATTTATATCGTACATGGCAGGTATCACACTCTTTACTCACTCGCATGTAGTGAATGGGGTGACCATTGTCCATTCGCACCCGTTTAAGAAAGACTCTCCCCATAGTCATACCACAGTCGAATTTCAATTGATTCATTTGCTGAGCCACGTGGCGACTACCGGAGCCGGTATCTTTTTTCTCTCTTTTCAGTTTATTGCTTATCTGCTCTATACCCTTTCGTGGCGTCCGGATAGGGCAGGATACTGTTCGTCCGTCGTGGGCGTGGTATCTTTGCGGGCACCTCCTGCCGGAAGATAGAACCTCTCTCTCACTGCATTATTTAGAAAAATTTATTTAGTAATTCTACTATCCAAAAATGAAAATGAAGAAATATATATTTTTCCTCGTTGGCCTGTGTTGTGCCCTGTTGCCTGCTATGGCCGACCAACCGGAACAGCTGGAACTGAAAGCGTCTGATGCCAATATTATCGGTCATGTACTCGATAAAAAAACGGGTGAACACCTCTCTTATATAACAATCGCCCTGAAAGGAACTACCATTGGTACGGTGACGGATGCCACCGGACACTATTTCCTGAAAAACCTTCCCGAAGGGAATTTTGTGCTCGAAGCCAGTTCGGTGGGGTATAAAACCATCAGTCGCAATGTCAGTCTCAGAAAAGGAAAGACACTTGAAGAAAATTTTGAGTTGGAAGAAGATGCCGTGGCGCTTGACGGAGTGGTGGTATCGGCCAATCGCAGCGTGACCAAACGGCGCCTGGCACCTACATTGGTCAATGTGGTAGATATGAAGATGTTTGAGAATACAAACTCGCCTACACTTTCGCAGGGGCTTAACTTCCAGCCCGGTGTCCGGGTCGAAACGAACTGCCAGAATTGCGGTTTCCAGCAGGTGCGCATCAACGGACTGGACGGTCCGTATACACAGATTCTTATCGATTCGCGTCCCATCTTCAGTGCCCTTTCCGGTGTTTACGGGTTGGAGCAGATTCCTGCCAATATGATCGAGCGCGTAGAGGTGATGCGAGGCGGAGGTTCTGCCCTGTTCGGTTCGTCCGCCATTGCCGGAACCATTAATATCATCACCAAGGAGCCACTGCGCAATTCGGGGCAGTTGGCACATACCCTTACTTCTATCGGCGGCAGCTCGTCTTTCGATAATAATACTTCGCTGAATGCATCGCTGGTGACCGATAATCATCGGGCGGGACTCTATGTGTTCGGGCAGAACCGTCATCGGGATGCGTACGATCATGATGGAGACGGTTATTCCGAAATGCCGAAACTTAAAAACCAGACAGTCGGCTTCCGTTCGTTCCTCAAGACAAGCACTTATTCTAAGTTGACATTCGAGTATCATCACTTACAGGAGTTCCGTCGTGGCGGAAACCTGCTGAACCGTCCGCCTCACGAGGCTGACATTGCCGAGCAGATTCAGCACTCTATCAACGGCGGCGGCTTGAAATTCGATTATTTTGCTCCGAATGAAAAACACCGTCTGACCGTTTATACTTCGGCACAGCATACGGACCGCGACAGTTATTATGGCAGCAAAAAAGACCAGAACGCCTATGGAAAGACAACGGACCTGACCTTTATCGGCGGTTCTCAATATGTGTACAGTTTCGGTAAATGCCTTTTCATGCCTGCCGACCTGACTGCGGGATTGGAGTATAACCGGGATAACCTGAAGGACGATATGTGGGGATACAACCGTTATACGAAGCAGACGGTAAATATCGGTAGTGCTTTTTTGCAGAATGAATGGAAAAACGAAAAATGGAGCATTCTCTTGGGCGGACGTCTGGATAAGCACAATCTAATCAACCACGTTATCTTTAGCCCTCGTGCCAATCTCCGTTTCAATCCTTCCGAGGACATTAATCTCCGCTTGAGTTATTCGTCGGGCTTCCGTGCCCCGCAGGCTTTCGACGAAGACCTGCATATTGAGAATGTAGGCGGAACGGTGTCGATGATTGAGCGTGCCAAGAATCTGAAAGAGGAAAAATCTCAGAGTTTCAGCGCCTCAGCCGATATGTATCACCGTTTCGGTGCTTTTCAGGTGAACTTCCTGGTTGAAGGTTTTTATACCAGACTGTCGGATGTATTTGTACTCGAGAACATCGGAGAGCGGGACGGCATTCTTATCAAAGAGCGGCGTAACGGTTCAGGTGCCAAAGTATTGGGACTATCGATGGAGGGAAAAATGGCTTATCTCTCTTTGTTCCAGTTACAGGCAGGAGTCACCTTGCAACAGAGCCGTTATGACGAACCGGAAAAGTGGAGCGAAACGGCACCGGCCGAGAAGAAGATTTTCCGTACACCGAATACCTATGGGTACTTTACGGCAACGTATCCGCCGATCAAGCCTCTCTCATTATCCCTGTCGGGCACGTACACCGGCTCGATGCTGGTGCAGCACATGGCCGGTTATATTGACAAGGATGTGGCGGTGAATACACGCGATTTCTTCGATATGGGAGTCAAGGTGGCCTATGATTTCAAACTTTATAAGTCGGTGGACCTGCAATTGAGTGCAGGTGTGCAGAATGTGTTCAATGCTTATCAGAACGATTTCGACCAGGGAGTGGAGCGTGACTCCGGATATATTTACGGTCCGGCTGCTCCGCGAAGCTATTTCGCCGGAATAAAGATCAGCTATTAACTCCATTACATTTGAATGGAAACCGAACTGCTGTTCGGTCGAAATGAAAAAGAGCGTAATGAACGGCGTTTACGCCTGCTCATTACGCTCCGAAGTTATAAAATACTATTTACTGGTTTTAGGAAGTTGGTTTGGAAATAAGGTTTTAGTTACCACTACTGATATTATCATTCATAGTACCATAACCGTAGATGTAGTAATCAGCCATACTAAACTTTCCGTCATTATCCAACGTGACAAAAATGCGGGCACCACCGCCCCATTGTGCTTCATATTCAACATCAAATTTTTCAGTTATCTCCTTTTCTGATGTATTTTCATCCAAAATAAGGCTTACCATACCTGTTGGAACTGCATCGGAGGTATATTCTTTGAAGAATTTTTGGTCTTTTACATAAGCTTCGAGACCATTAGGCTTTTGGTCACTTCCCTTTACCATATAGACTTTGCTGGTATTTTGTCCTTTGGTTACCTTTAACTTGGCAAAATATCCCCAACCGGCCTCTTCATCATCACCGCTTGACACAACCGCCAATGTCAGTGCTCCATTACCTGAGAAGTCAGCTTCTTTCGGTGCTTCTACTTCTGCCGCTTTAGTCTGAATACCATTCTTACCTTCACCAGCCTTATCCACCAAGTCAACAATCTCACTCAGCTTACCATCTTTATCAACCGTTACAGCTCTTAAGTGATAAGTAGAACCCGGACTTAAAATATACAATCCGCCGTTGTTTTCCTCAGTCTTAAGTTTGCCCAAATCTTCTACTTTATATTCAATCCACTGTACATTGCTGGAAGCTTCATCCACCATTATCCAATCAAGGTTAGCAGGAACAGATGTTTCCCAGAATACGCGAACCGCTGTCGTATTTTCATTGACACTGATATCTACAAGCAGTTTCTCCGGAGAAGTCTGTTCGGGGAAGCTGACACTTGTAATACTACCTACTCCCTCAAAAGTAGGACGTCCCGTTGTAACTCCGGTATAAACAATCTTACCAAGCTTGCCTTGCTTGTCGATAGGTATGGCATATACATAATACTTGGTATTAGGAACCATATCTTTGCTGGCAAACTCTTTTGAGAACGGTTGAGTGTATGCAACAGGAACGCTTGCACCCAACTTAAGAATGCTGGCTTCGATTTCGGCTACAGACATCTCTGTAAAAGGCTTACTACTGTTTTTAGCAATAGCACCTGCATCCGTCTGTCCCACAATCATTTTGGCACAATTGGCATCTGCCGTAAAGGTAGCTTCAAAGCTTCTCAAAGCAATCTTACCGGCAGGAATCTCTATGCTTGCCACCACTTGTCCGTTAAGTTCTGCATCGGGCACAGTGACTTCTTTTGTAAAGACCGTTCCCTTACCCTCTGCATCTACCGCATAAATGGCAACAACCACCTCGGTTTCATCAGTATCCAATGCGGTCAGAATAATACCCTTGCTTTCACTGATATCCTTATCCTGCAAAGCACTTCTTACCAATGTCTGTTCATTAAACGTAGCGCTTACGTCCGACCAGTTGTAGGGCTGCATAGGATAATCCTTGTTGGGATTCAAAGAAAGTTCAGCACTTTCAATAAATTCTGCTTCCTTGTAGATTTCTTCATACTTATCCAGTCCGGTTTCAAGGTCTTTACCCATATATCCCTTTATAATTGCCCCAATCACATACTTGGCGCACTTAGCCCCTTTCTTCACCTCTACATCCATAGAGAAAGCGGAAAGGTTCTTGATTTCAAATTCCACCAATTCGTCCATCAGGTCCTCATATTTGAAGATGAACTCCTTGACAGCTTCCTGGCTCTTGCCGCTCTCATTCTCGGCATAGACAGTCAGGACATAATCCTTATCTATATCGATGGGGATTTCCAGTTTAGTCTCTTCCTTGCCGGTTACAGCCGTATATGCGGCAGCTGATTCGCCTTTCGGTTCGCACTTCCAGTACCATTTTTCCGTATCATCGGAAGGGGTAACGGTTACTACGGCTTTGGTATTGTCGGCGCTAAGAGCAGGTTCGCTCACCGTGATAGTAGGTAAAGCCGGCTTTTCCGGTGTCGGATCGTTTTTGTCTTTGTCGTCCGAGCAACTTGTCCATACGCAAGCAGCCATTGCCAGTATGGGAAGCATTGTCTTAAAAATGTTTTTCATACATTATTAATTAATTAGTTAATAAATAGAGATAAATACTATAAGTAGAAAACAGGGAGATAATATGGGAAAAACAAAGAGGAAAAAGAGAGAGTTACCACACTGTTATCTTTTTGCAAAATTATAAATAATTTATAAAAACAACATAGAATATATATTTTTTTTCAGAACTTTTTCTATATTTGTTGCAAATATATCCAAAGAAAGTTTTAAACAAAGGGCTTTTTGTAAATATAAAATTAACATTATTACAGCATCCTTAAAATAAAGCCAACGACGAGAAATCCCGATGTTTACCTTTATACAGGACTAATATTACGAAAAACGAAAGCAAACAAAACTGTAAAATAAAATAAGAGGACGGCAATATACACCTAAAAAATGTCTCTTTCCGCTTCAAACTAAAAAACAGAAACATTAAGTATTAATCAAATCATTAGAAGAACAAAGATGAGAAAATCAATTCTCTTGTTTGTGCTTTTAACTCTGTTCGGAATCCCGTACCTATTGGCACAGGGCGGATTCCGGATTACAGGACAAATCCTATCGGCGGAAGACAACCTGCCGGTAATCGGAGTATCTGTAGTTGAAAAAGGCACAACAAACGGTGTAATTACCGATATCGACGGAAATTACAGTATCACGGTAAGCAAGTCTCCCGCCACCTTGCAGTTTTCGTACGTAGGCATGAAGACGGTAGAAAAGCTGTTTACAGCGGCAACCCGCTACAATGTGATTATGCAACCGAACACCGAAATGGTGGACGAAGTGGTAGTAGTGGCATACGGCGTGCGCAAGAAAGGAACCATAGCCGGCTCCGTATCCACCGTAAAAGCGGAAAAGATGGAAAATGTGCCGGCAGCCGGCTTCGACCAGGCGTTGCAGGGACAGACACCGGGATTGTCGGTCATCTCCAATTCGGGAGAACCCAGCAAAGCCGCCGTGTTCCAGATACGCGGCACAAACTCAATCAACTCAGGCACATCGCCGCTGTTTATCCTCGACGGCGTGCCCATTGCAAGTTCGGACTTCAACACCATCAGCCCGGGCGACATCGAATCCATTTCCGTGCTCAAGGACGCCTCATCCACCTCTATCTACGGAGCACGCGCCGCCAACGGCGTAGTGGTAATCACCACCAAGCGCGGACTCTCCATGGACAAGGCGAAAGTAACGCTGCGCGCGCAATACGGATTCTCGCAACTGGCATCCGACGGCAAATGGACCATGATGAACACCCCCGAACGCATACAGTTTGAGAAAGAAATAGGTCTGGACACCGGGCAGGACTACGACCTGTTCTCACGCACCAACGTAAACTGGCTGAAAGAGATATTCAACGACCGCGCACCGTTGCAGAACTACGAAATCTCCGTGAACCGCGCCACCGACCGCCTCAACTACTACGTATCGGGCGGGTTCTACGACCAGGACGGTATTGCCCAGAACTCTTCCTTCCGGCGCTACAACATGCGCGCCAATGCCGAAGTGAAAGCCAGCAACTGGCTGAAAATAGGCACAAGCACCATGTCCGCCTACGAAGAGGTGCAGCAGGCGGAAGAGGGGGAAATGGCGATTTACACGCCGATAGCCGGCTCGCGCTTCATGCTCCCCTACTGGAGCCCCTACAACGCAGACGGCTCGATAGCCTCGGAGAACAACGGCACATGGACGGGCACGGGACAGAACCCCATCGAATGGATGGCGAACAACCCGGTGAGCTATAAGAAGTACAAGGTACTCTCCACCGTATTTGCCGACATCACCCCGATACAGAACCTGACCGTACGCATACAGTTCGGCGCCGACTACTCGCACGCCACCACTTTCATGCAGTCGTTCCCGAGCTACGTCATCAACAACGAGCAGGGCACTGCCGGACGCAACTCCTCGGACGTGCTGAAACTGAGCGAAACCGCCACCGCCAACTACCGCTGGGCGCTGAACGACGACCACTCCTTCAACTTCATGCTGGGACAGGAAGCCATGGACTACCAGTCGAGCGGCTTCCAGGTAGTGACGAAAGGACAGTCCAGCGACTTCCTCACGAACATCAGCTCCGGCACGCGCGCCTCGTCCTGGGACGACACCACCAGCGCATATTCCTACCTCTCGTTCTTCCTGCGCAGCGAGTACAACTACAAAGACCTCTACTACGGCGAAATGGCACTGCGCACCGACGCCTCCTCGCGCTTCGGCAAAGACCACCGCTGGGGTATGTTCTGGTCGCTGGGATTTATGTGGAACATCAAAAACGAATCGTTCCTGAAAGACACCGAATGGCTGACAAGCGCGCAAATCGCACTCAGCACCGGTACTTCGGGCAACTCGGAGATACCCTACTACGACCACCTGGCACTCGTTTCGGGCGGGCCGAAGTATAACGACGAAGCCGGTATCTACCCCAAACAGAGCGGCAACGAAGAGCTGAGCTGGGAACAGACCTGGTCCAACAACATCGGGCTGCGCCTGGGCTTCTTCAACCGCGTCAACCTCGACATCGACTTCTACCACAAGAAAACCACCGACATGCTGATGTCCGTACCCGAAAGCTATGCCATTACCGGCGAGGGCTACCGCTGGGACAATATCGGGGCGATGGTGAACCGGGGCGTGGAAGTGTCGGTCAACAGCGACATCATACGCACCAAAGATTTCACCTGGAACCTCAACGCCAACGTGTCCTACAACAAGAACAAGCTGGTGGAACTGTACAACGGCGTGCAGGAGTACGTAAACTCCACCACCGGACTGAAATTCGTCGTGGGGCATCCGGTACATGAGTTCTTCCTGAACCGCTATGCCGGCGTGAATCCCGCCAACGGCGACGCCCTGTGGTACACCAAAGACGGTGAGCTGACCACCGAATTCAACGAAAGCGACAAGGTGATGACCGGCAAGACGTTCGATTCGCCGTGGGCGGGCGGCTTCGGCACTACCTTTGCCTGGAAGGGCCTTTCGCTGTCGGCACAGTTCAGTTGGATGGCCGACCGCTGGGTGATGAACAACGACCGCTTCTTTGAAGAGAGCAACGGACTGTACAGCACCTACAACCAGTCGCGCCGGCTGCTGTACGACCGCTGGAAGAAACCGGGCGACATCACCGACATCCCCCGCTACGGCGTGACGGCGCAACTGGACGACCGCTTCCTGGAGAACTCCTCGTTCCTGCGCCTCAAGAACCTGACACTGGCATACGCACTGCCGCAGACACTGCTGAAAAAGACCAACTTCTTCACCTCGGCACGCGTGTACCTGCAAGGCCAGAACCTGCTGACCTTTACGGGATTCACCGGACTCGACCCCGAAATGTCGAGCAATATCTACCGGGCACAGTATCCGGCTTCGCGCCAGTTTACGCTGGGCATCGAAGTATCATTCTAACCCTATCAAGCAAAAGAAAGATGATTAAGAAATTCAAACTATATATCATGCTGGTTGCCGTGGCGCTGTCGTCCGTCTCCTGTCTGGACAAAATGCCGGAAGACGGCATTCCTTTCGACGAGTCGCTGCAGACGGTATCCGACATAAACCTGGCGGTCATAGGTATCTACGACGCTTTCAGGAGCAAATACCTCTATTCGGGCAACCTGACGCTGCTGCCCGACATACAGACCGACCTGGTGTACGGAGTGAACGGCAACACCAATGTGTACGGCGACATCTGGCGCTGGAAAGAAATCAAACCCACCAATACCGACATCGAAGCCGTGTACGGTGCGTTGTACGATGTTATCAACCGCTGCAACTTCATGCTCGACCGCGCGGACGCCGTGCGGAAAAAGACCACCGACGACAAGGATCTCGACAAGCTGGACCAGTGCTGCGGCGAAGCTTACTTTGCCCGTGCACTCGCCTACTCGGAGCTGGTGAAGCTCTTCTGCAAGGCATACGAAAGCGATGAGGACGCCGCCGGCCAGTTGGGAGTTATCCTGAGCGAACACTATCTGGGCGATGAAACCATGAGGCGCGCTTCGCTGAAAGACTCCTACCAATTTATCCTCGACGACCTCGACCGTGCGGCAGAGTTGCTGGAACTCGAAGAGGACTTCGACACCGACACGCAGGGAACGCTGTACGACAGCATCTACTTCAACGAATATACGGTGCATGCCCTCCGCGCCCGCGTACTTCTCTATATGAAGCGGTGGGACGAGGCCATCAAGTATGCCACCAAAGTCATCGACAGCGGTTACTACTACCTGTCGAGCTGTACGCGCGCAGCCACCTCAAGCGCCAGCTACTACAAGTATATGTGGACGAACGACTTCTCCACCGAAGCCATCTGGAAAGTGGGCTTTACCGTTAATGCCTACGGCGGCGCACTGGGACAGGTATTCGCCAACTACGACTACAGCACCCTGCGCCCCGACTACGTGCCGGCTACATGGGCTATCAACCTGTACGACATGAACGACCTGCGCGTATCCGCGTTCTTCCAGAGCTTCACCACCGGATACAGCCACGGGCTTACATGGCCGCTGCTGATAAAATACTTCGGCAACGAATCGTTCACCAACTACAACATCCTGCACGTCAGCATGCCGAAAGTGCTCCGCCTGTCGGAACAGTACCTCATCCGTGCAGAAGCATACGTGCAACGCGACCAGCCCGACTACGGCAAGGCGGGAAGCGACATATCCGTACTGCGCACGGCACGCTACTCCTCCTACGGCGGCTCCACTTCCCTGAACAAGGAGAACGCGATGGACGTCATCGAACAGGAGCGCGTAAAGGAGCTATACATGGAAGGCTTCCGCCTGCACGACCTGAAACGCTGGCACAAGGGATTTGAACGCACGCCGCAAGACCAGTCGCTGTCCAACGGCAGCAGCCTGAAAGTGGAAAAAGACGACCCGCTGTTCGTATGGCCCATACCCCAGCACGAGCTGGATGCACCGGGCTCGGAAGTAGAACCTAATGAAAGTAACAAATAAGCCAAAAGATTTATGATAATGAAGAAACTATTAACCGGATGTATGGTAGCCCTTGCCATCCTGGCAGCCCTGGCAGGACTTGCCGGATGCGACCAGGACAAGGTGCTGTACAGCGGACGCAACTACCTGATGTTCTCCGATACGCTTTACCACTATGCCGTACAGGAGAGCAACGAGAAGTTCGAAGTTCCCGTATCCGCTACCAGACGTGCCGACTACGACCGCACGTTTGCCGTGGAAGTGGTGGACAAGGAAAGCAATGCCGTGGAAGGAAAACATTACAGGATTCTTTCCAATACCGTAACCATCAAGGCGGGCGAAACCGCCGCCAATGTCGAGATAGAAGGCGTGTACGAGAATATCGGCATCAGCGATTCGCTGGGATTTGCCCTGCGGCTGATAATCCCCGAGACCGAACAGTGGCACAAATACGGAACGGAGACCAAAGTGGTGATGCAGAAAGTATGCCCGTTCGACATCAATGCCTTTACCGGCTATTGCAAGGTCACTTCCTCGCTTTTCAATACCTATATGACGAATACGACCCTGCGCCTGATAACGTCCGAAGTCGTGGAAGGGGAAGAGAATACGATTGTACTGCACGGACTCTACTTCGACGGATATGACACCAAGCTGAAATTCAACTACGACGATTTGCTCGAACCCAGCATCGAAATGGAAGAACACGTCTGCGGCAGCACTGCCGAACTGTTCGACACCACACATGGCAACGGCAAGCTGATGATGACACAGCCGTCGGGCTATCCCGCCTACTTCAGCACGTGCGAGAAGTTCGTGTTCCACTACGTCAACATCCGGGTAGACAACAAGGACGGCTCGCTGGTGGGCGTGGTGGATACTCCCGCCAACATCATCGAATGGATAAGCGAAGCGGAAGCCGAAAAGCTGAAAGAACAAGGATATTAACTTTATAACCCCTACAATTATGAAAATAACAGAACTGAAAAGCATGAGCAACAATGTATGGAAAGCCACCATCCCCAAAAGCCTGCTCAAGAAATTCGACGAAATCGGAGAACCGGGACACGGTCCGGGAAAAATCATTTTCGAGCCCGTTGAAGCGGCTACCGACCAGGAAATAACGGAAAAAGCCTCTCATGCAGGTATTTCATCCGAAAAGATGTCAGGTCAGGCATGGTCACAGGACGCACGCAAACTGGTACGTATCAACGGAATAGGTTTCTGCTTCGACAACACCAGCTATGAAACATACGCCAACGATTACCAACTGGTGGTCAAGGGCGAAGGCGAAGAGATTCTTGCACTCTGCATCGTAGAAGTATTTGACGATACACAAAGCCAAACCACCTTCTGACGGAATATGTACAAGCAACCACTGTAACTCAAACTACAGAAAAGAAAGAATAAATGAACTCAAAGAGAATTATAAAAGGAAAACTGTTTCTTGCAGCACTTGTCACCATGCTATGCGGCATGGTGGCAGGCGGATGCTCTGAAGACAAGGACGAACTGGCGGGCAAACAATACGGCCACGTACAGTTCAGGCTCTACAAGTCGGCATCCTATACGCAGGAAGAGACAACCCGGGCCGGCACGGCATCTACGCGTGCCACCGCAATGGACCGGTTGAGCGACGCCCAGAAAGTGGAAATCGAAATGCAGCACAACGGTATGAGCATCACCCAGACCCTCGTGCTGAACGCCTACAACGAGAGCAACGCCGAATACGGCATGAGAAGCGACAAACTGGAGCTTCTGACCGGAACGTATAAAATCGTAGGCTACAAGCTGCTCGACAAGCTGGACGAGGTGATCACCGGCATATCTCCCGGTGCGGACGAGACGTTTGAAGTCGTTTCGCGCGGACTGACTACCAAAGACCTTGTTGCCGACTCGCAAGCGCGGGGCATGGTGACTTTCAAGCTGATAAAGTCCGGACTCACCACACGCGCCGCCGACGGTGAGAGCATCGACTATCTGTTCAGCGACATAAAGGTTATCGACGTAACGGTGACCAACACGTTTACACGCGTGCCCGTCACTATCAAGAACCTGAAAGT
>OGNT01000692.1_pt1 | contig 13688 bp, 9 predicted proteins | sample 1573521 | NCBI WGS metagenome assembly OGNT01 (sample SAMEA2581922, study PRJEB24529) | metagenome | biome: Human gut stool | place: China | collected 2011
AATCTGACGCATGGAAGTCGGGAACGACGCCATTTCTCCGATAGGAACTTCAGCCAAAATTTCCTGCATTCCGTTGCCTTGAGGAGTCATACCGAGAACTCTGCCTCGTCTTTTGTTGATGTCGCCGATAATATCGCCCATTGCTTCGTCATTGCAAAGTGCTTTAAGTGTGCCGACAGGCTCAAGTAAAACAGGATTTGCCTGAGGAATACCGTTTTTATAAGCAAGACTTGCCGCAATTTTAAAACTCATTTCCGATGAGTCAACAGGGTGATATGAGCCGTCGTAAAGAGTTGCTTTTATTCCAACCATAGGATAGCCTGCAACTACACCTTTTTGTATAGACTCTCTCAAGCCTTTTTCAACGGCAGGGAAGAAGTTTTTGGGAACGGAGCCGCCGACAACTCTTTCTGCAAACTCAAGTTCTTCGCTTTGGCAAGGTTCAAATTCAATAAATACATCGCCGAACTGACCGTGTCCGCCGCTCTGCTTTTTATGTCTGCCCTGTGCACATAATGATAATATCCGATTCTGCTGCAGATTTTAATGCTGTTTCCTTGTCATGTTTTGTGCTTTGATTATAAAGATGGATTCCTCTTATAAATTCAGTATCAATGTTATATTGTGAAATAGCTTCTGTAACCATAACAAAATGCGACGGATCTCCAAAATAATTTCCGAGATAAGCTAATTTGTTGTCGGCATTAAATCCTGTAATCAAGATTTTCTGTGCGTTTTCTTTAAGGGGAAGTATACCGTCATTTTCTAAAAGCACAATTCCTTTTTCTGCCATTCTAACTGCTTCGCTTTCGTGCTCGGGTGTAGCATTATCGCTAATACTTATTTCGTTATAAGGGCAATCCTTATCAAACATTCCGAGAGCACTGCGAATAGCCATCAGTCTTGATACAGATTTTTTTAATGTTTCTTTATTTGTATATCCCAACTTAACAGATACTGGCAATAATGAATATACTACTCCGCATTCAAGGTCACAACCTGCATTTACTGCCATTGCGGCGCCCTTTGACGGATTTAATGTTTTCTTGTGTTTATATATAACATCTAATATTGCAGAGCAATCCGAAACATAGTAACCGTCAAAGCCCCATTCTTTTCTTAATAGCTTATCAATAAGCTTGTTAGAGGCACAACAGCTTTCACCGTTCACCATGTTATATGCTCCCATAACACCGCTGACCTTTGCTTTTTTAATGGCGGCTTCAAACGCAGGAATATAAGTTTCATAAAAATCCTTTTTGGACACTTCGGCATTAAAAGTGTGCCTTAATCCCTCGGGACCGCTGTGCACGCAAAAGTGCTTTGCACATGCAGAGGCTTTCATATATTTTTCGTCATCACCCTGTATTCCCTCAATAAAGGCACAGCCGAGAATGGAGGTTAAATACGGGTCTTCGCCATAGGTTTCGTGACCTCTGCCCCAGCGTGGATCCCTAAAAATATTTATATTAGGAGACCAAAGCGTAAGTCCTTTGTATATACTGTAATCCTCGTTCTTTTGACTCTCATTGAATTTTGCCCTTACCTCTGTTGCAATAATATCTGCACATTTTTTTACAGCCTTTTCATCAAAGGTTGAAGCCATGCATATAGCTTGGGGAAATACGGTTGCAACACCGGCTCTTGCAACACCGTGTAAACCTTCGTTCCACCAGTTGTACTGTTTAATATTCAGTCGCTCTATTGCTTTTGATGAATTGCGCATCTGTGACGCTAATTCTGTCAGAGTCATCTGCCCTGCAATATGCTTTCCTTTTTCTTTATGATGTATGTAATTTCCTTCTGTCATAGAAATACCTCTTGACTTTCTTAACTTAATGAATTACAATCATTATAGCCGTGCACGAGCACGAGCATAACAATATTTACTATATAATATTTGAAATAAAATGTCAAGCGGAGGAATTTATGGCAATAACCTCAAAAGAAATTGCAGAGCTTGCAGGGGTCAGCAGAGGTACGGTTGACCGTGCTTTGAAGGGGAGAGAAGGCGTAAATCCCAAAACCAAGGAAAGAATACTAAAAATCGCAGAGGAGAACAACTATAAGCCGAATCTTATCGGAAAGGCATTGGTATATTCCAACCGCTCTGTGCCTGTTGCGGTTATTATGAACAGTATCGGCAATTCCTTTTTTGACGATGTAAAAAAGGGAATGCTTGCCGCCGAGCGTGAATATTCGGATTACGGTATAAAACTGAATATAAAGGAAATAAAAGGATATAACGCTTGTGATATTATTCAGGCTGTTTCCGATTTGCCCGAGGACACAAAAAATGTAATTCTGACTCCTGTTGAGGACGATGCACTTTGCAAAAAGATTGACGAAATGACTGACAGCGGCATAAATGTAATCACGCTTTCAAGCGATATATCCGACTCAAAGCGTCTTACATATGTGGGCTGTGACTATCTGAAAAGTGGCGAAACGGCAGGTCGTCTTGTCGGTCTGCTCTCGGGCGGAAAAGCAAATCTTTGTATTGTTACGGGTAGCCTGGCGCACAAAGGACACAAGCAGAGAGTTGAGGGCGTTTCCAATGTTATTAAAGAATACAAAAATATTCAAATTGCAGATGTAATAGAGAATAACGATGATAACGAAAAAGCCTACACGGCAATGAAAATCGTGCTGGGAAAAAACAAAAACATTGATTTTGTGTGCATAACCGCAGGCGGCGTTACAGGAACGCTGAAAGCAATTAAAGAAAGCGAACGGAATATAAAGGTCTGCTCATTTGACGATACCGAAACAACAAGAAAAGCTATGCTAAACGGAGATATATTGGCAACCGTTTATCAGCAGCCCTTTGAGCAGGGATATAACGCAGTGAAAAGCGTGTTTGAAACGGTTGTTGCAAAAACAGCCGTGCCCGAGTATCAGTATTCACAACTGTATATAAAGGTTGATAAATCACTTTAATAAAATGCAACGCCATTGCATTTTATTTTTACATATTATCGTGCACGAGAACGGAGAACATTATGGACGAGAATTTACGAACATTTTTACAGCATCACAGTAATATGAAATATTCGCTTTTTTTGAAAAAATTAAAGCAGAGCATTTACACTCCTATTGCTCAGTTAAATGCGTTTGTGCATAAATCAACCGAACCGTTATGCTTTGAAGATATGAAAAACGAGCGTTTCGATAATATAAAAATCGGCGACAGTTGGGGCGGATTTTTTGACTGTGCATGGTTCAAATTCACGGCGGATATAGAGAATATGCAGAAAAATCTTGTTGCTGTAATTGATGTCGGCGGCGAGGGTTGTATCTATAATAAGGACGGTGAAGTTATCCAAGGCATAACAAATGTGCTTGGAATGGTGGATAATTTTCAGACTGTCAAAGGCAAAGCGGTAATTCCTTTAGACCGAATAGATACATTTAAGGACGGTAAAGTATTATTTTATGCCGACTGTGGCAATAACGGCAGAGGTGGAAAAAGCAGCGGTCAGGCACGCTTTAAAAGAGCTGATATTTGTGTCTTTAGACAGGATATATTAGATTTGTATTACGATATTTTAGCCTGCTATCAGCTCCTCAGTGCAGTAAATGATAATGCACAGAAAAGAGAAATTAAGGCTCATATAAACAAGGCAATATCACTTGCACACAATACAGATTCACAAAGTGTTTTGAATGCAAGAAATGCTTTATCAAAAATGTTTGACGGTAAATATAAACAAAATTTTACCGTTTATGCTGTCGGACACGGTCACCTTGACCTTGCTTGGCTGTGGCCTGTTCGTGAAACAAAAAGAAAAGCGATAAGAACATTCTCAAATGCAGTTTATGAAAGCGAACAATGTCCAAGTTATGTTTTCAACGGCAGTCAGCCACAGCAATATGAATTCATAAAAGAAATATCTCCCGAGTTTTTTGAAAGAATAAAGCAGTCTGTTCAACGAGGAAATATAGAGCCACAGGGCGGTATGTGGGCTGAATCCGATACAAATCTGCCTTGCGGAGAAAGCCTTATCCGTCAGTGCTTTTATGGTAAAAAATATTTCAGAGAAGAATTTCAAAAGGATGTTAAAACACTTTGGCTTCCCGATGTTTTCGGATACACGGCAGCTTTACCGCAAATAATCAAAAAATGCGGTATGGATACATTTATGACAATTAAGCTTAGCTGGAACAACATAAATGATTTTCCACACCACACATTTATTTGGAACGGACTTGACGACAGTAAGGTGCTTGTTCATATGCCACCGGAGGGCGACTATAATTCAAATGCCACACCTTATGCTTTTGAAAAAACATATCAGAAGTATAAGGAAAAGCAAGTTAGTGATATTGCGCTTATGTCATTTGGTATCGGAGACGGCGGAGGAGGACCGGGCGAATACCATATCAATATGGTAAAAAGGTGCGAGAATTTGCGTTATATTCCTAATGTCAAAATGTCCTCATCCGAAAGCTTTTTTGATAAACTCAAAAAAGATGTATCAAATTATCCCGAATACAAGGGCGAGCTTTATTTAGAAAAGCATCAAGGCACATATACCACACAGGGCAAAGTAAAAAAGAACAACAGAGAGTGCGAGCGTCTGCTTCATTTTGCCGAGTGGATTTGTACTATGGCATATATGCAAGGTGAGGCATATCCGCATAAAGAATTAGAGGAAATTTGGAAAGAGGTTTTGCTCTATCAGTTTCACGATATTCTTCCCGGCTCATCCATCCACAGGGTTTATGAGGAATGTAACGCACGGTATGAAATCTTAAAGACAAATCTGAACAGCATTATTGATGAAGCCGTTTCTTATTTGAGCAATGACGAAAATGCTTATTTTGCGGTAAATCCCATTGATTTTGAACGTTCAGGCTACACAAAACATAATGGCGAATGGTACAGATATTCCCTTGCGCCCTATTCATCGTGTAAATTGGAAAAAGCAAAGTCGCCTGTTTCGTTGCATTTTTCCGAAAATACGCTTGAAAACGAAAACTTAAAGGTTGTGTTTAATAACAAGGGACAGATAGAAAAATTACTTGATACGCACAATGATTACAACTGCGTTTCATCAAGCTTCAACGCAGTCAGAATTTATAAGGACAGAAATGTCCGCCCATATAACGCATGGGATATTGATATAAATTATACAAAGCATAAGCCAAAGGATATGCAGCTTGTAAAAAGCCGTGCATATATTGACGGCAACAGCGTTATCCGTGAAAATGAATTTTCATACAACAAGTCCTCATTAAAACAAAAAATTATTTTGACTCAAAACAGTCCGTACATAAAGGTTGAAAATGAGGTGAGCTGGCACGAAACACATAAAATGCTTCGTATTGACGCTTATCCGAAAAATTTCAGCGACAAGGTTTTGTGCGACATTCAGTTCGGTAACATTGAACGCAGTACAAAAACCGACAACAAAATTGACTATGCACAGTTTGAAATTCCTGCTCATAAATGGGTCGATGTTTACGATGGCAAGTACGGCGTTGCAATACTCAACGACTGCAAATACGGACACAGGGTAAAGGACGGTTTAATCAGTCTTAACTGTTTGAGAAGTCCGGTTTATCCCGACAAAACTGCCGACAGAGGAGAGCACTTCTTTACCTACGCAATTTATCCTCACAGCAAAAAGCCTATGGAAAGCGAACTTGTAAAAATCGGCTACGAGCTGAATAATCCGTTAAGAATTTACAAGGGCAGTTTGGATATTAAGCCTATATTTAACTGCGATAATTCAAACATAATTATTGAAACGGTATTTGTGAACGATAAAGGAAATATTGCGGTAAGAATGTATGAAACAGCCGGTATAAAAACGGTTGCAAGGGTCAAAGCAAATATTAACTTTAACAGCGTAAAGCAAACGGATATGCTTTTTGAAAATCCGAATGATGTTGATTTAGATGCAATGACATTCAAGCCGTTTGAAATTAAAACATTGGAGGTAAAACGATAATGAAAAAATTTACAATTACTGTAATAAGCCTGTTTATGGTGCTGCTGATCTCGCTTTCGGCGGTCGGCGAGGCTATGGGCACAAGCTCAAAATATGCGTCCAATCAGGACTACATACAAAGTGAAAACCTTGCACTCAGAGATAAAAGCAATAAAATGACTGACGGAAAAGACAGCTCTGTTTGCCGCTTTAAGACAAGAAACGGTGGCGAATCGATTATTGACCTTGGCGAAAGCTGTGATTTTAACTCTGTTATTCTAAAAGAAAAAGGACTTAATGTGCAGAAATTCTCTATATCGGTATCGGACGATAACGAAAACTTTACGCAAATTTATGCTAACGATAAAATTGAGTTTCACCGCCTTTGCACCTTTGATACGGTCAAGGCTCGTTATGTAAAGCTGACGGTGGAGAAAAGCGACAACCTGCCAAAAATCCGTGAAATGGAAATATATAATGCCGTTCCCGAAAAGAAGAATGATTTTCGTGTTTCAACATACAGTACCTTGGGTGGTTCCGTATTCGGAATCATTGATGACACAACGCTGTCCGATGCTGAAAAAGACGCAAAAATCAAGGAGCTTATAGATGCAGATTATTACGATACCGTAACCGATTATATTGACATCGGCAATGTTCGTTGGGATGAGGAAGGAATAATTCATACAGACGGTTGGGACGGTATAGAGCGTGACGAGGACAAATACTATGCCGTAATGATGAGAAATCTCCACGAGGTACTCGACGAAAAGGGTGTAAATCTTGTTATTACTATTCTTAATCCATCGGGCGAAAACGGTAATCAGAGGGTTATGAAATCCATTACGGAAAACAGGGATACCCTAATTACTAATATGATTGCTTTTGCCAACAAATATGAATTTGACGGCATTGACCTTGACTGGGAATTCCCATTGTCGCAGGACGAATTTGACGCATACAACAGCTTTTTGCAGGAACTGAAAGCAAGAATGAAAACTGAAATGTGGAATAAAGAGGACGCAACGCTTTCATTAGCCCTTGCCACATGGGCATTAAAATACACGCCGGAAACAATCGAATGTATTGATTATGTGAATGTTATGGGCTATGACATTCTTGATCAGGACGGACAGCATTCTTCATTTTTCAGCAGCTGTGTTCAGGCGGCGGATTACATTGAAATTCAAGGCTTTTCAAAAGAGCAGATAAACATCGGTTTCCCGTTCTACGGAACATGGGAGGGCGGTAGAATGGAGCAATATGCGTATAACGCAATAAGTGAAGAAATATCTCCGTTCAATAATTTTTATACAATGAAGAAAAGCGACACAAAGGAAGACAGATACACATATTTCAATTCGCAGGCAATTATCCGTGACAAAACAGCCTACGCTTACTTAAAAGGCTACGGCGGCGTTATGATATTCAGTCAGTACTGCGATTTGCCGTCAGACGATGAACGCTCGCTGACAAAGGCAATATCTGATTACTTACAGGAGGTAACAAAATGAAAAAGCTTACAAAGTTTTTAACATCTGCAAGCATAGGCATTTCCTTGTCTTCGGTCATTTTTTTGATTAAGGATTATGTGTATGATTCTGCAATGAAGGAACACGAAATATTTACGATTTTGATAGCCTTATTTGCACCTCTTTTTGCAGTTGGTACTTTGCTTTCTGTTTTACTGCCGAAAAAATTTGACAGGCAAAAGCTTCTTACATTAGGACTTTTGTTTTCGGGCATTTTTATAATACTGCTTACATACTTAAATATTTATCATCTGCAAATGCTTATGCCCTTAATGAAAACTAATTCAATAACCTTAGCCGTTATGTGGATAGCAAGAATTATGGGCGGTTTAACGGGACTGTTTATCGGTCTGTCGTTTGGTGCAACAGTAAAAAACGGTGTGATTCATTATATATTGCTTGTACTTTTTGCTGTGGGAATTTTTGCTTTAAGCAGATTTATGCCCGCACTTATCAGCTATGAGCCCATACTGTATACCGCAGGCGGCTTGTCGCTTGCTTGTGCTTTATTAAATTCATATATAGAAACGGAGAAAAAGAAAAATGAGTAAAACAATTAAAGGTCTGATTATAGGTATAAGCGTATTTTTAGTTATCGTTTTAATAACCGTATCAATATTGATGTTTCCTTTGAAAGGAAAAACATACGATTACGACTATTGGTACAGAGACAAACCTTATGATATAAATGATACGATTGTTCTTGAAAAGGAAGAAAATAAGGATTTCAAAATTCTTATTATTACCGATTTGCAATTTAACGATGCTTTAGATTTGTGCGGAAAAGCCGATAATGTATATGAAACGGTTGATACGCTTGTTACAAAGCAAAAGCCCGATTTAATAGTTATCACAGGAGATTTGGTTTGGGCAAAATTCACTAAATTTTCTGTGATTAAAGCAATTAATAAAATAGACAGCTACGGTATTCCATGGGCACCGATTAACGGCAATCACGACGGTGAGGGAAATGTTGATTTGGCATGGATAGCAAATAAATACGAAGAAGCAGAAAATTGTTTGTTTAAGCAAGGCCCCGATAATATCGGTGGAATCGGAAATTACATAATAAATATCAGAGAAAATGATAAAATCGTGCAGAGTCTCATTATGATGGATACGCATGCAAGCCGTTACTACGATAAGGACGATGAAAATATGCATTATGATTTTATTTTTGACAGTCAGATTGAGTGGTATAAATGGGCAATAAACGGAATTAATGAATATAACAATTCCAAAACAGATTCTATGATATTTATGCATATTCCTATTCCTGAATTTAAAACAGCCTATGATTTATGGCAGCAAGAAGGTGGTGCAGAAGGTGAAAACTTCGGCATTAAAGGTGAAGAGGAATGCCCGTCATATATAAATACAGGTATGTTCAATGCAATCAAGGAGTTTGACAGTACAAAATATGTATTTGCCGGTCATGACCATTTGAATAATTATAGTGTGATGTATGAGGGAGTAAGACTGACTTATGCAATGAAAACCGGCGACAGATGCAATCAGACACCCGGTCAGAATGGCGGTACACTTATAACAATGGGTGATAAAATAACAGTGGAGCATATATATGTTGAAAATTAAGAAAAAATAATGAAAATTGTTTTAGAAACAATTTCAGTAATACTAAATATTAAAAAGGATATAGAAAAACAATGAAGAAAACACATTTAATTATATTGTCTTTATTTTTGACATCGGCAATAATAATTACGGCAACAGTAATTACTTATAAGGCTCTCACCGTTCCTAAAAGTAAGAAATATGTTGTTGAAACCATAGAAGCAAATTCAAAAGGCTATATAAAAGTCGGCATTATTTCAGACGCACAGCTTCCACAGGAAGAAAAAAATCTTTACGGTTGGGATTATGCTACTGTTATGAATGGTGCAGATCATCTTATAAAAGCATTAAAATACTATAAAAGTCAAAATGTCGATATGATAGTATTTAACGGAGATATGGTCAACGCTACCGGCGATTATGCTGCATACAGCGCATATAACAAAATTTTAGACTATGTTTACGGTGAGGACAGAGCAGAAGCACCGCACATTATTTATCCTATGGGTAATCATGAATTTTACGGCGGCAACCAGGAACACAATTTTTACAAGTCAACCGGTCTTCCTCTCAACACAAGAACGATTGTTAACGGCTATAGCTTTATCTCCATTTCTAATTCAAAACTTGAAAAAGGAGATGAAGAACTTGCCGAAAGCAACGATACACTTGCAGATGGAACATATAATGAGAAAAGAATAGAATTTTTAAAAGAACAACTTGCTGCCGCAAATACAGAAGATCCAAACAAGCCTATTTTTGTTTTTATCCATATGCCCATCAGCAATATTGTGAATGGCGGACATTGGGCAACACCGCAATATGAAGAAATATATAGTATTTTAAAAGAATATCCGCAGGCGGTTGTATTTACAGGACATTCTCATTATTGCATGAGCGATGAAAGAGCAATTATGCAAAAAGATTTTACCGTTATCAATACGGGAACAACAAGCTATTTCGATTTTGACTGGCTTGATAATGAAGATGAAAATGAAGCAAACGACTTTCCGGCGGATATTTCACAAAAAAATCTTGTCTTTCAAAGTCAGGGACTACTTGATAAAAAGGATTATATGGTAAATCCTCAGCTTATCGGTATTTACAAACTCGAAGATGTACCTGACAGAAATAATGTGAATAACGGATATTTGATGTATGTAGATACGCAAAGCAATTCGTTCACATTGAAAAAAGTAAACTTAAATACCGGAATTGAATTCGGCGAAGAATTTATAATGCGTTCTTTTGAGAAAAGTTCATTTACAAGAACTGCCGAAAAATTAGGGAGTGGCGTTACTCCGACCTTTGGTGACGCTGAAATTTCTGCTGAAAGCACATCAGACGGTGCTGTAGTAAGCTTTGATTGTGCTTGTCAAAATGTCCCGATAAAGTATTATATTTATGAAATTGGAAATGAAATCGGTCAAAAAACTTATGTGCGTTTTTTCGGAAAGAATTATATTCTGGGAAATGATATAATGTATACCGAACAGAATAAAATAAGAGGCTTGGAGAAAGGTAAATACTTTTTGCATGTGTATGCAGTAAATTCGTTTAATAAGGTCAGCGATGAATATTTAACGACAGAATTTACGGTGAAGTAAATATCTTTATTACAGTTAAAACAGAGGAAGTTCTATGAAAAAGAAAATCATAATTTCAGCAGTGTCTGTCGGTTTGGCTCTTGCCGTAATCGGAGCATCGGTAGGTACATATATGTCGTACATAAATAAATATGAACCGATAGCTTCCCCAACGGCACTTGCTTACACAAAATCGGACAGACAGAAAGCGCTTGTTAAAAATGCGGATTTCTATGTATCCGTAAACGGTGATGACAATGGCGACGGCACACTTGAAAAGCCGTTTCAGACAATCAAAAGAGCACAGCAGGCTGTGCGTGAAGCTATTGCAAATTCTGAAGAAAATAAAGCATCCCTTACCGTTGCAATAATGGCGGGCACATATTATGAAACGGGTATCGCGTTTGACGAAAGAGATTCTTCAAAAAGCACATCCGTTACCTACACTTCCTACGGTGATGGTGAGGTTATCCTCTGCGGCGGCAAAATTTTAACTCCTGCCGATTTTTCCTCTGTCAACGGTGAAACCGCAAAAAGGCTCAGCAGTCAGGCAGCGGATAAGGTTAAGATGCTTGATTTGAAAAAATACGGTCTTACAAAATCGGATTACGGTAAAATCAAGGCGACAGGCGGATTTAATACGGAAGAGTATTATGACAATGCGGCAACTGAAAATCCTTGTGAATTGTTCTTTAATGATAAAAGAATGACAATTGCACGCTATCCCAACGATTCGTATATAACCGTAGGTAAAGTAAGCGACATCGGCGACTGCTATGAGCCGAATGCTCCCGCACCTGTTGATGAATCGTGGCTCGAAAGACGCAATCAAAGAGGCGGCACATTTGCCCTTGACGAGGATACTTATTCAAGAGTAAAAAGCTGGCAAAATACCAATGATTTGTGGGCGTTCGGTTACTTTTACTGGGATTGGGCAGATATGTCCACACCGATAAAAAGTATAAATGACGATAAGACAATCACTACTGAATATTGCAGTAAATACGGCTTTAAGGAGGGCGGATATTATTATTTTTTCAATGTTCTTGAGGAACTTGATGCACCGGGCGAATATTACATAGACCGTGATAGCGGTATATTGTATTTTTACCCTCCTGATGAAAATGAGAACAGCAAAATTATGCTTTCAACAAGCAATGAAAATATAATCAGTATCACAGAAAAAGCGTCCAATATTACCGTTGATGGTCTTACCTTGCAGGGCACAAGAGCCGATGCCCTTAACGTTGCAGGCGAAAACTGCAAAATCGTGAACTGCACGGTTAAAAATGCGGCGGATTGCGGAATCAATGTCAGCGGCAAAAATAATCTTGTGGAAAACTGCGAGGTCGCTTTTATCGGAAAAGATGCGGTTGTGCTTTCGGGCGGCAGTGCAGAGGGCTTTGTCTATGGCAGTAACACCGTCACCAACAACAGCCTGCACGATTACGGCGAAATTCAGAAAACATATATAGCAGGTGTTAATTTAAGCGGTATCGGCAACGTTGTTTCTCACAACGAAATCTATAATGCACCGCATATGGGTGTTTACTATACAGGCAATGAAAATGTAGTGGAATACAATTACATTCACGATGTAGTTTTACAATCCTCAGATGCAGGTGCGATTTATACGGGATACAGCTACAGCACCTACGGCAATGTTGTCCGCTATAACTGTATCAGCAATATCGGCTCGGGCACTTTTACACCAAGCGGCATTTACTTTGACGATAATTCTTCAGGGCAGACGGCATACGGAAATGTGCTTATCAATATCCCGGGTTACGCTTTCCTTGTCGGCGGCGCAATCTCTTTTCTTGTTCTGGGGCGTTTGGCGAGAGCTTCATTGATGGCAAGCCGCAGCTGCTCCTTGTATGAGGGCTGCCGCGCTGTCCCCAGCCACGCCCCGTAATGGAGAAATCGCCCCTTGCTGTGCAGCTTGGGATCGGTGATGACGGTCAGATCATTTTCAAGGCAAATGCGGTCAGAGAGCCGCCGCACCGCACGGCCAGAGCCGATAAAGTCCCGGAATTTCCGGGTGCAGTCCAGCGAGGTCGAGTTATAATAAATGTGGTTGTGGATGTGTGCCTTGTCTGTGTGGGTGGCAACGAAAAAGGCGTACTTGCCCTTTGTCCAGCGCATCGCCGTTTCATAGCCGATGCGGTTCGCCTCTTCCGGCGTGATCTCCCCGGGCTTGAATGACTGGCGGATCTGATAGCAAAGCACATCTGCATCCCGCCGCTGCTCCCGGCCTGTGGTGGCCTTGTACTTGGCCTTGCTCAAAAGAAACTCGGCAGCGGCAGTCATGTGGTCGCAGCCGTAGGACGAGATCAATTCGCCGCCCTCGGTCTTGTCCGGGTTTTGCCCGTAGTCAAACCGCTCTTTCAAGGACTGCGCGATGGTTTCGCCCTTGCTGATTTTGTGCTTCTTGTAGTAGGTCGTGGCCGTAGGCAGCCCTCCTTTTGTGATAGAAAATTCTCAAACTTGTTTCGTACCAAGCAATATGATAAAATACTATGGTAATTGTTTTTTGATATGGGGTGATAAACTTGGAAAATGAGACTTATTGGGTGACTTATCTTAACCCGTTTCGCATTATTAAGCATACGAATGAAAGCATTAAATTTTCTTTGGACGAAATAAACTATGTTACCTACGACTCTTCTATCCTTTGCAGAATGATTGGAACAATAGTCTCTATATTTCAAGGTGCAAAAGTAGAGTATATAATTTGTGGAGATGGAGCAATAGCGATTAGCCGAAAGAACACCTCATTTACTTCAAATGATTTATTGCTGATATATAACGACTTCTTGTGCAAGCTATTGATTGGCGGCATCTATGTGGAAGCGATTGACAATAAAGATATAGATATTGGCAACTTACACGGGAAAAATATGCTTTGGCCAGTTGGTTTTGGAGAAAGTGCATCTTCTAATATGCACGCAAGAGTACGCATGAAGCTCGCCAATAATATGGAAACCATATTGTTGGATGGGGCGAGTAATACCGCCAAAAGCATTGATGATTTATCGCAGGTATTTCGCAAAGGCAAC
>OGNT01000694.1_pt1 | contig 13672 bp, 7 predicted proteins | sample 1573521 | NCBI WGS metagenome assembly OGNT01 (sample SAMEA2581922, study PRJEB24529) | metagenome | biome: Human gut stool | place: China | collected 2011
TTGAAAGGTTCGTCTTCACAAACCACTCCTTTATCGAAAAGAAACTTGTTCCAAAAACGACTATAAATAAGATGACCGGTAGCATGTTCGGTTCCCCCTATATAGAGGTCTACATTACGCCAATACTCATCGCTTTTCTTCGATACCAGAGCTTTGTCGTTGTGCGGGTCCATATATCGCAGATAATAAGCCGAAGAACCTGCAAATCCCGGCATGGTGCACAATTCCAACGGATAATGCTCTTCTGTTTCCCAGTTCTTAGCACGACCTAATGGAGGCTCACCTGTTTCGGTCGGCAGGAATTTATCCACTTCGGGAAGCTCCAAAGGTAGTTTGCTTTCGTCGAGCACATAAGGCATACCCTCTTTATAGTAAACAGGAAAGGGTTCACCCCAATAACGCTGACGACTGAATATAGCATCGCGCAAACGATAATTCACTTTTACTCTGCCTATCCCCTTTTCCTTAATAAACTTTTTCGTGGCGGCAATGGCTTCCTTCACCTCCATACCGTTTAAGTCCAATCCGTTACCACAAGAATTTATCATCTTACCTTCTTTGGCATCGAAACTTTCCTCCGAAACATCGCACCCTTCTATCAGCGGTATGATGGGCAAGTCGAAATGTTTGGCGAAAGCGTAGTCTCGACTATCGTGCGCAGGTACGGCCATGATAGCTCCCGTCCCGTATCCGGCCAAGACATAATCGCTTATATAGATAGGTATATGTTTATTGTTCAACGGATTGACAGCATATGCGCCGGTAAAAACGCCGGTGACGCTCTTGTCCATGAGTCGCTCACGCTCGGTGCGATGTTTTATGCTGTCCAAATATTTGTTTACAGCTTCTTGTTGATCGGGGGTGACCACTTGCTTTACATAATCGCTTTCGGGAGCCAATACCATAAAAGTAACCCCGAAAACCGTATCGGCACGCGTCGTAAATATGGTAAATTCCACATCGGAATCCACCACCTTGAACTGCATTTCGGCTCCCTCGGAACGACCTATCCAGTTCTTTTGGGTCTCTTTAAGAGAATCTGTCCAATCTATTTTATCCAAACCTTCCAACAAACGCTGAGCGTATGCCGATACCCGTAGACACCACTGACGCATCACTTTCTGTTCCACCGGATATCCCCCTCGTATAGAAACGCCCTCGCTCACCTCGTCGTTGGCAAGCACGGTTCCCAATTGCGGACACCAGTTTACCATTGTTTCACCCAGATAGGCGATGCGGTAGTTCATCAGGACTTCCTGCTGCTCTTTTTTGCTCATGGCATTCCACTCATCGGCAGTGAAATGCAGTTCTTCGCTGCATGCGGCATTCAGTCCTTCGTTACCGGATTTGGCGAATGCTTCTGTCAGTTCTTCGATAGGGCGTGCTTTCTTTTCGTCATTGCAGTAGTAGCTGTTGAACATCTTCTGGAACGCCCATTGTGTCCAGTGATAGTATTCCGGGTCGCAGGTACGGATTTCACGGTTCCAATCGAAAGAGAAACCTATCTTATCCAGTTGCTCGCGATAGCGGTTGATATTGTTGACGGTGGTAATGGCCGGATGTTGTCCGGTTTGTATGGCGTATTGCTCTGCGGGCAGGCCGTAAGCATCGTATCCCATAGGATTCAGGACATTGAAACCTTGCAGACGTTTGTAACGGGCATAGATGTCCGAAGCGATGTATCCCAACGGATGACCCACGTGCAGACCTGCGCCGCTGGGGTAGGGAAACATGTTCAGTACATAGTATTTTTGCTTTGTTTCGTCTTCCGTCACCTGGTAGGTTTTGTTCTCCACCCACCGTTTCTGCCATTTCTTTTCAATCTCTCTGAAATTGTATTCCATAATGGTTGTAATTATATTGTTGAAAACTTGTTGATATACTTACTAAAACTTGTTGATAGCCCGTTTAATTTGGTTTATATCCTGTTAATTAAACGGTGCAAAGTTAAGGGTTTATTTTCAGATTTGTAGCGAAGTAGGGTAAAAAAACAGCATGGAATACTTGACAATACGCTTTTTATTCGCTATATTTGTGAAGTGCTTTTAAAACTAATTTTTTGTTTGTAATACAAATAATGGCTGAATTACTTCAATAGGATTTTACAAAAAAGATTTTTTAGGATATTTCAAAGGGTGTAATCTGTGAAGATTGCATCCTTTTTTGTTTATATTTATTACAAGTGTCGCGATAGCGGGAAAACAGGCTGTTAATAAATTCGGAGAGAATTTTACTATAATTTTTTTCGAATTATAGTAAAATTGCAGAAAGGTTTATTAAGAGCGTTTTTTTGTTGTACTGAAAAAGGAAACCACTTGTTGTGAATACCGGCTTTTCCATATAATATATGGGAGCGAAGAATCATTACATTTCCCGTTCTGTTGTGCCGTCCGGATGGTATGTATCGGGCGGAAAAAAAGGAAAGAAATCCATGTTTTCGGGGTAAATATCCCCTTGTTTTATGCTGTTTACGCCAAATAAATTTTTAATATTCAATATTTTAACGAGATGTTTTCATTCTGTATTTATCCCCCTGCATCTATGTTCTTGTTTGTGTTTTGCTTTCTATATTTGTTTTCCGGCATTCCGCAGGGCGGGATACGGTTATTATTATTTCTTTAAATACAATATCATGATATGAAACAGACATTTGCTTTTATTTCTCCCGTAGTAGATTCTACGCAAAGTGCTATCCGTACCGAAGCCTACGAACAGGGTGTGGACTTGTATAACCGGGGTGAGTATGTACAGGCTTTTCATAGTTTGCTGGATTATTTGAACGCGGACTTTCGTACCAAGTACGGTAATGCCGACGGTACGGAGTTTCACATTCCTCACGGTTCCATTCTTGTACATATCCGTATTGCCGACGGTTTTTTCCATATCAATGCCGATTTCCTGAATCTGCCGGAAAAGGGTAGGGTAGCCATGCTCCGTCAGGTGGCGGACTTGAACCTGAATAAATTGTTATTGCCCCGCTTCGTAAAGAACGGTGATAAGTTGAATATGGAATATGTTTGTCCGCTTTCACAGAGTCATCCGCATAAAATGTATTTCGTGCTTCAGAATATCTGCCACATAGGCGATAAGTATGACGATGAGTTCTGTACGAAATTTGGCGCTACCCGCTGTTACGAGCCGCAGGTGACTCCGTATCCGCAGGAAGAGGTAGACCGCATTTATGAAGGCATACAGACATTGGGACGCGAAACGTTGGAGGCACTCAAAGAGTATGGGGCCGACCGCCGGTACGGTTATTCGTGGAATGTGCTGGATACCGCTTTCTACCAGATTTCCTATTTTGCACATCCTCAGGGACAATTGCTGAACGACCTCGACAAGGCAGTGAATGATATGGATGCCGACCTGCCTACGGAAGAGGTTGTATCAAAAGGAAAAGCGTTCCTTGAAAAGCTGCTTGCCGTTCCGAAGGAAAAACTGGCGGAAGACCTTTACTACACGGATACGTTGGTGTCTGCAAAGCGCCGTTCTTCCCTGAAAAACGTGCAGGAGAATTTTATGAATGTCTATAAAGAAGCCACCGAAGCCATCCAGTCGGAGAATTATGAACGCAGTGCGGTACGCTTGCTTTATGTGTTCTACGAAGCTTATTTCTATAATGATATGCAGGACGATATCAATGCCGTTATATCAAAAGCTTTGAAGAAGGCAGGCAACCGCTCTTTGGAAGAGGCCTCTGAAATTCTTTACAATGCTATGGACAAGATTATGGAAGGCGATTTGGACGATGAGGATGAGACGGACTTTGCTGCCGGCATGGAACAGGTGCAGAAAATTACGGAAACCATGGGAAGTGACGACATGCAGGTGTTGCAACAGAAAATGGCGGAAGCCATGATGAGCGGTAATATGCAGGAATACTCCCGACTGATGCTTGAAATGCAGAAGAAGGTGATGGGAATTATGAATTAACTTAACGGTATCTAAACTATATATTATGGATCAGAACATTTATAAACTCGTATATAAGGTGACACATGCCGGCGGTTCCGGAAGCTGTTTCTATCTGAAATCTTATAATCTTTTTGTAACGAACTACCATGTGGTGAACGGTTTCCATACTGTTGCCATACATGATAACGACCGGAATCCTTACCTTGCCAAAGTGGTGCTCGTAAATCCTTCTTTGGATATTGCCTTATTGGCTGTGGATGCAGACTTTTCAGCTCTTCCTGAACTGAGTCTGGCCGCGGACGATTCATTGGCCATCGGCGGAAAGGTCAGTGTGGCGGGGTATCCTTACGGCATGCCTTTTACGGTAACGGAAGGGTCGGTTTCCTCGCCCAAGCAGCTTATGGAAGGAAAATATTATATACAGACCGATGCTGCCGTAAATCCCGGTAATTCGGGCGGACCTATCTTCAATGAAAACAGTGAAGTGGTGGGAGTAACGGTAAGCAAGTTCACCAATGCGGACAATATGGGGTTCGGTGTGCGTGTAGAGGCATTGCGTAAGCTTTTGGAGTCGGTTGACGAGGTTGACCGCAATACATTCCAGGTACAGTGCGACAGTTGCGATGAGCTGATATCCGAGGAAGAGGAATTTTGTCCTTCCTGCGGCGAAAAGTTGCCGGAAGAAGTTTTTGCGGAGCGTGAACAGTCGCCTTTGAGTGTGTTCTGCGAACAGGCTATTGCCGAAATGGGAGTTAACCCTATCCTTGCGCGGGACGGTTACGATTCGTGGACGTTTCATAAAGGGAGTTCGGAGATTCGTATTTTTGTGTATGAAAACACTTATCTGTTTGCTGTTTCTCCCATTAACCTCTTGCCTAAAAAAGAGGTGGAACGTGTATTGGACTATATCCTGAGTGAGGATTTCGCTCCCTATAAACTGGGCATTGAAGGCCGGCAGATTTACATGGCTTATCGCATCCATCTGTCCGACCTCACGGAAGAGTCGGAAGATGAAATCCGTACGAATCTGGTGAATCTTGCCTTTAAGGCCGATGACATGGATAATATGCTGGTGGAACAGTTCGGATGTGAGTTTTCGGAATATTCCAAGCAGGAAGCATAACGGCTTTAGCCGGAATTACAGGATAGAAGAAGGTGTGTCCGATTGAATTTCACGAATGCGTGTTCATATCACAATAGCACACCTTCTTTTATTTGGATTAGAAAGAAAAAGTATTCTATGAATAGAGAAAAATGGATACAAAACAATAAAGAAACATTAGTTGGATACCTGCTTTTCCATTTTCTTTATTTGCTTTGAAAAATTATAACGTATATTTTTATTGATATATAAATATACCCTTGCATACCTCTTTGTATATCATGATAATGAGTTGTAAAATAAATATTTATCGGGTGTGAAGTATCCCGTAATTATACCCCTTGTCCGTTTTCTTATTCAGTACCTATCTTTTATTTTTGTCCTATAGGCCCGTTGGTGCGTTATACGACTGTTTTCAACTTTTATAAAAAGTAATAATTATGGATAAAAAGAGTAGGATTTTGAAAGAAAAAGCTATGAAGAAATGTGTGGCATTGATTTCTTTTCTGATGTTTCTGCCTGTTATGGTACAGGCACAGAAGGAGTATCCGATTGAACAGGTATCGGCTATCAATGTGGGTGACGGACGTATTCTTTTTCGTGACCTGAAAACAGAAAAACCCTTGAACGGAGACCACCGCATCATAGACGGTTATCACTCTGCTTATATACAGGCTGAATTTAAGGACGGTTTTTACAACGGCAAGTATGGAGAGTATGAATACAACAAGCTGAAATGCGACGGTACATACAAGGACGGCAAGAAAGACGGCGTATTTAAGATGTACGATAGCGAGGGGCGTGTGCAGGAAGAGAAGTCCTATAAGGACGGCAAGCTGCACGGCGCCCATAAAACCTATTTTACTACCGGCAAGGTAGAGCGCGAGGTGAACTACCGCAACGGCAAGCAGGATGGAAAGGATATGGTTTATGAGTGGGACGGTACGTTGCGCAGGGACCATACTTATAAGGACGGTAAGCAGGTAGGCAAACAGTTTACTTTCCTGAAAGGGACGTACGAACTTTATGAGACGGAATATTATAATGAATACGGCATGAAAGACGGTGAATACTCCTCGATGTTCACTTTCGGGCAGCCGCATATTCTGGGGCATTATAAGAACGACCAAAAGGACGGCCGGTGGATTGAAATTGCCGAAAGTGGCGATACATTGTCAGTGAAGACCTACGTCAACGGCAGGGAAGAAGGACTGCATATATCGTATGACCGTAATACGGGCGCCCGCAGCCGTGAATTTTACCTGAAAGCCGACCGTAAGGACGGGCTTTATCGCGAATATAATCCTGGCAATGGAGAGCTTGTTTACGAAGCGACCTACCAACACGGCCGTCTGCATGGTAAGGAGCGCCGGCTGATTGTTACCAACCGTTATGATTATTGGGAAATATCCACTTATGTAAACGGGCGGAAAACCGGACTGTTCGAATCGCGTTACGTGAAGAACGACGCCGTTCGTGAAACGGGCGAATACCTCAACGGCAGACGTGTAGGCCGGTGGAAAATGTATGACATAGACGGTAAGCTGGAAAAAGAGTGGGAAGAAACAAAACAGTACCGGGATGAATGAGATACGCTATTCGAAAGTGCTTGTCGTTTTGTGCTGTCTGGCATTGCATATTGCAACCTTGTCGGCGCAAAATGACAGTGTAAGATTCTTCAATGAAGTAGATACGTCTTTTTGCAAAGTGCATGTGGGGCAGGATGTCCGGGTCGGCTATTACAGTACCGGAGAGATTTACGACATGTCCGTTCCCCGGTGGGACGACTGTGAGGCGGAGCTGGTGTCGGGCCCGCATTCTACGCGGTCGTCAAGGACTTCTTTTGTAAACGGCAAGCAGGAGAATCTTTCACTCCACGGAAACTATTACATAGTCCGTTTCAAGAAAGCCGGTTGGGTTACTCTGCCTTCGGTACGGGCCATGACAGGAGGGAAGATGCGTACCTGCTCTACGATGAAGGTCTGCGTGCTTCCTGCAGAGAATATAGAAGAAGTGGTCTGTAGTGTCAGCACCGAGCCTGAAACACTCCGGCCGGGAGAAGTCTTTAAATTCGTCCTGACCTGCAACCGCCATCCCGATGAGAGCAGACCCGAACTGGAGCATCCCGGTATCAGGCAACTGTCGTTTTCCACCCGGTATAGCAAGAAGGACGGGAAAGAGGAGTATGCGTTTGTGTACAGAATGGAAGTGGTACGGTCCGGAAGCAATATTATCAGAGTCAGGAAGTTGACCTTCGGCGGTACGGACTATCCGATAAAACCTTTTTTGCTGAAAATAGACGGTGAGACCTATTTGTAGGAAACCGGCTGATAACCGTACTGCCATATGAGTGGGAAAAAGCAAAGATTGAAGCATACACCCGGACAGCGGTGCCGTGAGGAAAGCATACGGGCGGAATCTGCCGGGCGAAAGGGCAGGATTGCTTTGTGGAAGATTGCAGTTCCGGTGATAATCGTACTGTTTTTGCTGCATTGCCGTGCCTGGCATCCGGAAGAAGCATGGTTGCTGCGCACGGCTTTTTCAACGGGCAGCTATCGAAGTCTGAATGCGGTTGTCGCTTCTGTTCTGTTCGTTATCGGCATGGGGGGCCGGATGCTGTATGTGTATCTCTGTTGCGGCCGGGACGAGAAGAAAGGAGTAAGGCGATTGGGGAGAAACATGCTTTACGGTTTGTTCTGGGGGGCAGGTTTGTCGGCATTGTGTACGAATGTGGTAGTCGTTTCTCTCTTTTGGCTGAATGCGTGCTTTACTTCTGCCGATAAAACCTGCGACTATAGGATTATAGCCGCCAAGGTGCACGACCGTAGGCCTAAATCCCGTTTTTCGCGCTATTCCGCTTCCTGGCTGCTGAATACCTTTTCGTATGGCGAACTGTTTGTGGAAGGAGACCGGTACACATGTGTCAATGTGTCGCCCCGCATGGCACGGCAGTTTGAAGGTTCGGAACGTGTTTACCTGAAAATAGACCTGGCGGACGGTTGGCTGGGCTGGGGAGTCGTCAAGGGAATACATCCGGTAGCAACCGTGTATTCGCAGCCGCAGGATGAAATCCGTTATTCTGCCGGTGCGCAGGCCAGGGTGGCAGCGGGTTCGTCCGGGCAGGCTAAAAAGAAGCACACTTTTCTGTATACATGGCAGGATATTCATATATTTGCTAAACTGCGTGGCATAAATCTGTCGGACACGGCACATGTCAGTGTAAACCGTTATGTGGATGCAAGCCGGGATATGCCGTTATGGGAGATTGATGTACGCGACTCCGTGCAGCCGGATAAAGTGAAGGTAATACTTGTGCACGGGGAAACCGGTGAAGTGGTAATGGATTCTTATGAATGACAAATTTTGGAACGATGAGGTATAAACATATAATTTCGGTTGTTTTGTGGAGTATGTTTCTGGTGGCGTGCGGTCCCGACCGCCGGGTAGCGCTGGCGGAAAAACTGATGGCGGAGAAAGAGACGGACAGTGCTATCGCCGTGATGCAGGAAATCAAAGAGCCGCAGAACAACCTTACCGACCGCGACTATGCGCTCTACGCTTTATTATTGTCCGAAGCCATGCACCGGAAACAGCAGTTGAATGCGGAAACCGATACATTGCTGCTGCCGGCCATCAAATATTTCAGTGAGTCGGGAGATTCTCTGTATGCCGAACGGGCGTTGTACTGCAAGGCGCACCTGGACAGGCGGCTGTACCGCATGAAGGATGCCATGCAGTCTTTTCTGAAAGCCTTGCTTTTCCTGCAGGGAAGCGGCAATGACGAGCAGCTCTACAGGGTCAATACATGGCTGGGAGTCGTCTGCCTGAACCAGGAAGAGTATGAGGGCAAGATGCGCTATTCCAAAGAGGCGTTGAAGGCGGCGTTGAGGATGGACAATCTGTTTTACAAGAACCTGGCGTTGTGCGATATCGCCACCGGCTATTACTTTCTGAACAGGCTGGACAGCGCCCTTTATTATGCACAGGCCGCCTATGATGCGGCAATAGCGGATTCCCTGCCGTCGCAATTACCTCATGTATATACCGATTTGGGCAGTATCTATGCCAAAATGGGAGAGAACGGAAAGGCACTGGAATATATAGACAAAGCTATCGGGTTGCGTCCCCGTAAAGATACCCTTGCCATTCTCGGCCTGTATGCCGATAAGGTGGATTTGTTCGGGAAGCTGGGGCAGTATGACTCCGCTTACCATTATTTTCGGAAAGCCGTTGCCAGCCCGAATTTGGCAACACAGGCAGATGCCTATAACCATATGTCCGGAGCGTATTATAAAATGGGACGGTGCAATGAGGCATACTCTCTTCTGCTGCGTTTTACGGAACTGGCGGACAGCGTGAGGAAGCAACGCCATACGGCGGAAGTCATTGCGTTGCAGGAGCTTTACAAGCACGAGCAACTGTCTGTGGAGAACCTTTATTGGCGCACTCAGGCCGCCGAAAGGCAGAGCAATGTATATCTGATGGCTACCTTGTCCCTATTGTCGCTGTGGATAGCAAGTACCATTTATTTCTTTTATTGGCGCAACCGCCGCCGGCTGGTGGAGCAGCAGCACCAGCTTGCCAGTCAGCAGGAAGAATTGCATCATCAGCGGCAAGTGACTACCGAGAACTTGCAGCGTATGGCCGAAATGGAGCAGAAGGAAGCCCGGCTGAAGGAGACTTTCTTCAGAAGGCTGAACCAGCGTATCGTTCAGGAGATAGAGAAGGGGAGCAATATCCTTCTTTCGGACGATGACTGGGAAGACATTGTGCAGAACGCGGACATTATTTTCGATAACTTCACCAGGCGGCTGCAACAACACTATCCTGCTTTGAATAAAGAGGATTTGCGCTACTGCTGTATGGTGAAGATGCAACTGTCCCAATTGGAAATGTCACAAATCATGCATCTGGAAAAAGATTCGGTAAAGAAGCGCCTGAAGCGTATTCGTATGGAGAAGATGAAAGCGGACAGCGGTGTGACGCTCGAGGAACTTTTGCGCCGGTTTTAGCGGTTGAAGCCGGACGTGCGCGGGCGCTGCGGATGTATGAACCGGACGTACGGGCATAAAAAAAGGAGTACCGCTGTACTCCAACCTTTGTTAACCTTAAATCTAATACTATGAAAAACACAGTGCAAAGGTACGGACTTTCGGGAAATTTCCAAATAAAGCAAATAAAAAAGTGTGTTTTATAACATGTTTTAGCAAAAACACCGGCTTTGTTAAGGCTTGCTAAGGATTAAATCCCTTTACATACGTATTTTCTAAAAAAGGATTATCTTTGTGACATTAATCAATGAACACAGAGATACGGTGGCACAGAGTTGCTTGTGCAGAGCGTCTGCTTCATGAAACCGGGAGTTCATACCGTTAAAACTCTGCGCCACCGGGCTTCTGTGTTCCGCAAAGATATACCTGTATGCACGAAGATATTGTCCTTACCCCGATGATGAAGCAGTTTCTTGAGTTGAAGGCAAAGCACCCCGATGCGGTCATGCTGTTTCGTTGCGGCGACTTCTATGAAACTTATTCCACCGATGCCGTCCTGGCTTCTGAAATATTAGGCATTACCTTGACTAAGCGCGCCAACGGCAAGGGAAAAACGATTGAAATGGCAGGCTTTCCCCACCATGCGCTCGATACGTATCTACCCAAACTGATACGTGCGGGCAAGCGCGTAGCCATTTGCGACCAGTTGGAAGACCCGAAGCTCACCAAGAAACTGGTGAAACGCGGTATCACCGAATTGGTAACGCCGGGCGTATCCATTAACGACAATATACTGAATTACCGTGAAAACAACTTCCTCGCCGCCGTTCATTTCGGTAAAGGCGCCTGCGGGGTGGCGTTTCTGGATATCTCCACCGGTGAGTTCCTGACCGCCGAAGGCTCCTTTGACCATATAGACAAGCTGCTGAACAACTTCGCCCCGAAAGAGGTGCTGTTTGAACGTGGCCGCCGGGGAATGTTCGAAGGCAATTTCGGCAGCAAGTTCTTTACGTTCGAGCTGGACGACTGGGTGTTTACGGAAACCACCGCCCGCGAGAAACTGCTGAAACACTTTGAAGTGAAAAACCTGAAGGGATTCGGCGTGGAGCATCTCAAAAACGGTATCATCGCTTCGGGGGCTATCTTGCAGTACCTCATTATGACGCAGCATACGCAGATAGGACATATCACCTCGCTGGCACGTATAGAGGAAGATAAGTACGTCCGTCTGGATAAGTTTACGGTGCGCAGCCTGGAGCTGATGGGCAGCATGAACGACGGCGGCAGCAGCTTGTTGGATGTGATAGATAAAACAATCAGCCCGATGGGGGCCCGCCTGCTGAAGCGTTGGATGGTATTCCCCCTGAAGGATGTGAAGCCCATTAACGGACGGCTGGACGTGGTGGAGTATTTCTTCCGGAAGCCTGAGTTCAAGGGAGTGATTGAAGAGCAGTTGCACTTGATAGGCGACCTGGAACGCATTATCTCCAAAGTAGCCGTAGGACGTGTTTCTCCCCGCGAGGTAGTCGCTCTGAAAGTGGCCCTGCAGGCTATCGAACCGATTAAGGAAGCCTGTATGGATGCCGATAACGCTAGTCTGAACCATATCGGCGGACAACTGGACATCTGCCGTTCCATCCGCGACCGCATCGAAAGGGAAATCAACAACGACCCGCCGTTGCTTGTCAATAAAGGCGGTGTGATAAAATCCGGCGTAAATGCCGAATTGGACGAGCTGCGCCGGATAGCCTATTCCGGCAAGGACTATCTTTTGCAGATACAGCAGCGGGAGAGTGAGCTTACGGGCATTCCCAGCCTGAAAATCGGCTATAACAATGTGTTCGGTTACCTTAATATACTTAGTTGGCTAACAAGAAGATTGACTTCACGAAGAACTTCACGACTGATTTTGCAGTGGATTCGCAAGCAGACACTGGTCAATGCCGAGCGTTACATTACGCAGGAATTGAAAGAATATGAGGAAAAGATACTCGGCGCCGAGGACAAGATACTGGTACTGGAAACACAGCTTTATGCAGAGCTGGTGCAGTCCTTGAGTGAGTTTATTCCTGCCATTCAGACCGATGCGAACCAGATAGCCCGGCTGGACTGCCTGCTGTCTTTTGCCACCGCAGCCCGCGAAAACAATTATATCCGTCCCGTAATCTCCGACGACGAGGTGCTGGAGATACACCAGGGACGTCATCCGGTCATCGAGAAGCAGCTTCCGATAGGCGAGAAGTACGTAGCCAACGATGTGATGCTGGACAGCAGTACGCAGCAGATAATCATCATTACCGGTCCTAACATGGCGGGTAAGTCGGCATTGCTCCGTCAGACCGCCCTGATTACGCTTATGGCGCAAATCGGCTGTTTCGTTCCGGCGGAAAGCGCGCATATCGGTCTGGTGGACAAGATATTCACCCGTGTGGGGGCCAGCGACAATATCTCCGTGGGCGAGTCTACGTTTATGGTGGAGATGAACGAGGCGGCCGACATCCTGAATAACCTTTCTCCCCGCAGCCTGGTGCTTTTTGACGAGTTGGGGCGCGGTACTTCCACCTACGACGGCATCTCCATTGCCTGGGCCATTGTGGAGTATATCCACGAACATCCGCATGCCAAGGCGCGTACGCTCTTTGCCACGCACTACCATGAACTGAACGAAATGGAGAAATCCTTCAAGCGCATCAAGAACTATAATGTATCGGTGAAGGAAATCGACAATAAGGTCATTTTCCTGCGCAAACTGGAGCGCGGCGGCAGCGAGCATTCCTTCGGTATCCATGTAGCCAAAATGGCGGGTATGCCCAAAAGTATCGTGAAACGCGCCGGTGATATATTGAAACAGCTTGAAAAGGACAACCGCCAGCAAGGCATCGCGGCCAAGCCGATGGTTGAAGTGGGAGAGACGCGCGGCGGCATGCAGCTCAGTTTCTTCCAGCTCGACGACCCGGTGTTGTGCCAGATACGCGACGAGATACTGAACCTGGATGTGAACAACCTGACACCGCTCGAAGCGCTGAACAAGCTGAATGACATCAAGCGGATAGTCAAAGGAAAGTAACCTGCGACGTAAGTCGGGTTTCAAAGAATGAAACAAAAAATTTCTCCTGAGGGAACGGTTTGTTTCCCCGTGAGAAACTCTTTGTTTCACGTAGTGGAACAAGAAGTATCAAGGCATGGAACTTTCAGTTTCCTTAGGTGGAACTGTTGGTTTCATGCCTTGATATTTTTTTATTGTTGCGGAGTTCTTATTTTCCTGCCGTTTTCTTGCCGTGGAAACACATGAAGTACACTCCGATAAGTATGAACGGAATGCTGAGCCATTGCCCCATATTCAGCGTCATTGCGCTTTCAAAATCCACCTGATCCTCTTTCAGGAACTCGATGAAGAAGCGGAATACGAATATTTCAGTCAGGCAGAGGCCGAAGAAGAAGCCGCGGTGGTAGGGTAGGGTAGCGCCGGTTTGCACTGCGGTGGACTTGGCTTTGGTGGTGCTGAAGTCCGTTTTGAGCTTGTTTTCCTGCTGCTTTTGTCCGCGCCTGTACAGGTAGACCATGCCCAGGAAGAAGATGAAGTAGGCGATTGCCTCGTAGAGCTGTGCCGGAATTCAATCATTCTTATTATCAGGGACTTCTGCTGTATATCGGCAACATGAAG
>OGNT01000716.1_pt1 | contig 13366 bp, 10 predicted proteins | sample 1573521 | NCBI WGS metagenome assembly OGNT01 (sample SAMEA2581922, study PRJEB24529) | metagenome | biome: Human gut stool | place: China | collected 2011
TATAACAACTCAACAACTCAACAACTTCACAAAACATGAACACACCTCTCAAAATGACAAGTTTGCTAACATTCATCAACAACATGCATAACACATAACAACATATAGCATATAACAACTCAACAACTCAACAACTTCACAAAACATGAACACACCTCTCAAAATTTTACACTTTGCTGATATTCAGTACAACGTGCGCAACAAGCACTTTTCACGCAAAGTGACATATGAGCATGCAAACAAGCAATTGATTGACTTGTCAAAACAAGTTGATGTTGTACTGATTTCAGGCGATGTGTTTGAACATTACGACACCAACAATGTTGAAGAACAATTGTTCATTGACTTGATTGATGGCATGCTTTCAAACAACTCAAAACTTCACATCTATTGCATTTGTGGCAATCATGACCAAAAGCAACGCAATGTTGACTTTGACAACGGTTCTGGTGAACGCGAAAATTATTTGGGCTCACTTGAAAAACTTGCAGCAGCAATCAACAATGAACGCTTCACGTATTTCAACAAGTCAGGCATTTATGACACAGCCTTTGAGCATGTCAAAATTGCTGCATGGGACACAAATGCAAAGTACATTGGCATGCCGTGGTCTCCATGGACAGACATGAGTCAACAAGACATCAAACAAATTGTTGACAACAATTTTGTGATTGAAATGTTTCATGATTGTGTTTGGAATGCAATCAACTTTGATGGTGAAGTTGTCAAGGGTGACAATGAAAGTCGAACAAGACCGTCAGAATTTCATGGTCATTTCATAGCACTTGGAGACATTCACATGCCATCGATTGTGAACCTTGATAATGGCAGAGTCATGTCATACCCATCATCTACTGTGACAAGAGATTTTGGCGAAGGCGACTACTGGGACAATGGCATTTTGATACAACAAGGCAACTTGAAACACGGAGTCAATCTTGTCTATGTCAATGTTGACACCAAAAGCATCCTTGTCAAGTGGCAGCCAATTGAACAACTTGTGCATTTGCACACATTCAAACTTGACAATGATTGGCAGCCTGACATGTTTGTTGCGCCACATGACTTTGGACGCATCAACAAAATCAAGATTGTCAACAACATTTCAAAGCATGGATTGAGTCAACATGTTGACAGTTATGTTGAGCAATTGTTGTCATCAATGCCTGTAGCAAATGTCGACTTTCTGTATGGCATGCAAGCAATAACTGAATTGTCAAATTTGCAAGATGAAGATGCTGACTCAATCATTGTAAACATTCAAAATCCTGACAAGTTGCAAGCAATTGCAAATGAATGGTGCACAAAGATGGTGACAGCCAATCCTGCAATTGCTGACAATGACAAGCAACTCATTGTAGACAAGTTTTGCTCGACATTCAAACATGCACTTGAGTCATGCAAATTTGATGTTGCGTCGTCAAAATGGCTGTTGCACAACATCAAGTTCAATCAATTCATGGCACTTGGGCCAACTGACGTCAGCTTTGATGACCCAGCACAACTCATAAGATTGAGTGGCAACAATGGCAATGGCAAGACAACATTGTTTAGAGCATTCAAGTGGGTTGTTACAGGTTTGACAGATACTTGGCAAAATGCTGGCGCAACAAAGCAAAACTCAATTGCACTGTTCAATGACAAGTTGACAGACATTGATGTCATTGAAGCAGAACTCAAGTTTACTCACATCAAAGCTGGCCAAGCAAAAACTTGGTCGCTGCATAGAAAACTTGAAAGATTTTGGAAACGTAATGCAGACAAAACAAACACAAGCAACATCACAAAAATAGTTGAGACTGTTCAACTTGAAGATACTGAGTCTGGTCAAATCATTGACAACTCAACAGAAATTGCAGACATCATATATGACATCTTTGGTTCAATTTGGGAACTGTCACGCTTTGTTTGCATCGACCAATATCAACTTGACTCAATTGTCATGATGAAGAGTGATGACTTCAATGACTGGCTTCTTGACCAACTGGGTATCAACATCTTTACTCAACTTGCACAGCAAACAGACACTGTCAAGCAAAACATGTTTGATGTTCTTGCAAAACCTGCAAAGAATTCTGCAACTTTGAATGCTGAGTTGCTTGAATGCCAGGACAAGTTGAAAGATCTTGAGCAATCTCAACAAGCTTTGACAGACTCAAAGATTGAGTTGCAACAAGAACTTGGCAAAGTTCGCAAAGATGTTGAGGAGACTTCAAAACAATTCAAAGCAATTCCTGCGCACAAGACTGTTGAAGCAATAGAACACGACATTGCAACAGCACAATCAAACATTGCAACTTTGACTGAACATCAAACGTTGCTTGTTGATGAAGTGCCGCATCAATTGATTGCAAATGTTGAGCAAGCAAAGACAAGTGTTGACAATCTTGACAATCAAGCAAACTTTGCAAAACAGCAACACCTTCAAAAAGTTGGCAACATCAACAACAAAAAGTTTGAACTTCAACAACAATTGACTGAACTTCAAACAGACATTGAGTCAACTGTCAATCAAGCAAAACAGTCATTGTTGCAAAGAAAGTCAGAGTTGCAACAACTCATTTCAAAGCAAACTGCATCAATCAACAGTGTTTTGACAAACTTGGCAAATCAGTACAACAATGCAATTCAAGCAAACATTGACGAACTAACTCGACAAAAAGATGATGTCACAAAACTGTCATTTGACTTGCAATCTGAGCAAAAAGATTTGCAACTCAAACTTTCAAATGCTACTCAACAATTTGACAAGCTTTCAATTGATGTTTGTCCAACTTGTAGCAGACCAATGACAGGCGACACAACAATTGACGCAATGAAGCAATCTTTGCAAGTTCAGATGCAAGAGCTGCGCTCAAGCATGTCGCAAATTGCAATCAAACAAACTGAGTGTGTTGAAGCAACAAAGAAGTTGTCAGATGACATTGCAACAAAAAAGTCAACATTCATTGATGTCATGAATTTTGATTTGATTGTGTCAAAGCTTGAACCTCAACATTTGCAAGCATATGAAAAAGTCAAGCAACAACTTGACAGCGTTCAACAACAATGCAACAATGTGACAATTCAAGTCGACTCATTTGATGCATCACAACACATTGAGCAATCAAAGCTTGACAAGTTGACTGAGTTACAATCAAGTCTCAAGCAATGTGATGCTGACATTGCAAACATCAAACAAGAAGCAGACAACATATACAATCAAGCATTGCAAACAAAACCTGAATTGCTTGCAAAACTTGAAAGTGCTCAACAACAACTTGACAATTGCAAAAAGTCTGTTGCACAATACAAGCAAAATGCTCAACAAATTGAGTCACTCAAACTTGAAGTTGCAAATCTTGAAGCAGAACTTGCAAATGCAAAACTCTATGCTACATGGCAAAAAGACAATGAAGTTGTCAACAAACAACTTGATGAATTGCATGCAACTGAGTCAGACATCAACAAACGATTGACAGACATCATGCAACAATTGTCAACTGCGCAAGCAAATGTTGGCTTGACTCAACAGTCAATTCAAGGCTTGCAAGCAGACATTGAAAGCATCAAAACATGGGAAGTTGCAAACATGGTAGTCGATTTGTACAGGAAAGCAGTGTCAAAGAAGGGCTTGGTTGGATTTGTGTTTGAACAAATTGCAGCATCTTTGAATGCTGAGCTTGGCTCATTGATGTCAAGTCTTCATTATCGCATCTTCTTTGACTTGAATGACAACAATGCATTGAAAATGATTGACTTGATTGGCAAAAAGAGCATCAGACCACTGCGACAAATGTCTGGAATGCAAATCACATTTGCTGGTCTGTCAATTGTGCATTTGATTGTTGCAAAACGTCAAAACAAGATTGGCAACATTTTGCTGATTGATGAGATTTCAGGCAAGTTGTCAGATGGCAACATCATCAATGCAGAGTCAGACATCAACAAACTTGACTATCGAAACATTTTGATGAAGTTGCTAAAGACAATTTCAAAACAACGCAAAGTCATTGTAGTTGACCATATTCTTGACTATGATGAGTTTGATAAATGCATGACAGTTGTCATGCATGACAATGGTTGTGCTCAATTGATTTGATGCACAGCCATGGTTTTCAAAAAAAAAGAACTTTCAAACATTTCAAACATGAACTTTTACATAAAAGAGCACACAATTGTCAACACATTTGTTGACAATGACAGCAAACATTCTAAACTGTCAAACACAGTTTTGCATTCACTTGCATCTTCAAAGACAAAAGTGCACAGACAGCTCAAACAAATTTATGGCACAAAGTTTGGAATGTCATACTCAAACTTGTGCAAGTTGCTCAACAAGTTGACATACAATGCAGACATGCTAAAATTCACAGGCACTCTTGAGCATGTTCAGCAATCTGAAGCTGCTGAAGAAGTTGTGCTGCAAAGATGCATGATTGTTGTTGAAGTTGTTGCTTTGCCTCATTGCAACTTGGGTGAAGAGTCTCCATTGACAATCAATGTGTCAGTTGATTGATGTGCGCATAGCCGAATGCAATGAGGATTGCATATATAAAACATAACAAACTCAACATCAATCACATCATGGCTACAGCAGCATCTCAACAAATATCTGTCTCAAACAAAGACAAGCAAACAAGACAAGTCATAGCACTTGATTTTGATGGCATCATATCAGGCTTCATGACTTTTGGCAAACTTCAAAACGGTCAAATTGCAAAGTCTGCAAAGCAACTTCAATATTGTGTTAGACATGCTATTGACATGTTGACTTGGTTTGACTGTGATGTTTATGTTATCACTGGTGACTCCTCATCTTATGGCAGAAGCTTGACATCTGCAATGCTTGCAAACACAAAAGTCAAGCAAATCATATTTGCTGAGAATGGCAAAAAGCTTCAAGTGTTGCATCAAAAGTTTGGCGACTTGTCAAACATCATCTATTGTGCTGATGATATTCATGACATTTTGATTGCTCCTCAAGTTGGACAATTCATGACACACAAAGATGCAATGTTTGAACTCAAAGCAGTTGCTGCATATGTGTCAGACCAAGATTGTCAGCATTATGTGCTTCTTGACATTGCAATGCACATTGTCAAGAATGTGCTCAAAATGCGACCAGAGTGGTTTGTTCAGACTACTACAGCAAACATTTGGCCTGCAAAATTGCTTAGTTTGTTCAACATCAACCACATTTTGTTGGTTGGCTTGTCTGATTTCAATCAAGACAAAGAAGAACAAGCATTGCAATGGTTTGATGACAAGTTGTCTGATAGATTTGGCACAACTGTTGCAGACTGGAAAGCACTTGGCTCAAAAATTGAATACACTGGCATTGAGCAAGTTAGAGTTGCTTGGCAAGACCCAAATGCACTTGCAATTTTGCTGCCTGAGTGCATGACTGCGACTGAAGTGCAGACAAATGGTTTGCAAGTCTTCAAAAAGATTTTTGTCAATGCATTTGATGATGACTTGACATATGATATGCTTTACAAGTGGTGCCAAACAATGTCAAACAATCTGAAGACACTAAGTCAACAACTCATGTATCAGCAAACATTCATTTACATGTCAAATGCAGTTGCACAAAAACTTGAGCATGAAGATGCACTCTCAAATCTTGTCATTGCATGGCTTAGAGGCTCTTGGTGCAAGTCTTGGAACAATGGATGCATTGATGTCAAAGTTGACTGTCAATTGCCATTGCCCTTTGATGGCGATTGCAACATTTGATGCCGACATCGTACAATTCATACAATATAACAACTTTCAAACATACACAACAACATGTCACAAGTCATAACTGCTTATGGTGCAGATGAAGCATTTCGATTTGTCATGCATGAAATCAATGAACATGGTTCATATGTTCAAGGTCGAGATGCAGACAAAACATCTGTGCTAAAAGAACTCACAAACGTTACTGTCACAATCATAAATCCTTTGCAACGTCGCATCTATGTTCCTGAGCGCAAGTGGAGCATGAAATGCGCATGTGCCGAGTTTGCTTGGTACATGACAGCAAATCCAAAAGTCGAAATTGTCGCAAAGTACATCAAGAACTGGAAGAATTTTTCAGATGACGGTGAAACAGTCAATTCACAGTATGGTGCGATTTGGCATCATCAAGTTCGTCAAGTCATTGAACGATTGAAGCAAGACCCTTTGTCAAGAAGAGCTGCGGTGTCAATCTATGACAAATCATATGCTGACTATGTTGGCAAAGACATGCCTTGCACATGCAATTTGATGTTCCAAATTCGCAATGGTGCATTGCACATGACAACAGTCATGCGGTCAAATGATGCTGTATGGGGCTTCTGCAATGATGTGTTTGCATTTACATGTTTGCAAGAACTCATTGCAAATGAACTTGGAGTCAAGCTTGGTCAATATCATCATTTTGCGGCATCTTTGCATGTATATGAACGACACTTCAATTTGCTTGAAACAGTCAAGCCAATCAAAGACCCAAATGACAAAGTCTATTTTGACGACAGTGGCATTCAAATGACCACAACATACAACAACTTTTGGCAAGAAGCAGACAAGTACTGGTTTGACCATGTTGATGTTGACTGGTTCTATGACTTTCTTGAAAAAGAACGTCTTTTGACAAAAGAAGAACTTGAGCAAATTGCAAAGTCTGAACAAGATTGATGACATTTGCTTAACTCATTCATAACAACACTACAAATTCTCAATCATCATGAACACTTTAATGTCTTATGTGCTATCACTAATTGTTTTCATGATAGCAAGTATTCTTGTTACCAAACTTGTTTGTGAACTTTTGAAAGTCAAAAAGTCTGGTGTCAAACAGTTTGTCAGTTTCTGCATCACCTTCTTGTTGATGTGGCTTTGTATTGCATGTAACTTTGGCATGTTTGGCGCATTCAAATACATCGATGGTTCATTCTGGGTCAAAGTGTCAAATGTTGTGGTACAAACAATCTTGATTGCATTTGCCTGCAATGGACTATATGACATGCCATTGATGCAGAAGTTGCTTGACATTTTGAAAGATGCAGTCAAATGGATTGTTGGCTTGTTTGTCAAGAAAGACTCATAAACAGAAGTCAGTTTTGCCATTTTTGCAAGCAACTTTGATGTGCCAAGCATGTTGAAGTTGCTTGTTTTTGTGTGCAAGTCAGACTTGACAATCTGTGTCACATGTTGCATTGCGTATGCACTTGTTGCATTGCGTATGCACTTGTTGCATTGCGTAGGCACTTGTTGTACTTTTAATTAAACAAAATCAATCATCATGAACAAAACAGAAGCACAGCAAATTCTTGACAACTGTACGACTCACAAAAGATACAGATGTCCACTTACAAATGAATTGCATGATGTCATTCAAATCAATGCATCAGCAATCAATGATGCAACTCAACATCACAGCAAATTGCTGCATTTGATAAGAGCATTAAGATTTCTATATCCACAAGTCAAACACATAGCACGTGTCAATGGCTCATTGCATGTCACAAGCATGTTTGATGAAGTTTGGCGTGTTGACACATCTAATCAAGCAATTGCACTTGGTTTGCATGTGCCAACAATCATTGTAAACGACATTGACTTGTTTGACAACAAATGGTGGATTTGTGACAATCAACAAACTGACAAGCCATTTATAGATGTCAATGAAGAGCCTCAAGCATTGAAGCAATTCATTGTTGATGTGACATTAGACAATGGTGGCACTGCTGCATTGATGTGTTGCGCATTGAACCATGGTTACAAATGGGATACAACAGTTGACAGCATATCAAAACTTGAAGATTTCAAAGTTGGCATGCACTTTTGGCTTGATGAGTCATCTATGCAAAGTTTTGCAACAGATTGGCGGCTTTGTGAAGTCACGTACATTAGACAAGACGTCATTTTCTATAAACATGTTGATGACAACTTGAATGAAGACTTCAACAATGAAATTGAACATTACAATGAAATTGAGCATTACAATGAAATTGAGCATTGCAATGAAATTGAACAGTACATGATTGCTGATTCGGTGTTGCTTCAATGTGGTCGAGCAGAACCAGTAGAAGTTGACTGGACTCAAAAAGACTTGGATGTAAGATGGACAAGACCTGTGTCAAACAGTGGCAAAGTCATTGTCAAAATGAAATCTGCTGGCACAACATTGTGTGTTCAAGCACATAGACACAATTGGAAACCAAAATTTGACGACAAGCATGGCAACAATTAAAAGACATTCAATTGAGTCAAAGACTGTCAAACTTCATTGCAAAGTCTCAAGACAGTCAAGCAAATCAAACATTGAGATTGTGATTGACAAAGTCGAAAGCAAAGTTGCTCAGTATGAGCCAACTCAACTTGAAATTGATGAGTTGATTGCAACATTGAAAGACATATATGATACTACTGATGTCAAACATGAAACACTGAACACAACATGGGGAGACTTGAACACAAAGTAAATGAAACGGAACAACAAGATGAGTTGAACAGTGTTCAACCATCACTTGATGACATCAAAACAAAAGTCAATTTGCACATTGATGCATTTTGCAGGTTCTTGAACAAACACATTGGTTGGAACCAAGAACGATTTGACAAAGTGCAACGCAAATTGATTGAAGACATCTTGACAAACATAGAACTTGGGTACAACATTGTGCTTGAAGCGCCTACAGGTGTTGGCAAATCAATTATTGCAATGTTTGTTGGCACATACAAGCAGTCATATGTTTGCACATCAGACAAAATGTTGCAAGACCAGTATGACAACTTCATCAAACACATGATGAGAGCAACTGATAAACATGGTGTACTTGATGAACAGTTCACCAATGCAGTGTGTTTAAAAGGTCAAGACAATTATCCATGTGCATTGACTGGTTTGCCTTTTACAACTTGTACATATCAAGAGCAAGGCTATACTTTCAAGCAAATTGCTCAAAAGTTTCAGTGCTACAAAAAATGCAAATATTTGCTCACTCGTGACAAAGCAATTGAAAGTCAAGTTGCAGTGTTCAACTACAATTATTGGTTGATGCAAATGCACATTGCAAGACAAGCATTCAAGCCTCGTTTGACAATTTTTGATGAGTGTCACAAAATCGATGACATCTTGCAAAACTTCATGGATATCACAGTTGGCCCAAAATTTGTGTCAGATTGCACAAAAGCTGAGTCATTCATTGCAGGTGTGTACACTCATGAACAACAAGCAACATATGTTGACCACAAAGAACAAGTCTTCAATGATTTGAAGAACATCATTGAGCTTGTGTCAACAGGTCAGTCAATAGATGTTGTTCGCAACAGCATTCAAGAACTTGTTGTGCATGCTGATTACTTGTACAAAGACTTGACTGACATGCTTGACAAACTTGCTGCAAAATCTACAATGATGAGTCTGTCACCATTTGAAGTTGCATTCAAAAACTTTGCAAGCAAAACTGCTCAACTTTGTTTTGGCATCTCAACAATGCTTGAGTCAACTGAAGACTCGCATGGTGATTTGCTTGTAGTGTTGCATCAAGACACAAACAACATTGCATTTAAATGCGTCAATGATGCATTGCTTTGCACAAAACTCATCAATACTGTGGCACCTCAGCAAGTTTGGATGTCAGCAACAATTGGTGACATTGATGAGTTTGCAAGACTCAATGCAATTCAAAACTACAAAGCATACAATTTGTCAAGTGCATTTGACTTCACAAAGTCGCCGATTTACTTGTGCAAGCCATTGATTTCATTGTCATGGGCAAACAAAGCTGCAAACTTGCCAAAGATGTTGAAAAGCATCTCAGACATCATGCAGCGTCATCCAACTTCTAATGGCGTCATTCACACATCAACTCGTGAAATTGCTCGATACATTGTTGGCAACATGTCAATGATTGACCCAGACTCTGCAAAACGTCTTATCACATATGACATTACAGCAGAAAAGAAAGACCTTGTTGCAATGCTACGTTCAAACACAAACCATGTCATTGTAGCATATTCAATGACTGAAGGCGTGAGCCTTGATGATGACAAATGTCGCTTTCAAATCATTGCAAAACTTTCATGGCAATCACTTGCAGACTTGGTTGTCAAAACAAAAGCAGACAATCATCCAGAGTGGTATACAATGAAAGTTGCACAAGCAGTCATTCAGTCAATTGGTCGAGGCATCAGACATGAAAAAGATTGGTGCACAACATATGTGCTTGACTCATCAATCACAAGAGTACTTGGCAAACTCAAAAAGTCAAAGTCATTTGCAGAACGTTTGCAAGACTTGCAACTTGAAACGCCTCAAGCAAATGTTCAAGCAAATTTTGCAGATGATGACTTTTTCAAAGAATTTTTGTGATGCTCAATCATTTTGCAACACTTTTCAAACTCAACAATATTTCAAACTCAACAACACAATAACAATATGGAGGACATTTTAAATAGTGTAATTGGTCAAGAAGAAAGACATGCTTGGCATGTAGATGTACAATACCAAAACTTGCTTGCACACATCATAGCAACTGGGTCATTCAAAGAACCTGCACGTCAAAACATGAAACGAACAAAGTCAATCTTTGGATACATGATGCGCTTCAACATGGTGCATGGTTTCCCATTGCTTACAACAAAGCGCATGTTCATCAAAGGCATGATTGCTGAGTTGCTTTGGTTCTTGAGAGGCGACACAAACATCAAGTACTTGAATGACAATGGTGTCACAAAGTTTTGGCATGAAGATTGCTATCGCTGGTATTTGCGAAACTTCAGTCACAACTTTCCTGCAGGCGCACAGCCAATGACATTTGAACAGTGGTGCAAAGCATTGTCTGATGACGCCTTTGCAAGCAAACATGGTGATTGTGGCCTCATCTATGGTCATCAGTGGCGTCACTTTGCAGGTCAAGTAGACCAAATTGCAATGTGCATCAAGCGCATTTTGGAAACGCCTGCTGACAGATACAAAGTCGTGTCTGCTTGGAACCCGGCAGACATGTCAAAACAAGCATTGCCTGCATGTCACATGCTTTTTCAATTCAATTGTAGACCTGCAACATTTGAAGAACGCTTGTCACATGCATTGCACAAAGAACTTTTGAATGTTGACATCGCTCAATTGAATGATGATGACACTGTCGCAAAAATCATGGACAACTTGCATGTGCCAACTCAATGGCTTGATTTGAGTTTGACACAAAGAAGTTGTGACACATGTTTGGGTGTACCAATCAACATTGCGTCATATTCATTGTTGCTGCATTTGATTTCAGTCATTACAAATTGCTTGCCAGGTGAGTTTGTTTGGTTTGGCAATGATGTTCACATATATGAGCATCACATTGATGCAGCAAAAGAACAATTGTTGCGAACACCATTTGACATGCCGCAACTTGTCATTCACAAAGAACACTGGCACATGCCAAGCAGAACTGAGTGGCTGTCAAACACTTCAAAAACTTTTGATGCTTTCATCAAGCAAGTCAACATTGAAGATTTTGAGATTGTTGACTATCAGCATCATCCAGCAATTGCGTATGAACTTTGTACAGGTTTGAAGAAATGATTGATTGTCTATTTGTAGCACTGTATCTTGTGTGCTTTGTTGTAGTTTTGCAATTGTCATTGACTGAATGCTGCGGCTGGCAGCCAAAACGCAAACGCTTACAATACAAAGTATACCAAAATTCCAAGACAAATTTGTTTGCTGCAAAATTTGTGTGGTGCAAGTTGTTTGGCATTGTGCCTCTATATTGCTGGTTTAGAGAGAAGCCGCATCTATATGACTCAGATGCAAAGTCTGCAATTGTGCAATGTGACAACATTCAAGATTTGGCAAATGAGTTGTGGTTGAGACATGCAAACTACAACAAGGAACGCAACAAATGGCATCTTGTTGACAAGTACATTGCAAAAGTTTGATACATGTCGAACAATTTAACAAACAACATCAACATCAAACATCATCAAACATTCAACATCATCACATGAGCAACATTAACATCATTGCATTTGACACAGAAACAACTGGTCTTGTGTCAGACTTCAAAACAGACTCATTAAAAATGAATTTGCAAGTTGAGCCTTTTGTTGTTCAGCTTGCTTGGGTTGTAGCATCAATTGACACTGCAACAGGTGAGTTTGAAATCATTAAGCAAGTCAATCATCTCATTTTGCCAAGGCGTTCTGACACAGCATCATATGTTGAGATGCCTCAACAAGCATTTGATGTGCATCACAAATCATATGAAGATTGCATGTTGACTGGCATTCACATGAATGTAGCATTGCAAGAATTGCAAAATGCCATTGTTGAGTTTGATGTGACATGTCTTGTTGCTCACAATGCAAGATATGACACAAGAATGCTTGATTATGAGTGTGTTCGATGCAATCATGGACGTTTCATGTTGACTCAGCACATTGTGTGCACTCAAAGACTGTCAAAGCCATTTGCACAAGCAGGCGCAATCCCAGCAAACTTGATGTCAATTTACAAGTTCTTTGTTGGCCATGAATTTGAGAATGCTCATGATGCATTTGCAGATGTTCTTGCTTGTTTGCAAGTGTTTGCAAGTTGTTGCAAAGCAGTTGGAGTTTGGCCTGTCAAACATTCAATCATGTCTGTGCAAGCATACAGCAATGGCTATCACAAAAGCATGCCAACATGGCAACAACCGATGTTGTGGAATGATTGTGTTGAGATTGATTGTGTGTTTGTTGATGATGTGTCGACAAAACATGTTGCATGGCAAAAGCAATTGCACATCAAGCAATCTCAATATGATGAAACTGCTTGCAAAGAATACAATGTAGACATTGAAGCATGTAAAGTTGGCTATGCACCGCAAGTTGCAATGCAATTGTTGTCACACTACATTCAGTGTGCATCAATTGTTGTTGTTCATGGTGCAAAGTTTCAACTTTCAATCATGCATTCAATGTTTGTCAAACAACATGTACATGACGCTTTTTTGTTGAAGCCGTACATCATAGACACAAACATTTTTGCATGCTATTTGTTGCCTCAGCTTGCAGCAAACTTGCAATATGTTACTCGAGATGATTTGTGGCAACACTTCAATGGAAGCAATCCAACTGTTGATGTAATTGCTGCAAAGTCTGTTGTGTCAAATTTCATTGATATGTTACATTCTAATGAACTTCAGCAAAACCAAGATGCTTTGTACAAGTCAATGATTTGTTTGCAGCATCTTGCAAATTGACAACAATTTTCCGTTTCAACATTTTCTCAATTTGATTTGTGAGCTCAATTGCATGTGAATGTGATTGAGCTCTTTTTGTGTTGATGTTGAGTGTGAATGACTGTCAACTTCATTTGCTCTTCAACTTCATTTGCTCTTCAACTTCATTTGCTCTTCAACTTCATTTGCTCTTCAAC
>OGNT01000723.1_pt1 | contig 13288 bp, 10 predicted proteins | sample 1573521 | NCBI WGS metagenome assembly OGNT01 (sample SAMEA2581922, study PRJEB24529) | metagenome | biome: Human gut stool | place: China | collected 2011
CCCATCAAAGGCCGCATCTGGCGTGCGAATTTATTGTTGATGGTGTGTCCCGGACGGGTGGCGATGATGCGGCCTTTGATGGGCTTGCCTATCAAGGCCAGGTCACCGATAACGTCAAGCAATTTGTGGCGTGCGCATTCATTGGGCCATACCAACGGCTTGTGGTTGATGTATCCCAACTGTTTGGCATCCATGTGGGGAACTCCCATTACATCCGCCAGTTTGTCATAGTTTTCCTGTGACATTTCGCGTTCGTAGATTACGATGGCGTTGTCCAGGTCACCTCCCTTGATGAGACCGGCCTGCAGCAACGGTTCAATTTCGCGTACAAACACGAACGTACGGCTGGCTGCTATTTCGTCTTTGAATTTCTTCATGTCCTCCAGTGTTGCGAACTGGTTGGGGATGATGGAAGAATCGTAAGAGACCAGCACGTTCAGGCTGAAGTTCTCATCCGGCAAAACGATGATGGAAGAACCGGTTGTTTCATCACGGAACTCTATTTTAGACTTGATGATATAGAAATCCTTTACGGCGTTCTGCTCTACAGTGCCTACCCGTTCTATTTCGTTGACATAATACTGGGCACTTCCATCCAGGATAGGAAATTCCGGACCGTTCACCTGAATAAGGCAGTTATCTATGCCCAAAGCGTAAAGCGCAGCCATGCCGTGCTCTACGGTACTTATCTTAACCCCGTTTTTGGAAAGCACGGTGCCGCGTGTCGTTTCGGTCACGTTATCGGCAACAGCGTCAATGATAGGCTGACCTTCCAGGTCGGTACGCTGAATCTTATATCCGTGGTTGTCCGGAGCAGGGTTGAAAGTAACAGTCAGATCAAGTCCAGTGTGAAGACCTTTCCCACTGAGTGAAAAGCTGTCTTTCAGAGTCTTTTGTTTCAACATTGGTTACTTATTTAATTGTTTTTTTAATTCATCGAGTTCTTTGCGGAGCGCATTCAACTCAAAGTACATATCCGGCAGCTTGCGGAATACGGACTGTGACTTGAAGTAGGGCTTCACTTCCATAGGCGGCGTACCTATTAATACACTGCCTTCTTTAATACTGCTGGGAACACCGGATTGTGCGCCAAGGTTCACTTTGTTTCCGATGTGGATGTGTCCGGCTATACCCACCTGACCGCCAAACATACACCATTCGCCTACTTTGGTGGAACCGGCTATGCCCACTTGGGCCGCCATTACCGTATGCGAACCGATTTCATCATTATGTGCCACCTGCACCAGATTATCCAGTTTTACACCGCTGTGAACGATAGTCGCTCCCATCGTGGCACGGTCTACACACGTATTGGCGCCGATTTCCACATTGTCTTCCAATAGGGTGATTCCGATTTGGGGAATCTTTTCATACCCTTCGGGAGTGGGGGCGAAACCGAAACCGTCTGCACCGATTACACAACCGGCATGCAGGATGCAACGGTTGCCTACGCGACAATCGTGGTAGATTGTTGCATTTGCGTAAATAATGCAATCATTGCCTACTTTAGCACCGCTTCCGATAGTGGCATGCGGATGAATTACCGTATTGTCGCCCACTTCTGCATGGTCTCCTACATAAGCAAAAGGCGCAATGTAAACATCTTTGCCTATTTTGGCAGTTTCGGCAACGTATGCGCGCGGGTCGATGCCGGTGCGTTTCGGTTTGCTCTGTTCATACAGGTTTAATAATTTGGCAAGGCTTTCGTAGGCATTGTCTACCTTAATCATGGTAGCTTTTACTTCCTGTTCGGGAGTGAAATCCTTATTAACCAAAACAATACTCGATTGGGTTTCATACAGATAAGGTATGTATTTAGGGTTGGATAAGAAAGAGATTGCCCCCGGTATTCCTTCTTCAATCTTGGCGAAGGTATGCACGGTTGCATTCTCGTCTCCTACGATTTCTCCTTGTATAAATGTTGCAATTTGTTTAGCAGAGAACTCCATGTTTTATTGTTGTTAGATGGTTTCAAAACACAAATAACGGACTTTTTTTTTATATATCCTTGTCCTGCGGTGAATATTTTATACTTATCTATGCAAACGTTGATAACATAAGTAGTACTTTTTTACTTTTTTTGAGAGTAGGGAGATGTTGAGCATGTCCGATGCTTCGGCTATGTTTTTAATGGAGCCGTCGTTGTACAGGATGTCGATGCTGTCGTCTGCCGGGTCGTACATATTCTTCTCAATGCTTGGGGTAGAGATAAAATAACCGGCTTCGGAAAGAGGGATGTCCAGCTGTTTGCCGATTTGCCGGGTGATTTCTTCTTTACGCTCCTCGCTGAAAGGTTCGGTGGAGATTTCCACTTTGAATATGTTACGGTTAACCATACCCATACTTAGTGTGGAAAGCACCCTGTCCGGATGTGTGCTCCATACTTTCAGGGCAGTCCAAAGATCGTTGTCGTCCAGTTGGATAAAGTTTTCCAGGCAGTCCGGGTTATTGTAGAATATTTCCCGGTTGATATCATTGTATAAAAAGAATTTCAGTGCGGGCGGGGCAAACAAGTCCACGCCTTTGCCGGCTAACTCCTTGGCACGCAGCAAGGTGCTGATGAGCATCTTTTCGTAGGCAACCGATGTCTTATGGAGATATACCTGCCAGTACATCAGGCGGCGTGCAGTGAGGAAGTTTTCGATAGAGTAGATTCCTTTGGATTCTACGACCAGATGGTCGTCTTTTACATCGAGCATCTTGATGATGCGCGCCGAACCTATGTTACCTTCCGTCACTCCGGTATAGAAGCTGTCGCGGCGCAGGTAGTCGAGGCGGTCCATGTCCAGTTGTCCGCTTACCAGCTGGTGGAGGAAACGCTTGGGATATTCGTCCTTGAATATTTGGATGGCAAGTGTCAGTTGCCCGTTTATTTCTTTGTTGATGCGTTCCATGAGCATCAGGGAAATGTCTTCGTGCGAGACACCTTTTACAATAGTATCTTCAAGCACGTGCGAGAACGGACCGTGCCCGATGTCGTGCATGAGGATAGCCGCCTGTACGGCTTCCGCTTCACTGTCGAAAATGAAGTTTCCCTTGGCGGTAAGTTGCTGGATAGCTTCACTCATAAGGTAGAATGCCCCCAGTGAGTGCTGGAACCGGGTATGCTGTGCGCCGGGATACACCACGGACGATAATCCCAATTGTTTGATACGGGTGAGGCGTTGCAAAAGGGGATGTCGTACAAGGTCGTACAGCAGTCCTTTGGGTATGTTGATGAATCCGAACACCGGATCGTTGATGATTTTACGTTCGTAAGGCATAGCTAAGTATTTGAGGACAAAGGTAATTTGTTTTTAGGAGATGACAAAATATGATGCTATACAAGGAAGTTCATCACCAGTCGTGTTGAGATGATAACCTCTAAGTTGTAAATCGCAGTAGGTTTATATTTTGAGATAGTATTATGCAAAATTTGCATATTACTGTCTCTGTCAAGTTCTCCTTCATTGAAAACATTTGCAATGTGGCGGGCTATGACAGATTGGTCCTTTTGAAACCTTCGAGCATATCATGCGGGATTATCATGTATTGATACGAACCGGGCAGAATCGGCGAAATGGGTAGTTGTTCACCTGATTCTGCCCGGTTATGTTTAAAATAAGTTCTTATTTGCTTCTCAGAGTATCGCTTTCAGCTGTTCCGCCATCTGAGCCTGTACTTCCTGTGCGGCTTTGCGTGCAGCAGCTGCGAAATTTTCGGTCTTGTCTACATAGATGATACCGCGGCTGGAGTTAACAATCAGCCCGCAAGTCTTGTTCATGCCGTACTTGCAGACCTCTTCCAATGAACCGCCTTGCGCACCTACGCCGGGCACTAAAAGGAAGTGGTTGGGAACAATCTTACGAATATCTTCGAAAGCACGTCCTTGGGTGGCGCCTACCACGTACATCATTTGCTCGTCGTTTGCCCATTCCTGTGACTTGCGCAATACTTTTTCAAAGAGACGTTCACCGTTTTTGTCTTCCGTCAGTTGGAAGTCGTGCGAACCTTTGTTGCTGGTCAGTGCGAGCAGGATAACCCATTTGCCTTCGTAGGTGAGGAATGGAGTAACGCTGTCTTCGCCCATATAAGGAGCTACGGTTACCGAGTCTATGTCCAGTTCTTCAAAGAAAGTACGTGCATACATGGCAGAGGTATTACCGATGTCGCCGCGTTTGGCATCGGCGATGATAAACTGGTCGGGATAGTTCTGCTTGATGTAGTTCACGGTCTTTTCAAAGGCAATCCAGCCTTTTACTCCCATGCTCTCATAGAAAGCGAGATTCGGTTTGTAGGCGATACACAGGTCGGCTGTTGCATCGATAATCGCTTTGTTGAAGGCAAAGATGGGGTCTTCTTCTTTCAGCAGGTGTTCCGGAATCTTTTTGATATCCGTGTCCAGACCTACGCATAGAAATGATTTCTTGCGTTTGATATTCTCAAAGAGTTGTTGTTTGTTCATATCGCAATTTGTTGGTTTAATGGTTTTACTTTTTAAATAAATATCCCTTGATGCTCATTCTTATATCTTCGTCACTGTTCTTTTCATAATGGATATCGAATGCAGTCAGCATGAACAGGTTCTTGGGAGAATTGCATCGGAAAGAGGTAGGCGGTATATGACCGTGCTTGCTGTTCTTTTCCAACATTTCCAATGTGCTGAGTTCGATATATGCGCTATCGTTCAGATTGTCCGTCCGGGTATCGAGTGAAACGGGCAATATTCCATTTTCAAGATATTGGCGGGGGATGGTAAGAAAGCGGCTTGACATACCGTCGCTGGGTATGGCGATAAATCGCGTGTAGCCTTTGGGAACACTGATGTTCGTTTGACTGTCGATTGCTCCGCTATAAGTAACCTTGCCGCTATCAGTGCCGGCGGGCGCTGCATTTGTTTCAGTATCCGCTGCCACGGAATAGAGGTTGTAGGTTACGTTTCTGTCTATCAGATGAGTGACGCTCTCCGTGCCGAACCAGCTGTTCAGGTATCTGAATTTACTGTTTATCCGTATCGCCTGCTTTTCCGGCAGCGAGTACATCCATTCCTCATATTGTTGTAGCGAGAGGGGGGCTTTTGCCTGGCAACTGCGTTGCATCTCGGCTTTGATTTCGTTAAGAATGACATTCTTTGTAATGCCGGCATAGTTGACGGGCAATGCCGATGTCAGCAAAAAGATGATGGCAAACGAAATGGGTATCCAGTTGATACGCCGTGCCTTGATGGCGAACAACCCGATACAGACAAAATAGAACCAGCCGTTGAGTGTGGCGAGATAGAGCCGGTTAACGGTAATGCCGTAATCGTTGAACCGGCGCACGATGCCTATGGTCATCAGCAACAGCAGAGGCAGTATCAGTACGGGCATCCAGCGGGCAATCCAGTTGTCAAACCGTTTGTTATTTTCAAGGCGTGCGGGATACAGACCGAATTGAATGGCGATGCACACCGTCATTAATGCTACGATGAGCCATGACACCCAGCCTGTGGGCAGTTCCCAACTGACAAGGATGCGGGCGGCATACATGTAAAGCACTGTCAGATATCCGGCTGTAAGCGGAAGGAACAGGTAGTGTATGATGCCGTTCAGGAATTCGGATGAGTGGGGGTCGCGGTTGTGTTTGTCCTCTCCCTGCGGCAACAATCCGAGGAACAGTATCAAGGCGAGCGTTATGCTGCACAGATAATAGATATAGGCATAGCACTTTCCGCTGAAATGGATGTCGAACAGCTGGTGCAGTGAGAACAACAGCAGACTGATGCCTGCCCATAGGATGAGGCCTATGATTTGTGTAACAGCGAACGAAGAAACAGCGTTCAGTGCAAAATTCCAACTGGCAATGTCATTCTTCTCGCGCAGGAACGAGAGGAAGAATGTGGAAAGCCCTATGGTGAGAATGGCCGCCGTGTGGGCGATGCCGATTTCAATCCATGAACTCTCTGTACCGAGATAACGGTAGAGCAGGAAAGCATCGGCTATGAGCAGGGCGTGTGCGGCAAGTTGTATGCCTGTCTTCCACATCCGGCTTTTTACTTCTTCGCTCCACAGATGAAGCGTGAGCGAAAGCAGGATGCCTACCGACAGGTAGTAACCGGTTATAAACAGCAACCGTTCTTCGCCTGTCCAGCTTATTGATGTCAGATGAATGAGATAGGCAGTGAATGCAAAGATAAAGGCTACCGTAACCGGGAAGCGCTTCAGGCAGTTCTGAAACGCTTCGGTAACCGTGTGAAACGCTTTCTCTACTGATAGCCCTTTCATAACTACAATTCGCTTTCTTTCAGTCGCTCTGCATTTTCCGCAACAATCAGATGGTCGATGCAATCCTGAATATCACCGTCCATAAAGGCGGCAAGGTTATAAATGGTATAGTTGATGCGGTGGTCGGTAATACGTCCCTGCGGATAGTTGTAGGTACGTATCTTTGCCGAGCGGTCACCGGTAGAGACCATTGTCTTGCGCTTGGAAGCGATGTCGTCGATGTATTTCTGGTGCTCTTTGTCGTATATAAAGGTACGCAGGCGCGACAGGGCGCGTTCTTTGTTCTTCGGCTGGTCGCGCGTTTCGGTACATTCGATGAGAATTTCCTCTACGACACCCGTATTCGGGTTCTTCCAGTTATAGCGCAGGCGTACGCCGGATTCCACCTTATTTACGTTCTGACCGCCCGCACCGCCGCTTCGGAAGGTATCCCATTTGATTTCTCCCTCGTTGATGACTACATCGAACTCTTCGGCTTCGGGCAGTACCGCCACGGATGCGGCGGATGTGTGTACACGTCCCTGCGTTTCGGTGGCAGGCACGCGTTGTACACGATGTACGCCCGATTCATATTTCAGCGTGCCATATACGTTGTCTCCCGTTACGGAGCAGATGATTTCCTTGAAACCGCCGGCTGCGCCTTCGTTGGCGCTGGATATATCCAGTCTCCAGCCTTTAGCCTCACAATACTTGGTGTACATGCGGAAGAGGTCGCCTGCAAAAATGGCGGCTTCGTCTCCACCTGCACCACCGCGGATTTCGAGAATGGCGTTGCGGCTGTCCTGCGGGTCGGCGGGGACAAGCAGGAGCTTTATCTCTTCTTCCAGTTCAGGCTGGCGTGCCTGGCAGGCATCAAGTTCTTCGCGTGCCATTTCACGCATCTCGGCGTCGGTTTCGTTGGCGATGATTTCTTTGGCTTCCTCGATGCCGTTCAGTACCTGCATGTACTCTTTGCGGGCATTCATCAGGTCGCCCAGTTCTTTGTACTCTTTGGTGAGTTTGACGTAGCGCTTCTGGTCGGCAATCACCGCCGGGTCGGTAATCAGTGTGGACACTTCTTCGAAGCGGGCAACGAGGCCTTCCAGTTTCTCTAATATGGTGTTGTTATCTGCCATTTAATTAAAGTGGTAATGTTATGAGATGACAAGTCGGCATTAATATCTGAACTCTCCGAATTCACTCTTGATAATCAGTTCTTTCTTATCGCTCTCTTCGATACGTCCTACAATCTGTGCATCGATGTTGAAGCTTTTGCTGATGGCAATCACTTCTTCCGCATGCTCAGGAGAAAGATATACTTCCAGACGGTGTCCCATATTGAATACCTTGTACATTTCGCTCCAGTCCGTATCGCTTTGCTCCTTGATGGTCCTGAACAGCGGCGGAACGGGGAAAAGGTTGTCTTTGACAACGCGGCAGTTATCTCCGACAAAGTGCAGCACTTTGGTCTGCGCACCGCCGGAGCAGTGTACCATACCGTGAATTTCGGGACGGAGCGCATCGAGCAGTTTCTTAACCACCGGCGCATATGTACGGGTGGGAGAGAGCACCAGCTTTCCGGCATCCAGCGGACTGCCTTCCACGCTGTCTGTCAGTTTCAGCTTTCCGCTGTATACCAATTCGTCGGGTACGGCTTTGTCATAGCTTTCCGGATATTTCTCCGCCAGATATTTGGCGAATACGTCGTGGCGGGCGCTGGTAAGTCCGTTGCTACCCATACCGCCGTTATACTCTTTCTCGTAAGTGGCTTGTCCGCAAGAGGAGAGACCTACAATCACGTCTCCCGGACGGATATTGGCATTGTCGATAACATCCGAACGCTTCATGCGGCAGGTTACGGTAGAGTCAACGATGATGGTACGCACCAGGTCGCCCACATCGGCGGTCTCGCCACCGGTGGCATATACGCCTACGCCCATTTCGCGGAGTTCGGCAAGCAGTTCGTCCGTACCGTTGATGATGGCGGAAATCACTTCTCCGGGCACAAGCAGCTTGTTGCGTCCGATGGTGCTCGATACCAGGATATTGTCCACAGCACCTACACAGAGCAGGTCGTCGATGTTCATAATCAGCGCATCCTGTGCGATGCCTTTCCAGACGGAAAGGTCGCCTGTCTCTTTCCAGTACATGTAGGCCAGACTGGATTTTGTTCCTGCGCCGTCTGCGTGCATGATATTACAATACTCAGGGTCACCGCCCAGGATATCGGGGATGATTTTGCAGAAAGCCTGCGGGAATATACCTTTGTCGATGTTCTTAATGGCGTTGTGCACATCTTCTTTGGATGCGCTGACGCCTCTCATCATATATCGTTGATTACTCATGGGATAATAAGTTTGTTCAATTGAGCACAAAAGTAGTGATTATTTCGCTTATAGCCTTAGCTTTGCGTAAAAAATATCCCCTCATCCGGCATCGTACTTGCAAGTCTGTGCGGGTGCGACACCGGATGAGGGGATATTTGATATTCAATTCCGTCTCTTTAGAACTCCACCTTAGGTGCTTGTTCGCTTCCTTCGGCGGCTTCAAAGTAGGCACGCTTCTCAAAGCCGAAAAGACCGGCAAGAATGTTTTTGGGGAAGCGGCGGATTGCCGTATTAAAATTCTTCGCCGCATTGTTGAAGTTGGTACGTGCCACGTTGATGCGGTTTTCCGTACCTTCCAACTGGGCTTGGAGCTCCAGGAAGTTCTGGTTGGCTTTCAGGTCGGGATAGTTTTCGGTAATGGCGAGCAGCTTGCCGAGAGCGGAAGTAACCGCGCCCTGTGCCTTTTGGTATTCGGCCAGCTTTTCCGGTGTCAGGTCGTTGGCGTCTACGGTCATCTGGTTGGCCTTGCTACGGGCTTCTACCACACCTTCCAGCGTTTCCTTTTCGTGAGAGGCATATCCTTTGACTGTGTTTACGAGATTCGGTATCAGGTCGGCACGACGTTGATATTGTGTTTCTACGTTAGACCATTGCCCGCTGACGTTTTCGTCCATGGTAACGAGTCCGTTATAACCGCTGACTCCCCAAATGGCGAGAAGGGCTACGACAACAATGATGATAATGGTTGATTTTTTCATACTTCTTTTTTTGTTATTAATGATGCAATCTGAATTGGTTTGTTACAGGAGACGCCCGGCCGTTCCGCTCAGAACCGTGAACCGGCTCCGCCGCCACCGCCCATGCCGCCTCCGAAGCTGCCACCGCTGAATCCTCCGCCACTGCTGCCGAAGCCGCCGCCTCCGAAAATGACGGGACCACCGCCACCTCCGCCCCGATAGTTCTCATCGTAAGACTGCTGGCGGCGTACTACCTTATGTCCGCAATTGCGGCAGGTATAGGTGACATCTTCCGTCCGTACTCCGTTGCGGCGTGAGATAAGCACGCTGTTGCTCCGTTGCAGCTTATGCTGGCCGCATTGCGGGCATTTGCTTGCAGCGCGTGTTTTCAGTATTCCTGCCGCGATGGCGATGGCAAAGAACCCCGCAACGGCCAGAATCAATCCTATCGGAGAGCCGCCGTCACTTTCGTCCGGGTCGTTTACCATACTTCCGTCAAGACGGGCGCATACGGCACGAACGCCGGCCACCATACCGGCGTCCCAGTTACCGTCTTTCAGGTAAGGAATCATGTCCCGCGTTTGAATGCGTTTGCAAATGGCATCGGGCAGGTCTCCTTCCAGTCCGTATCCGGTATAGAACTGAATACAGCGCTGGTCGGTTACCAGCAGGATAACCAGTCCGTTATTCTTTCCTTTCTTGCCAACGCCCCATTCGTTGAGCAACCGGTGCGAGAAGTCGAAACAGTCCTCACTGCCGATGGACGGAACAACCGCCACTACGGTTTCAATGCCGGTTTGCTGTTCCAAGGCATAGAGCATGCGGTCTATTTCGTCGCATGCCGGGGCGGAAAGGATACCGGCGGGGTTGCAAACGTAGCGTGTCTTGTCCTGAAGATGTACTTTAGGAATGTTTCCGGTGGTGTAAATCTCTTGTGCCTGCAGGGAAACAAGCATGCACAAGAGGAATGCTATGGAGATAAATCGTTTCATACTTATTGTATTTGTAGGGGCTAAGGTAGGAAAAATCACGTCAACGTATGTATTTCCCTACGAATTTCTTTACATGCTCCGTATATTCCTGCGGATAGTCCTTGTAGGACATGGCATGTGCGGAACCCGGAACAATCCACAGCTCTTTCGGTTCCGGCTTGGCTTCGTAAAGAGGGTAGACCATCCATGTAGGCACATAGGAGTCCGCATCGCCGTGTATAAAGAGCATGGGCAAGGTACACTTCCTGACCTGCTCCAAAGCCGAAGCTTCACGGAAATCCCATCCGTACTCTTGCTTGCAAAGCCGGCTTGCCACATGCAGCAGCGGGAAAGCAGGCAAGCCGTATTGTACTTTCAGTTCGCCCCGAAATTCATCCCATACGCTGGTATAGCCGCAGTCCTCAACGAAACATTTGATGAACGGTTGCTGGTGTATTCCATGTTCCACTTCGCCGGACACCATCATGGTGGTGGCAGCTCCCATCGAGATGCCGTGCACCACCATTTCCGTACCGCTGCTGCGCATACGGGTGCTGTCGCCTGCGGTCACCGTTTCATTGTTCCTGCCGAAAAGCTCGTCGGCGGTTGCGGTCCATTGCAGTACGTCGAGACGGTCGAGCCAGCCCATTTGTATCTCGGCACCCTCGCTTGCACCATGACCGTGCAGGTCGGGCAGAAGGATGTTGTACTTCAGTTGCCGGTTGTACAGGTAGCCGATGTTGAGCATGCGGATGGAGTTGTCGGTATAGCCGTGCACAATGACGGCCGTTTTACGGGTGGGTTCGGCGGCGGCTACATACAGCGCATGCAGGGTTTCGCCCCGGTCGTTCTTTATATAGAAGTTGCGTAGCGCCCCTGCCGTCTGCAGGCTGTCCACCCACGGCTTCAGCTCGGGATATTGCCCGAACATGTATTCGTAGGAAGCCTGGCTGTTGCGGGAGCGTGTGATCAGTTCATCCGGGTTCAGCGCATGCCCCAGCATATAGTATCCGCCGCACAACAGGGCGGTACAAAGCGCAGCGAGACCTATGAATGAATATTTCAGTATTTTTTTCATGTTACTTGTTCCAAATTTCCCATGCGGCAAAGGCTTGCAGCAGCAACATTTCAAGTCCGTTCTTGGTGACGGCTCCCTGCGCTTTGCCTTTCTTCATGAAGAGTGTTTCATTTGGATTATACAACAAATCGTAGAGCAAATGGTTGGGAGTAAGCAGTTCGTAGGGTATGTCCGGGCAGAAATCCACTTTGGGGAACATGCCCACGGGCGTACAGTTTACGATGACCGTATGTCCGGCCATGATTTCGGGAGTCAGCTCCCCGTAGGTCAGGAACTTGTCGTCCTTTTTGGTACGTGACACGAAAGTGCTTTCTATTCCTAAATTCTCCAGACCGCGATATACGGCTTTGGATGCACCGCCTGTGCCCAGGATAAGCGCTTTCTTGTGCTGGGGTTGCAGCAGGGGTTCGATGGATTGCGTAAATCCGATGATGTCCGAGTTGCAGCCTATCAGCTTGATTTTGCCTTTGGGAAGGCGGACAATCTTGATAACGTTGACCGCACCAATCTTGGCGGTGTCCTTATCCAGTTCGTCGAGGTAGGGTATAACCTGTTCTTTATAGGGAATGGTTACATTGAGTCCACAGAGATTGGGGTTTTCTTCAATCACTTCCATGAAGTCTTCGATGCGGGGAATTTCGAAGTTCACATATTCGGCGTCAATGTTCTCTGCTTTAAATTTCTCGTTGAAGTAGCCGATGGAGAACGAATGTTTCAGCGGGTAACCGATTAAACCGTATTTCTGCATATCCAAAATGTGTTAAAGGGGGAATATAAGTGACTATTTCTTAGCAATGTATAAGGTGCATATTCCGAAAGTCAATCGCTTGAAGCGTACCTCGCTGAACCCTGCCTTGCGGATTACTCCCTGCATGATTTCGCCTTGCGGAAAGGCGCGGATGCTTTGGGGCAGATAGGTGTAGGCGCTGTTGTCTTTCGAAATGAACTTGCCGAGTAGCGGGATGACGGCTTTGGAGTAGACGGTAAAGAGTTGTTTCATCGGGAAGCGGTCCGGCGTGGAGAGCTCCAGAATGACGAGATGTCCGCCGGGTACGAGTACGCGGCACATTTCGGACAATCCTTTATCCAGTCCGTCAAAGTTACGGATGCCGAACGCCACGGTCACGGCATCGAAGCTTTCATCGGCAAACGAGAGAGAGGTGCAGTCCTCCCGGGCAAAGGAAATCCTGTCCGAGAGGTGCGCCTGTTTTACTTTTTCACGTCCCACGTTCATCATGCCTTCGGATATGTCGGTCCCGATGAGCATATCGGGCTGCAATTCGCGGCAGGCAAGTATGGCAAAGTCTCCGGTTCCGGTCGCTACGTCCATGATGCGCCGGGGGCTGAAAGGGCGGAGCGTGTCAATCGCCTTCTTGCGCCAGCTGCGGTCTATGCCCATCGACAGGGTATGGTTCAGCTTGTCGTAAGCGGGGGCGATGTTGTCGAACATCTCTTCAACCTGTTCGCTCTTCTTGCCGTCGTTGCCGTAAGGCTTGATGTGTTCTTGGGGGTAGTCCATCCGTCAATCGTTACTTTAAGTACTCCGTTACGTTCTTTTCAATACGTTCGGCGATGTTGCTTGTGTCCTCTTTAACAAACTTCTCGCCGGTGATGTGCTCGTACAGCTCGATGTAACGTTCGCTGATGGAAGTCACGATTTCGTCGGTCATTTCCGGAACCTGCTGTCCCTCTTTGCCCTGGAAACCGTTGTCCATTAGCCATTCGCGCACGAATTCCTTTGAAAGCTGCTTTTGCGGTTCGCCTTTGGCAAAGCGTTCTTCGTAGCCTTCGGAGTAGAAATAGCGGCTGGAGTCCGGTGTGTGGATTTCGTCCATCAGGTAGATAGTGCCGTTGTGCTTGCCGAATTCGTATTTGGTGTCTACCAGAATCAATCCGCGTTCCGCTGCAATCTCGGTACCGCGTTTGAAGAGGGCCATGGTGTATTGCTCCAATA